>Ga0075011_10000556_pt1 | contig 19916 bp, 17 predicted proteins | sample TARM_MetaG_T_14_FD_72354 | JGI IMG/M metagenome (GOLD analysis project Ga0075011, IMG submission 72354) | Freshwater microbial communities from Pennsylvania, USA, analyzing microbe dynamics in response to fracking - TARM_MetaG_T_14 | ecosystem: Environmental > Aquatic > Freshwater > River... | reverse complement strand
TGACCGAGGCGTCCCATTTGTCGCCGAGTTGTTCCCGGTAGTTCTGCACATCTTGGAAGGAGAGGCGGTTGTCATCGCCCTTGGGAATCTGGTCCAGGACGGACGATATATCCGAGGCCAGGCCCGAAGAAACGGTGCTTTTAGCGCTTTTCTCGTCCAGCTCCTCGGCCTGCTGGCGAAGTTGCTTCTCCTCCACCGAGGCGCGAAGCAGCTTGTAGGTGCCGTTGATCAAATCGGTTCCGATGGATGTGGTCGACATGACTTGCTCCCGCTGTTGCCGTTGTCCATGTGGAATATTTTTCCCTTTGCCTTGGACAGCACAAGCCGTGCCAACACCCGACAGGCGTGACCGGGTATGCGTCCGGCCGGACAGTGCAAATGGCCACGAAAAAGGGCTGCCCGAACGGGCAGCCCTTTTTCGTGCGTGGTGCGGACGGAATCAGCCGCCGAGGTACGCCTTCTTGACCACCGGGTCGTCCAAAAGCTCGGCGGACGCCCCCTGGGCCACGATTTCGCCGGTGTCGATGACGTAGCCCCGGTGGGCGAACTTGAGCGCCAAGTTGGCGTTCTGCTCAATGAGCAGGATGGTCATGCCTTCCTCGTTCAGCTCTCTGAGGGTGCGGAACATGTCGTACATGAGCAGGGGGGCCAGCCCCATGGACGGCTCGTCGAGCATGATTACCCGGCAGCCGGACAGGATGGCGCGACCCACGGCCAGCATCTGCTGCTCGCCGCCGGAAAGGGACTCGGAACGCTGCTTCTTGCGCTCGTCCAGGCGCGGAAACAGCGTGTAGACGCGCTTGTAGTCGCGGTCGATCTCAGCCTGCCCGTCCTTGCGGGAGTAAGTGGCTATCTTGAGGTTCTCCTCCACGGTCAGGTTGCCGAATATGTGGCGTCCTTCCGGGACCAGGGCGATGTGCAGGTCCGAAACGATCTTGTCTGCGGGCATGCCCACGATGGAGTCGCCTCTGAAGCGGATGTCGCCCTTGATGATCTTGGGGGCTTCGGGCGGCGGCAACTGGGCGATGGACATGAGCGTGGTCGACTTGCCCGCGCCGTTGGCGCCGATGAGGGTGACGATTTCGCCTTCGCCCACGGTGAAGGAGATGCCGTGCAGGGCTTCGATGTTGCCGTACTTGACGTACAGATTTTCGACTTCGAGTAAGGGAGTAGTCATATGTTGTCGTCTCCAAGATAGGCCTTGATGACGGCCGGGTTGCTCTGAATGTCTTCGGGGGTGCCTTCGGCGATGGTCGAGCCGAAGTCGATGACCTTGATCCACTGGCACAGCGAGGTGACGACCTTCATCTGGTGCTCGATCATGAAGATGGTGATGTCGAAGCGGTCGTGGATACCCTTGACCAGGGTGATCAGTTCCTCGACATCCTTGGAGTTCAGTCCCGCCGCCGGTTCATCGAGCAGCAGGAGCTTGGGCCGGATGGACATGGCCCGGGCGATCTCAACCCGGCGCTGAAGGCCGTAGGGCAGGTTTTTGGGGAACTCGTTGGCCACCTCCGTCAGGGACATGGCCTCGAGCAGTTCCTCGGCTATCTCCAGGATGCGCGCCTCGCGGGCGCGGTACTTCTTGCCGCGGATGATCGAATCCAGGACCGTGTAGCCCAGCCGGTAGTGCTGGGCGATGCGGATGTTGTCCAGCACGGTCATGTCGTGCCACAGGCGGATGTTCTGGAAGGTCCGGGCGATGCCCATGGAGGTGACCTGATGGGGTTTGAGCCCGGCCGTTGGCTTGCCGTCGAAGGTGATGGTTCCCTCGGTGGGCTGGTAGAAACCTGAGATGAGGTTGAAGATGGTGGTCTTGCCCGCGCCGTTGGGGCCGATCAGCCCCATCAGTTCGCCGCCTTGCATGTCCACCGAGAACTCGCTGACGGCCTGGAGGCCGCCGAACCGCTGGGTGAGGCTGTCTATTTTAAGCAGTGACATGAACAGCCCCCTATTTGAACGTGTAGTATTTTTTGAGTTTCGGGAACACGTCCGACAACTCCTTGTTGCCCATGATGCCCTCGGGCCTGAACTGCATGATCAGGACCAGGAGCAGGGGAATCATGACCCACTTGATGACGCCGGCGGACGGCTCCCAATCCGGGAACACGAACGTGGCCGGAGCCAGCAGGAAGTCGACGAGCGCCTGCGAGCGAAGGATCTCGAGCAGGAAGGTGAAGACCACCGCCGAGATGACCGCGCCCGAAAGCGAGCCCATGCCGCCCAGGTAGACCATGACCATGGCCTCGGTGGACTTGAGGATGTTGAACGACTGCGGGTTGACGTAACCGATGACGTGGGCGAACAGGCCGCCCGCGCATCCGGCCAGCCCGGCCGAGATCATGAAGTTGACGGTTTTGATCTTGTTGGTGTTCACCGACATGATCTCCGCCGCGGTCTCGTCCTGGCACACGGCGTTCACGCCCTTGCCGTAGGTCGAGGTGATGAACCGGCGGATGACCCAGATATCGAAGATGGTGAACAGGATCACGTAGAGCAGGACCCAAGGGAAGTCGTTTTCGCCCGCCAGCCAGGACGGTGTCGAATCGACCATGGCCCAGACCGTGTCCTTCATGCCCTGGAATCCGCGCGACCCGCCGACCCAGTCCATGTTCTCGATGGCCGAGATGACCATGTAGTTGACCGCGATGGTGATGATGGCCAGGTAGTCGTCGCGGGTCTTGAACGAGGGCAGGGCAACCAGGATGGAGGACAGGGCCGCCATGAAGCCGCCTATCAGGATGATGACCGGGAAGACGAAGTAGGACGCGGCAGCCGGTAACAGCGGGTCGCCGAACTTGGTGCCGAAGCAGACCACGGACAGGATGGAGGCCACGTAAGCGCCCACGCACATGAAGGCCGCGTGTCCGCAGGTGAATTCGCCCATGTTGCCGTTCACCAGGTTCAGCGAGGTGGACATCATGATGTTGATGCCGCCGAACATGATGACCGCCTGGATGTAGTTGTCGAGGATACGGTATTGGGCCAGAGTCAGCAGAACCACGGCCGCGAACGCTATCAGTATGTTGAATGAGTATTTTTGCATGCGCTTTGCTCCCGACTAGATCTTGGTGGACTGCGGCATGCCGAACAGCCCGGTCGGTTTCATCCAGAGAATGATCAACAGGATGGTGAAGGCGAACAGGTCGCGGTACGTGGACGGGAACACGCTGACCACGCCCACCTCGATGAAGCCGAGCAGGAAGCCTCCGTAGAAAGCGCCCCGGATGTCGCCTATGCCGCCGACGACCGCCGCGATGAACGCCTTCCAGCCTATGAGCATGCCCATGAACGGTTCGAGGACCGGATAGGACATGGCGAACAGCAGCCCGGCCAGCCCCGCGAAGCCGGAGCCCAGGATGAAGGTGAAGACGATGACCTGATCGATGGGGATGCCCATGAGCGGGATGGCGAACTTGTCGTACGAGATGCCGCGCATGGCCATGCCGATCTTGGTCTTGGTGACGATGAAATTGAGGATGACAAAAACGGCGATGGCGGCGACGATGACAATGACTTTCAGGTTGGTTACGGTCACGCCGCCCACGTTCCAGATGACCTTGTGGACCAACTCGGGGAACTTCAACCGGCTGGCGCCGAGCACGGCCAGGTTGGAGTATTCGAGGATCAAACCGCACATGAGCGCGGTGATGACCACGTAGAGCCGGTGCGCGCCCTTGCGTCGCAGCGGGCGGTAGGCCACGCGCTCGAGGGTGACGCCCACCAAGGCGGTCAGGAACATGGTTAGCGGCACAGCGAGCAGGAAAGTCACCATGGGCGACAGTCCCAGCGCCGGGCCAAGCATGAATCCGGCCACGAAAAACGCGATGTATGCGCCGACCATGAAGATATCGCCGTGGGCGAAGTTGATCAGGCGCAGCACGCCGTACACCAGGGTGTAACCCAACGCGATGAGCGCGTAGAAGCTCCCCCACTGCAGGGCGTTGATGATGTTCTGAATGATGAAGTCCACGATAGCCTTCCCTGGAAATTTCTGAGGATTTCGGGCCGCTGGGCGCCCCCGGCCCCGGAGGGTGTATACAAGAGCGGGGGCCCATGGCCCCCGCTCACCTAAACCGGTGTATTCAGTGGGTTACGGGCAGACGGACTGCTCGAAGACGAACTCGCCCTGGTCGGAGATCTTGACCACCACGGCGCACTTGATCGGGTCGCCCTGTTCGTCGAACTTGGACTTGCCGGTGATGCCGTCGAAGGAGTCGATGGAAGCCAGGCCGTCGCGGATGAGCTTGCGCTCTTTGCGCGGGTTGGAATCAACCTTGCCGGCGTTCTTGATGCCCTGCACGAGCAGGCCGATGGAGTCCCAGGTCAGGGCCGCGTAGTCGGCCGGGGTGGATCCGTAGGCCTTCTCGTATCGGTCGATGAAGGTCTTGGTGGCACCGGAGGCTCCGGCGGCCGCGTAGTGGGTGGAGAAGAAGTTGCCGTAGCACTGCTCGCCGCAGAGCTTGATCAGGTCGGGGGTGCCCCAGGCGTCGGAGCCCATGAAGGGACCCTGGTAGCCGAGGTCACGCGCCTGCTGCACGATCAGAGCAACCTGGTTGTAGTTGTCGGGAACGAAGATGAAGTCCGGGTTGGCCTTGATGATGGTGGTCAACTGGGCGGAGAAATCCTGGTCCTTGGTACCGTGGGACTCGAAGGCCACGACCGGGCCCAAGCCCTTCTTTTCCCAGGCGGCCTTGAATATCTCGGCCAGGCCCTTGGAGTAGTCGTTGGACACGTCGAACAGGACGGCGGAAGTCTTGGCGCCGAACTTTTCGGAAGCGAAGTCGGCGGCGACCGGGCCCTGGAACGGGTCCAGGAAGGCGGCGCGGAAGACCCAGGGACGGTCTTTGGTGGTATCGGGGTTGGTGGACCACGGGGTGATCATCGGGCAACGGTTGTCGTTGCAGGTACCGCCGGCGGGCACGGCCTGCTTGGAGGAGTTGGGGCCGATGATGGCGACAACGTCCTCCTGTTCGATGAGCTTGAGGGCCGCGTTGACGGCGGATTCGGCCTTGGACTCGTTGTCCATGTAAACGAATTCAAGCATGTACTTGCTGCCGCCGACCTCTATGCCGCCAGCTTCGTTGATGTCTTTGAGGTACATCTCCGCAGCCTTCTTGGAGCCGTCGCCGACCTCGGGGATGTCGCCCGTCAGGGGCAGGTTGAAGCCGATCTTGATGGTGTCGGCGGCAAAGGCCGGAACGGTCATCAGGAAGCTCAGAACGAAGGCGAGAGCCAGCAGGCCCATCTTGTGCAAACTCAGTTTCATTACTCCTCCTCTCATAGGAATTATGGTTGCTGATTGAAACCGTATTGATTCATACATGAAAAGGAGGTTTAGAGAAAGCCATTTCCGTTAATACATTTTTGCAAATCTGGTGGTATGGTTGAATAAATTGCGCATATTCTGATAAAAAACAGCCTGAATTTCTCCAAAATAAATTTTTTAGGGAACAAAATTTTTCATTAATGTTATAAAGCGTCCGGAGGCGCGGTGGTCGCATGCCGTGGCGTTGCAGGGAGGCGGCGGCGGGATGGTCGCAGGGCGTGAAAAAGGGCCGGTCCCACACAGGGATCGGCCCTTGATTTCGGGCTGGGAGCCGCCGTTCCAGGCGTCTATTCGCAGATGTCCTCTTTCTCGGCCTTTCCTTTTTGGGTCCGGTGTTTCTTCTTGGCCTCGGCCTTGGCTTCCTCCTCCTCGCGCAGGGCGCGGCGCAGGACCTTGCCTACCATGGTCTTGGGCAACTCGGTGCGGAACTCCACCTGGCGCGGAACCTTGTAATTGGCCAGCTTCTCGCGGCAGAAGGAAATGACGTCGCAACGTTCCAGTTTTTCGCCGTCCTGGACCACCACATACGCCTTGATGATCTCGCCGCGCGCCTCGTGGGGGATGCCCACGGACACGGCCTCCTTGATCTTGGGGTGGCCGTGCAGGACCTCATCGATTTCGCGGGGGTAGATATTGTACCCGCCGGAGATGATCAGGTCCTTTTTGCGGTCCACGATGTAGAAATAGCCCTCTTCGTCCATGGTGGCGATGTCGCCGGTGTACAGCCAGCCGTTGCGCAGCACGTCGGCCGTGGAATCCGGCCGGTTGTAATACCCCTTCATGACCTGCGGGCCACGGATGACCAGTTCGCCGCGCTTGCCCGGGGGCAGGGGGTCGCCGCCCACATCCATGTCCACGATCTTGGCGTCCGTGTCCGGGAAGGGGAGGCCTATGGAGCCGTTCTTGCTCTTGCCTTCCAAGGGGTTGAAGTGGGTCACTGGCGAGGCCTCGGTCAGCCCGTAGCCCTCGGTGATGGACGTGCCGGAGCGCTCGAGGAACTGTTCCATGTACTCCACGGGCATGGGCGCGGATCCGGACACGCAGACCTCGATGGACTTGAGATCGTATTTGTCGATGTCCTTTTGCTGCAACAGCGAAATATACAGGGCGGGCGCGCCGGGAAAGACCGTGGGCCGGAGCTTGTCGATGCCCTTGAGCACGTCGAGCGGCACGTAGCGCGGGAACGGGGCAAGCGTTGCGCCCAGGCTGGTCGGCCAGGCCAGGCAGGTGGTCAGTCCATATATATGGAAATAGGGCAGGATGCCGAGAAAGGTTTCCCGCTTCTTGCCCAGGGTGTGCATCATGGACTGGCACTGCTGCATGTTCGCGCCGATGTTGAAATGGGTCAGGATGCATCCCTTGGCCACGCCGGTGGTCCCGCCGGTGTACTGCAGCAGCGCCGTATCGTCGGCCACCACCCGCTCGTTGGTGAACCGTTCGCGTCCTTTGGTCAAAGTCTTGAACGGGAGCACGGACCGGCCGTCGAAGGGCACCTTGGGGGTGCTGCCGTTTTTCCTGGCCTGCAGGGCGTAGAGTGCATTCAGGGGAAATTTCAGCCCCTCGCCGATGGAGGTCACGAAGAATTTTTCCACCGGCAGGGAGTCGCGGAGCTTGTCGAGCTTGGGCCAGAGCAGGTCCAGGGTGATACAGCAGCGCACCCCGGCGTCGTTGAACTGGTGGATGATCTCGGTCTCCATGTAGAGGGGGTTGGTCATGACCCCCACGGCCCCGGCCCGGAGCACGCCCCAGAAGGCGATGATGGCCTGGGGCAGGTTGGGCAGCATCAGCGCCACCCGGTCGCCCTTACGGATGCCCGCCGCGCGGAGATTGGCCGCTACGACCTCGGTCTGGGCCTTGAGTTTGGAGTAGGTTATCGACCAGTTACGGAAAACGATAGCCTTTCGCTTGGGCCACTTGTGCGCGGCCCTGTCCAGGAACTTGAACAGCGGAACCTTTTCGTAATCCAGGGTCGGCGGCACATCCGGATCATAGGATTTGAGCCAGGGACGGTCGAGTTGCTCCATCTCAGGGGTCCTTCAAGGTGTTTCGGTGATGAAAATGTGCGGCGAACGTATAATAGGCCGGTCACGGGGTCAATATGGGGTGCTCCAAGCCGCGGGGTCGGAGTCTTGACGGTTTTTTTCGTATAGGGGGAGGGCAGACCTTCCGTGCAGTCGGGGGGCGCTCTGAATAAAAATAAAAATCAATTAGTAAGGTTTGTTAACTCATGAATGTGGGCGGTGGGCAGAGGGCTAAGTTGCCTTGGCAAACTCCTTGCAAGATTTGCGTACGTCCCTTTGAGGGAGAAAACATTGCCCGGCGGCTAAAGTCGCGGCTGGGAAAAGCCGATTATTCAATATGTCAACGATTGATCGGCGAGTGGCCCTTGGCGGAAGGAGGCGCTCGACGTTCGGAGAAGTCCGGCCGGAGCCGAGTTGACAGGGGGGGTGCCTGTGCCTAGAGTGAAATCCTCAACAGTGCCGGACGCCATCTCAAACGGATAAATCATTGACCGAACGAATGACCGAGAAGTTGCATGGCAGAAAACGCTGAAAACGTGGTGACCGGAATGCTGATAACCGAGGGGTGCTACCTCAGACCGAGTAAAAGCACCCGCATCCTGGCCATCCTAGACGCCCTGTCCAGGGATTCCAGCCTATCCCAGTACGAACTGGGAAGGCGGCTGCACCTGTCCGGGGCCATGGTCAACCAGTACCTTAAGCAGTTGCAGGCCGAAGGGCTGGTGGAATTCCTTCCGGTCAACGGCAAGAGCTACAACTATACCCTGACGGAAAGCGGCCTTCGGTCACGGCAACGGATGTTTTCGGATTATTCCTCGGAGACCGTCCGGCTCTATTCCACCATCAAGGAGTTCGTACTCGACAAGCTGAAGGTCCTGGATGACGAAGGAAAGCGGGACCTGGCGTTGTTCGGCGCGTCCGAGACCTGCGAAGTGGTCTTGTCCGCCCTGCGCGGCACCAGCTTCCGGGTCAAGGCCCTGCTTGACAACGACACCGAGAAACAAGGGCAAATTTTCAACGGGCATGTGGTTTCCGCACCGCATGTTCTGGATCAGGTGGACTGCGACGCCGTGGTCATCACCTCCTTCGGCAAGCAGAGCGAGATCTATGAACAGGTCAAGCCCTACTCCGACAAGCGCGGGTTCCAAATCGTGAGATTCTGAATATGAAACAGATCCAATCCGTCACATTGCGTTCGGGCGTCTCCATCGGCAAGGACCATCCCTGCTTCGTGGTCGCGGAAATCGGCAACAATCACCAGGGCGAATTCGATATTGCCAAGGAGATGATCGATCAGGCCGCGGCCGCCGGAGTGCAGGGGGTCAAGTTCCAGAAACGGGACAGCGAGGCGCTGCTCACCCGGCAGGGGCGCGCCGCGCCCTACACCGGCCCCAACAGCTTCGGGCCGACTTACGGCGAACACCGCGCCGCGCTTGAGTTGTCCATCGACCAGATGGCTCGGCTCAAGGAGTACTCCGAATCCCTGGGGCTGGTCTTCTTCGCCTCGGCCTGGGACGACCCGAGCCTGGTCCAGATTCTGGCCCTGGATGTGGAACTGCTCAAGATCAGCTCCGCCGAACTCGTCAACGTGCCCCTGGTGCGCAAGTACGCCCAGGCCGATATCCCGGTCATTCTGTCCACCGGCATGAGCGGCTTGGACGACATTGATGTGGCCATGGCCGAAATCCGCGCCTTCCACGACGACGTCATCCTCCTGCACTGCAATTCCACCTATCCGTGCCCCGAAGAACATATAGGACTTCCCGTCATGGAAGCCCTGCGCGAACGTTACGGCGTGCCGGTCGGCTACTCCGGACACGAAAAGGGCATCGGCCCGAGCGTGGCCGCCGCCGCCCTGGGCGCGTGCGTGGTCGAACGCCATTTCACCCTGGACAAGACCCTCAAGGGAACCGACCACCAAGCCTCACTCGAACCCGCGCAACTGGCCGCCATGGTGACCATGATCCGGGAAGTCGAAAAGGCCGTCCAGGTCAAGGGCAAGGTCGTCTTTCCCGATGAGCAGGCCGCCGCCAAGAAGTTGCGCAAGTGCATTGTCTTCTCCCGCGACCTGCCCGCCGGGCACATTCTCACCGAGGCCGACCTGACCACCCGCTGCCCGCGGGTGGGCGTCTCCCCGGTCCACTGGGACGAAATCCTCGGTGCCGCGCTCAACCGCGCGGTCAAACACGAGGAACCCGTGCAATGGGATACCCTCAGTCTTACCCAATCCGCCTGCGCCGGAGCCGCCTCGTCGTAGGCACAGAGAGTATGCATCATCAAAGGTGCGGACGCGCGATGCGCGTCCGCACCTTTTTTTTGCCTCCGACGGCGGGGAGAAGGGGAGAGGGGAACCCTTTGAAAAAGGGTTCCCCTCTCCCCTTCTAAACTGATTATGCCGCCTTGCGGGGTGAGTCGTCTTTCCGAGGCCGCACGGCCCCGCCCAAGGTACACAAGATGTTTTGGAGATTCTAAAGGCCGTTATTAAAGAGGCTCTTAAGCGGCGTCCAGCGGGGTTTGATGCAGGCCCCGGACGTCGGAGGCAACAATCTATACGCAAATTATCATTCATCTCGGGCTTTGGCCGTGCTAGGGAGGAGGTGTAAGGTCGCAACCGTGCCGGAGGAGGACGAATGAGTCAGACGGATATTCTGTTGGAAACCGGAACCAATGAGCTCGAAATCATTGAATTCTTTATCGATGAGGTCACCCCGGAAGGAGTGGAGCGGCAGTATTTTGGCGTGAACGTGGCCAAGGTGCTGGAGGTTGTCGAGGCCCCGGACGGATTGGAGGGGTCCGAGGCGGCGGTGCATCCGAGTTTTCTGGGCACTATCCCGTTACGCGACCTGATCCTGCCGGTGGTGGACCTGAGCGTGTGGCTGACCATAGAGCGTTCGCCCACAGGCAACGAACCGATCATTGTCACCGAGTTCAACGCCATGATAACGGGCTTTCTGGTTTCCGGCGTGACGCAGATCCATCGGGTGTTCTGGGCGGACGTGGAGCCGCCGAGCAAATATGTGGCGTCCATGGAGGACAACTGCATCACCGGGACGATCAAGATCAAGGATCGGTTCGTGCTTATGCTCGACCTGGAACAGGTCCTGGCCGACCTGGATGAATCGGGCCAGACCCAGTCGAACCTGAGCAGCATGGTTTCGGAAGAACGCTACCGGGCGTTGGTGGCGGACGACTCCACCTCGGTGCGACAGTTGCTCGAAAACAATTTCAGCCATGCCAATTTTGAGGTGACCATGGCCCGCGACGGCGCGGAAGCGTGGTCTTTTTTGGAGGGCATCAAGGCCAAGTGCGAGTCAGAGGGCGCAAGCCCCTTGGATTATCTGGACGCCGTGGTTTCGGACGTGGAGATGCCGCGGATGGACGGTTACACCTTGACCCGCAAGGTCAAAGAGGATCCGGTTCTCAAGGTCCTGCCCGTGGTCCTGTTCTCATCGCTCATCTCCAAGTCCGTGCTGCACAAGGGCAAGGCCGTCATGGCGGACGAGCAGGTTACCAAGCCGGAATTCCACGGCCTGACCGAGAAGGTCATCAACCTGATCCGCGGTTGGGAACGGGGCGAGGCCTCAGTCTAGCCGGTCACCTCGTCCAGCTGCTTGCGCAGGGTGGACAGGCCGCAGGAGTGGTGCATGTAGACCGGCACGTTCTTGCCGCGCACCGCGTCGAGTACGTCCTTGCGTGCCTTGTGGGACACCTTGTTGGTGAACATGACCACGAAATCCACCTGGCCCAGTGCCTTGGATATCTTCCGTTCCTTGCCGGTAAAATGTTTCAGCTTGATCCCGTTGCGTTTTGCTTCCGAAACGTATTCGTTTTTCAGTCGGTCCATTCCGCCAATCAATGCTGCGCACATGGTGTTGTCCTTGTTTTGAAATTGAAAATCGTTATCAACAAATACAAAGTGCCATGGCTTCTGTCAACAATTGTTGTGATTTTATTTTTTTAGATGCCAACCGGCTCGACTGGCGGATTCTTCAGCCAATGGCTCGGTGTCTAGCCGGGAGTGGGCAAGTATTGTTGGCATGATTGTGCCCGATGTCCGGGATGCGTCACCAGTGTGGCGTTCTCTGTACGGCTGAGGCGGAGAGGGGCGGTGGACGGAACGCCTGGGCCGAGGGTAGACGGATCACTGTGTGGCGAGTTTGACATTATTCTCTCAGGCCGCTATTTTTTTATTTTCATAACTTTTTTTTATTGAGGGGAAGGGATTTGGGAGAAAACAGCAATTCGGCCTGCTCTACGGTCAGGCAATTCGTTCCATTGGTAGCATTCCTCGGCGCATTTCTCGGTGAAAATTGCGAGATAGTGCTGCACGACATATCGACCAAGGAAAAATCGGTACTGGCCATTGCAAACGGACATATCTCCGGACGTAGCGAAGGGGCACCGCTGACGGACTTGGCGCTCAAGTTCGTGGTCAACAAGGACTATGAGAAACGCGACTGGGTTATGGGTTATATCACTCGCACGAGCGACGGCCGCCCCCTGCATTCCGCCACCTATTTCATCAGGGAGGCTGACGGCGGGCTGGCTGGGATGCTGTGTCTGAACATGGACACTTCCGACCTCGTGATGGCTCGGGACATGTTGAACAAGGTAATCGATGCCGTCGGGTGCGAATCTTCCAGCTCGAAGGGAAACCCGGAACAGGCGGCGCACACCGAAACCTTTTCCGGCTCGATGGAAGAGCTGACCGAAAATCTTATCCGACGGGTCGTGTCCGAGGCCCATATCCCGCCGGAACGCATGACCGTTGCCGAGAAAATGGGGATTATGTCCACCCTTGATTCACACGGCGTGTTTTTACTCAAAGGCTCGATCCGGGTGGTGGCCGAGCATCTCGCCGCATCGGAAGCCACCATCTACCGATATCTGCAAAAGTTGAACGGGCAGTAACCGCCCCTGGCCGTCGCTGGCCTTCAGGACCGGCGCGCTCCGCATTACCGTGCGGGGCGCGCCGTTTTTGTTTGCTGTAATAAAAAATTATTTAAAGTAATAAAAAATTATTGACTCGAGGGTCATTCCTTATTAGGAAAAAATTATTGTGGTGCGAATATATGCATCACATCTAGCAACCATATAAATGATAAGGAGATATCTAATGAGCAAAGCTGTCAACAGCGATAAAGTCCCGGCTGCCGTCGGCCCATACTCACACGGGGTTGAGGTCGGCGGCCTGATTTTCACCTCGGGTCAACTGCCCATAGACGCTGCCTCCGGCGAAATGCCGGCCGGCGCTGCGGATCAGGCCCGACAGTCCCTGGAGAACGTCCGCCACACCCTGGAAGCGGCCGGGTCCTCTCTGGAAAAGATCGTGAAGACTACCGTGTACCTGAAAAACCTGGAGGACTTCGGTTCGGTCAATGATGCGTATGCTTCTTTTTTTCAGGAGCCGTTTCCCGCGCGCAGTTGCTTCGAGGTTGCCCGCCTGCCCAAAGGGGCCCTGGTTGAGATCGAAGTAATCGCGGAAAAGTAGAGATATTGCAGCGCTTCCGCTTCAACAGTCTGCCTCGGCGGGATCGACCCGTCCGCCGGGACAGTTCATAACGCTAGGATAAAATACCATGTCGACAAAGAGCAGATTCGGAGAGTTCGGGCTGATCTTCAAGCTCGTGTTCGGTATCGTCGTAGGTGTCGTTATAGGCCTGCTCGCCAACGAGGCGATCATGGATGTTGTTGTCACAGCCAAGTATGTCATGGGACAGTTCATTTATTACACCGTCCCATTGGTTATCATCGCCTTCATCGCCCCGGCCATCACCCGCCTTGGCAGCAACGCCAACAAGATGCTCGGAGCGGGAGTCGTCTTTGCCTACCTTTCCGCCGCCGCAGCGGCCACCATGGCCGTCATGGCCGGGTATGCCATCATTCCTCACCTTTCCATCGCCACGCAGGTGGAGGGGTTGCGCGAACTGCCCAAGGTGGTTTTCCAACTCAGCATTCCTCCGGTCATGCCGGTCATGACCGCCCTAGTTACGGCCGTGGTGTTGGGGGTGGCCACCATCTGGACCAAGGCGCGGACCTTCAAGGGGATTCTTGGCGAGTTCGAGAATATCATGATGCAGGTGGTTATCCGTATCGTCATTCCCGTGCTGCCGTTCTTCATCGCCGCCACTTTTGCGGGACTGGCCTACGAGGGCAGTCTGACTCGCCAGTTGCCGGTGTTCCTTGAGGTCATCGTCCTGGTCCTGGTGGGACATTTGATCTGGCTGACCATACTCTACTCCATTGCGGGCGTTATATCCGGCCGCAATCCCTTCGAAGTTCTCCGGCATTACGCCCCCGCGTACCTCACCGCCGTGGGCACCATGTCCAGCGCGGCGACCTTGCCCGTTTCCCTGGAATGCGCCCGTAAGTCCAAGGTGCTCAGCAAGGATACCGTGGAATTCATGATTCCACTGGGCGCAACCATCCACCTGTGCGGGTCGGTGCTCACAGAGACCTTCTTCGCCATGACCATCTCCTTGATGCTGTATGGACATCTGCCCGCCGTGGGCACCATGATTCTCTTTGTCCTGCTCTTCGGCATCTTTGCCATCGGCGCGCCCGGAGTTCCCGGTGGCACGGTCATGGCCTCCCTGGGCATCGTGGTCGGAGTCTTGAATTTCGACCCTGCCGGTGTGGCCCTGCTGCTTGCGGTCTTCGCCCTGCAGGACAGCTTTGGCACCGCCTGTAACGTCACCGGCGACGGTGCCCTGGCGTTGATGCTCGAAGGGTTGTTCAACCGCCACGGCGAGCTGAACGAGGCCCGGCGCGTGGAAGAAGCCGCCGCTGCCGGGGCGCAGCCAGCGGCAGCTCCGATATCGGTCGAGATGGAAGAAGTTCAAAGTTAATGAACGCAACGGGAGATTCCCATTATGTCAAAGAAAGATTGGTCTCAGTACAGATCCATCATCAATAAGGAAGTGGTGCCCGCCCTCGGTTGCACCGAACCCATAACCATATCGCTGGCCGCGGCCTGCGCGGCGGAGACCCTGGGCGTTTTTCCGGAACGGGTGACCGTCCTGGTAAGCGGCAACCTGCTCAAGAACGGCATGGGCGTGGGCGTTCCCGGCACGGGAGCCACCGGCCTGGACATCGCCGCAGCCGTGGGCGTAACCGGCGGCAAGCCCAAGCTGGCGTTGGAAGTGCTTCGGGATCTTACGGAAGAACAGGTTGAACAGGGCCGGCGTTTGTTGGCCGAAGGCAAGATCAGCGTCAATGTCGCGGATGTCGAAGAGCTGTTGTACGCGGAGGCGACGGTGGCGGCGGGCGGCCAAACGGCTCGCTGCGTGATTGCCCGCGAACATGCCGGCATCGTGCTGGTGGAAAAAAACGGAGAGGTCCTGCTCGACAAGCGGCAGCCGGTCTCCGTGGAAACGAGCGCCCCTTGGCCCCTGACTGTCCGCGAGGTCTTCGAGTACGCCACCGAAGCGCCTTTGGAGGATATCGACTTTATCCTCGAAGCCGCGCGCATGAACGAGGCCATCGCAGCCGTGGGGCTGGAGAGCGACTGGGGGTTGCAGGTGGGGCGTTCCATGGACAGGGACCTCGAAGCGGGTCTACGCTCGGATGACATCGTTTCCTATGCCACCAAGCTGACCGCAGCCGCGTCCGACGCCCGTATGGAGGGAGCACCTCTGCCCGTCATGAGCAATTCGGGCAGCGGCAACCAGGGGCTGACAGCCACGCTGCCCGTGGTGGCCTTCGCGCGGCGGCGTGGTGACCCCGAAGAGTCGCTGGTACGTGCTTTAATCATGAGTCACCTTACCGCCATCCATCTCAAGCATCACCTCGGCAGGCTTTCCGCTCTCTGCGGAGCGAGCCTCGCGGCCACGGCAGCCGGATGCGGCGTCGTGCTGCTTCTGGGCGGTGGGCTCAAAGAGGTGGAAAGCACCATCCGCAATACCTTGGGCGACATCGCCGGAATGATCTGCGACGGCGCCAAGACCTCTTGCGCCCTCAAGGTGGCTTCCTGCGTCGAGGCCGCCGTCACCGCTGCCCTGCTGGCCATGAAGGGAATATCCATTCCCGGCCGGGACGGTATTATGGAGGACGACATCGAGGCCTGCATCCGCAACATTGGCCGCATTGGGTCCGTGGGCATGGTGGAAACCGATAAGGTCATTTTGGACATCATGACCAGCAAGGGCAATGGCCCGGCCGCCAAAGCGGTGTAACCCTTTTGCATGGAAGGGATCCTTCCATTGCCTCTCTCGAAGGGAACCGGTCGTGGCCGGTTCCCTTTTTTTGGCGATTTTTTTGGCCCGGATCAGTTCTCGAGATCGGCTTCAGGTAGGGCGCAGGGCGGGCTGTCCACCACGCGGTTGCCCTGGCCGTGGTCGATGAGGGATGGGACTGTGCCGACCACCACGTTGACCCGGCCGCCGAGCAGGACCTGGGCCTTGACCCCGGTGAACAATCCCAGTTCGGTCCAGGCAAAGGTGTTGGCCGTGGCGGTCAGGGCTTCGAACGGGTAGCAGAACAGGGCGTAGTTGGCCCGGCCGCGTACCCTGTTGTTGGCAAAGAATCCGCGCGAGCCGGTCTGGACCACGCCGCGCGCGCCCCGGCCTCCGGCCATGATGATGTCGTTGCAGGTCGCCACCAGATCGTTGGCGTAAAGCAACAGGCCGATGGAATTCTCGCCGCGTGCCTCGATGCGATTGCCGGTTATGACAGCTCGGCTGTTTCTCGAAAAATCGCCGCCGCCTCTGGTGTCGAAGTACCATCCAACAACGATTCCATTGGGACCGTATTTATTGGGATAGGCGATTCCGGCGTTGTCGGTGGCGATCTTGTTGGACTGGATGCGGATGGCCCCTTTGCCCTTGTCGTCCAGTTCGTTGTCCAGGACCTCTATGCCGTTACGCGAGGTGCGCTCGATCTCGTTGTCGCGGATGGTTATCTCCGCGCCCGTGGTCCAGTCCGCGAGCACGCCGTATCCGGCGGTCTCCTCCGGGTGGTCATTGATCATCTCCAGGCGGTTGTTCTCGATGAGCACCGTGCCCGTGATCGCGCCCTTGAGCCCGCCTTTGGGGTGGACCAGACGGTTGCCGATCACGATCCCGGCCTGGAACGGCAGGGAGTCGCCCTGGCTCCAGGTGATGGCCGCGTTCTGCGGCACGACGTTGGTCACCACGCAGCCGCCGACCTCCAGCCCGCCCGCGTGGGCGAAATGCAGAGGCGTGCCCGTGGCCCCGTCGAAACGCAGGTTGCGGACCACGATGAGCGGGCCGTCATTGCCCGGAGGGGCCGAATCCACGGGCAGGGGGGAGTAGAAGGTCCAGTCGCCGCCCGTGATGGTGGTCAGCGGTTCGCCCAATCCGTCCAACTTTCCAAGAATACGTACGTTTTTGGTGATCTTGACCCGTCCGTCCCGGCCGAAGTCGAAGTGGCCGCGAAGCCGGACCGTGCCGCCCTTGTCTAGTGCTGCCTGTACGTTGGCCAAGTCTCTGGCCGGGTCGCCCGTGCCGGAAATCAGGGCATCTTCCGCCCGGGCGGGAACGGCTAGAAGCAGGACGAGAAACAGGGTGGTGAAAAAACGGTACATGGGGTCTCCGTGCGGCGGGGCGTTCATGGTTGTGGTTGCGCAGACTTTTTTTACCCTTTTTGACGTTGATGTTCAATGTGTTGCCTGTTGATCCAGGCCTTTGTTCGGTATTTATGAATATTTATAATACTAATTATCAGTTGGTTTGCGGAATATGGAATGGCAATAATTAATTGAAGACCGATACGGTCGAACGTTAGGGTCTGGGAGGGAGATGGTAATGCGCTTGAGAACGAGAATGACGTTGATGCAAGTGGCCACCGTAATGGTGGTCATTGTGGCGCTCAGTCTGCTGTCCATACAGGGATTGAGGGGGTACGCCGCCGATCAGATGAAGGACTTCAGAAGCGAGCAGATGGCGGACGCGCGTCTGAATCTCAAAGACGCGGTGCAGATGGCCGAGGGGACACTGAAAAACTATTATAATCGCGCTCAGGACGTGGAGGGACTGAAGCGGGACAGGCAAGAGGACTTGAAACGTGTGGTGGACACGGTCTTCGGACAGGTCAAGGCCTACTACGACGCCAACGTGAACCGGCTGGACCGGGCCAGCCTGCTCCAGGGGTTGCGCCGCATCGTCGAACCCGCCCGGTTCGACGGGGACAACTACCTGTGGGTGCAGAATCTGGACAACATCATCCTGGCGCACCCGTCCGACGACCTGCGCGACAAGGACATGTCCGGGCTCAAGGACAAGAAGGGGTACCCGATCATTGCGAGCATAAGCCAAGTGGCCGAAAAGGAAGGCCAGGGCGTGGTCGACTACTGGTGGCCCAAACCAGGCGAGGACGAGCCAAAACTCAAGATCTCCTATGTGCGGCTGCTGCCCGAGGCGGGATGGGTCGTCGGCACTGGGGCGTGGATCGAGGACATCACCCAGGCCATGAAGGATGAGGCCCTGCTCCAAGTATCCAAGATGCGGCTCACGGACGGCAACTACTTCTGGATCACCGACCTGAAGCCCACTATGATCATGCACCCGCTCGATCCCGGCCTGAACGGCAAGGACGTCAGCCGAGAGCTGGACAGCAAGGGCAAGCCGTTCTTTGCGGAGATGGCCAAGGTGGCCAAGGCCGAGGGCCAGGGGTTCGTGGACTACTTCTGGACCAAGCCCGGCGAGCAGGGGGATTTCCCCAAGCTGTCCTATGTCAAACTTTTCAAGCCCTGGAGCTGGGTCGTGGGCATGGGCGTCTACGTGGATAACATCGACGCCGAGATTTCCGCCAAACAGGCCGATCTGGACAAACGTATTTTCAACATGATCCTCCTGGTGCTCGGCATAGCGCTGCTGTTGGCCGTGCTCGGCGTGGTCGCCGGTATATTGAGCGCCCTGTCGGTGACCAGGACTCTGGGCGGGGAGCCGTCCGATATAGCAGGCATGGCCGCGCGGGTGTCCGACGGGGACCTGACCATGGCCAAGGCCGGAGCCCACGACAGGGGCGTGCTCAAGTCCATGCTCCGCATGGCCGATCGGTTGCGCGGCGTGGTCGGCGATGTCCAGTGCGCCACGGACAATGTGGCCGCGGGCAGCGAGGAACTCTCGGCCTCGTCCGAGACCCTGTCCCAGGCCACCGAGGAACAGGCCGCCTCCATCGAAGAGGTGTCCTCGTCCCTGGCCGAGATTGTGGCCTCCATCCGGAAGAACGCGGACAATGCGGAAAAAACCAGCACCATCGCGGATAAGACCAATCGGGAAATTCTCACCGGAGAGGAGTCCGTGCGCCGGACCGTGGAGGCCATGCGCGAGATCGCGGACAAGATATCCTTCATTGAGGAAATTGCCAGGCAGACCAACCTGTTGGCGCTCAACGCGGCCATCGAGGCGGCCCGGGCCGGAGAGCACGGCAAGGGGTTCGCCGTGGTCGCGGCCGAGGTCCGCAAGCTGGCCGAACGCAGCGGGACCACGGCCCAGGAAATCAGCGATCTGTCCGCCTCCAGTGTGGCGGTGGCCGAGCAGACCGGCGACCTGTTCGCCCGGCTTACCCCGGAGATCGCCAAGACCGCCGAACTGATTAAGGATGTGTCCAAGGTCTGCACCGAACAGAACCACGGGGTTAGCCAGATCGAACGGGCCATGAGCCAACTGGATACGGTCATCCAGCAAAACGCCATGGCCTCCGAGGAAATGGCCTCCACCGCCGAGGAACTGGCCGGACAGGCCACGACCCTGCAAAGCGCCATGCACTACTTCGAGGTGAACGGCGCGGACAAGGTCTGCGAAAAGACCGATTTCAAGGCCCTGCCTCCGGGCAACGCGTTCTGATCGATCCGAACAAGAAGAGCTCCCTCGCGATCATTCGCAAGGGAGCTCTTTTGGGCTGTGTTGGGGTCAGTACCCTTGGCGAAATTCCGATGTCCGGCGGCCCGCCTCGCGGAAATTCCGGTCCCGCGCATTAATCTTGTCCTGCTTGTACACGGCCACGGCCACGGCCTCGCAAGCCGCGCCGAGGTCCGCCCCGCCCGCGCGGATCAGCTTGATCTGTTTCTTCAGCGCGGACTCCACCTCGCGCTGGCCCGCCCAGGACGGATACAGCGACCAATATCGGGCCGCTTCGTCCGCCTGGCCCATCTTGGCCGAGGCATAGCCCGCGTTCAAAAATGCGTCCGGTATCTCCTTGCGTTCCACACACTCGGACAGCACGCGCAAGGCGTCCTCATACCGTCCCACGCGGGTGTAGCACACACCCGCCATAACCAGGTGCGAAGGCCTTGCCTCGTCGCCCGGTTTCTTGCCGAAATACTCGTCATAAGCCGCCGCACCCTCGCCGAAGTACGTCTCGGCCTTGCCGAAATCGCCCCGCGCCTCGGCCGCGCGCCCGCGCTCGAAGTTCTTGCCGCCCTTGGTCTCGGGGCGGATCAGCTTGGAAAAGAATGACATGGCAAGGATGGTAGCGGGTTGACGCGGTGACGACAAGGGGGGATGCCTCCGGCGGTCGGGCCCGGCCCCGGACCCCGCTTAAGAACCTTGAGAAAAAGGTCTTAAGAATTTCCTAAAATTTAGGGGTGCCTTCGAGGGGAATGG
>Ga0075011_10000554_pt1 | contig 19930 bp, 17 predicted proteins | sample TARM_MetaG_T_14_FD_72354 | JGI IMG/M metagenome (GOLD analysis project Ga0075011, IMG submission 72354) | Freshwater microbial communities from Pennsylvania, USA, analyzing microbe dynamics in response to fracking - TARM_MetaG_T_14 | ecosystem: Environmental > Aquatic > Freshwater > River... | reverse complement strand
CTCTTTCTGATGGTGCCCATCCCCGCCATCATCTACGATTCCATGACCATGCCGCTCAAACTTTTCGTGGCCAAGATTTCGGTCAAGGGGCTGGTCTTATTCGGCTATCCCGTTCTGCGCGAAGGCAATATCATCATGCTGCCCAATATCACCCTGGAGGTGGCGGACGCATGCAGCGGCCTGCGCTCGCTCATGTCCCTGATCGCGCTCAGCGTAGCGTTCGCCTTCCTGACACAGCGCGGCATATGGAAGAAATGGGTGCTCATCGTCTCGGCCCTGCCCGTGGCCGTGATTACCAACATCCTGCGGGTCTTTGGGACCGGCATTCTGGCCAAGCATTACGGAAGCGTGGCCGCGGAAGGTTTTTTTCACGAGTTTGCCGGGTTCATGGTTTTTTTCGTGGCCATGGTCATCATGGCCGTGATCGGCTGGCTCTTGAAACTGGGGGAGAAGCGCAATGAATCGTAAGTTCATTCTTGTCCTCGTCCTGCTGCTTGCCGCCGGGGCCTACATCCAACTGATCGAGCCGAAGCCCATACTCCTTGAAAGGCCCCTGTCCGAGTTCCCTGTGAGGGTGGGGGAATGGCGCATGGTCCGGGAGGACGTCTTTTCTCCCGAGATCATGGCCATCCTGCGTCCCACGGACTACATGTCCAGGGATTACGTGGACGGCAAGGGGCGCCGGGTGACCCTGTACATCGGGTATCACGGCGGCAGGAAGGGCGACGGCGGCATCCACTCCCCGCACAACTGCCTGCCCAGCTCGGGCTGGTACACCAATTCCACGGGGCTCACCCCGATCCGGCTGCATGACGGACGAGACATCGAGATCGCGGACACGGTCATGAGCAAGGACGTCCATACGGTCGCCTTCTATTACTGGTACCAGGTCAGAGGCGGGATTCTGACCAACGAGTACGCCCTGAAACTGTCCGAGATATGGAATTCCCTTGTGGCCAGCCGCAAGGACGCTGCCTTCATCCGCGTGTCCATGCCCATCCAGGATGGAGACGAGGAAACTTCGGAAACGCTGAACGATTTTATACGGACATTTTATCCCGTTATTTCGGGATGGTTACCCGGGAAATAGCCAGCCATGAGAGAAGGAATGCAACCAATTAAAAATGCTTTGACCGTGGATGTGGAAGACTACTTTCAAGTGAGCGCATTTGCCGAAAGCATAGACCGCTCCAGCTGGGACGGGTACGAATTGCGCGTGGAAGCCAATACCGTATGCGTGCTGGATCTTTTTGAGAAGTACGGCGTCAAGGCTACATTTTTCACCCTCGGATGGATCGCGGAAAGGGTGCCGGGACTCGTTCGCAAGATAGCGGAAAGGGGCCATGAGATAGCCTGCCATGGGTATGGGCACCAGCTTGTGTATGATATTGGTCCCAAGGCCTTTCGTGAAGACATACGCCGCTCCAAAGCCATCTTGGAGGATTTGGCAGGCAAAGCGGTTATCGGCTATCGCGCTCCCAGCTACACCATCACCGAGCGCTCTCTCTGGGCACTGGATATCCTCATTGAAGAAGGGTTTCGGTTCGATTCGAGCATTTTCCCGATCTATCACGACCGATACGGAATTCCGAATGCCGAGCGATTTCCCCACACGCTGAACCGGGAGGCAGGCAGTATAGCTGAATTCCCGCTCACCACGAGACGGTTTTCCTTTTTGGGGAAGTCGTTGGAATTGCCTGTGGCGGGGGGCGGTTATCTCCGTCTTCTCCCCATCCAATTGATCCGCCGATCCCTACAGCGCGTGAACTCCGCCGAGCGGCAGCCCGTGGTGGTGTATTTTCACCCATGGGAGATTGATCCGACCCAGCCGAGGGTCGGCAACCTGAGCCTTAAATCCCGGTTTCGGCATTATGTGAATCTCCACAAGACGCATGGAAAGTTGGAGGTATTGTTGAAGACGTTGTCGTTTGATTCGATGGGAGCGGTGCTCGCCGGGAACGGTTTGCTGTGAGCGTGGAGAGAATATGAATCCGGGAAGCCCAGATCATGAGTGAACAAGCCAAATTTGAGGGAGATTTTTTCTCCTTTGTCTCACGCAATTTTTTCGCGCCGTTGTGGGCGAAGTATGAAGGCTCTCCATATCTGAGCCATCTCAGCCGCTTGCAGAAGACACAGTACCTGGACAGGAACGCCATGTCGGCCTGGCAGTGGGAGAAATTGACCAAGGTCTTTCAGTATGCTGTCAGCAATACGGAATTTTACGCGGAAAAGTACAAGAACTGCCGCCTGGACAATTGGGATGATCTCGGAAGGCTGCCTCTGCTCACGAAGGATGAAATCCGTTCCAGCGCCAGCGCCATGATCGCCAATGGCTTCGAGAAGGCGTCATTGTTTCGGATGAAGACATCCGGTTCAACCGGGGTTTCCCTGGAACTGTTCATGGATGAGGACAGCCTGCAATGGAAAAGAGGGTGTACCGTCAGGCATGATATGTGGACGGGCTGGCGGCTTGGAGAACGAGTGGGCGCGATTTGGGGAAATCCGGAACAGTACGCCGACTGGCGGTCTTGGCTGAGGAATCTGCTTATCATACGCCATATTCCGTTGGATACCCTCAAAATGGATGACGGAATCATGGACCGGTATCATGAAACGTTGTTGAAGAAGCGTCCGACCGTATTGTTCGGCCATGCCCATTCGCTGTATCTGTTTGCCAAGTACTGCGAAACAAAAGGGTATGATGACATAAGGCCCAAGGGGATCATTTCGACAGCCATGGTGTTGCACGACTTTGAGAGAGAAGTGCTGGAGCGGGTCTTCGATTGCGGGGTCTACAATCGCTACGGGTGCGAAGAGGTCAGTCTGATCGGCTCGGAGTGTGATGCCCATCGCGGCCTCCACGTCAACATGGACACCCTTGTCGTCGAAGTCGTCGACGGGGAGGGGAGGCCGGTGGCCGAAGGCGAGGCCGGAGCCATAGTCGTTACGGACCTGACCAATATGGCCATGCCCGTCATCCGCTACAAGGTGGGCGATGTCGGCGTGTTGTCGAACGAGCTTTGTTCTTGCGGAAGGACGGCGCCGTTGATCACTTCCCTGCAGGGACGTATCGCCGATTATGTCCTGCTCGCGGACGGCAGCTATGTGTCGGGCATTTCCCTGACGGAGAATTTCCACATGGCCTTGCCCGGGGTCAAGCAGTTGCAGATTATTCAGGAGGAACTGGACCGGCTTACGTTCAAGGTCGTGCCCGCCGGGGCATGGGGTGAAGAGGATGCCGCGGCATTGGATGGTCTGATCCGCAAACGCTTCGGAGAATCCATGCGGTACGATGTGGAACTGGTCGTTTCGATACAGTCGGAGGATTCCGGGAAATATAGATTCTGCATATCGAAGCTTGGCGAGCAACCGTTTTGACCACCCGAAGCGAGGGGCTGTCTTGATGAAAGTGCTGGTAGTGGACGAAGAGCTGCCTTGGCCGCTGAATACGGGGAAGCGTTTGAGGACGTACAACCTCCTCCTGAGAATGCAAAGAGAGCATGAGTTGCACCTTGTATGTCACGGGGAGGCTGATACATTGCCCGGCTGTCCCAATGTCGTGGTACATTCCGTTCCGTCTCCGGTTGTCGAACAGCACGGAGCGAAGTTCTATGCGGCTCTTTTCGCCAATCTGTTTTCTTCGGATCCGTATGTCGTTCAACGTCATTCCTCGGAAGGCATGCGGGAAGTCATAGCGGAATTGGTCGAACGGCAATCCTTTGACCTGGTGCATTGCGAGTGGACTCCGTACACCGTGAATCTGCAAAGTGTGTTGGGGACGTATCCTTCGGTGCTGTCGACGCACAATGTCGAGGCCCTCATCTGGAAGCGGATGTGGGAGCGGGAGTCCAACCCGCTGAAGAAAGGCTACATCAGGATTCAATGGAAAAAGATGGAAAAGTACGAGGCCAAGGCGGTCCATCTCTATGACAAGGTGATGTGCGTCTCGGATGAAGATCGGCAGTGCATCGCCGAGGAATTCGATTGTCTCCATGCGACCGTTGTCCCGAACGGAGTGGACGAGCGGTACTTCGCTCCGGCCTCCGCCGATGAGGCGGAAAACAGTATGGTTTTTACCGGGTCGATGGATTGGAGACCCAACCAGGATGCTGTCAACTATTTCGTCAACGACATTTTCCCGTTGATTCGGGAGGAGCTGCCGACGGCCTCGTTCACCGTTGTTGGTCGATTCCCCCCGGAGGACATGGCCCGAAAGTGGAGGCGGATACCGGGTGTTACAGTGACCGGCACAGTCGATGACGTGCGGACGTACATCGCCCGATCCAGCCTGTACGTGGTCCCCCTGCGCATCGGCGGCGGCTCGCGGTTGAAGATTCTCGAGGCCCTGTCCATGCGTAAAAGAGTGTTGTCCACGTCCGTCGGAGCCGAGGGGCTGAAGTTGGACGGCGGCGTCCATTTGATGTTGCAGGACAGTGCTGAGGGGTTTGCCAGAAAGGCGGTGGAGATGCTGTCCTCGCCGGATGAGCACGACCGGCTGGCGGAGGAAGGATTGCAACGGGTCTTGTCCATGTACACGTGGGACAGCATCGCAACGGTGATGAGCGATGTGTGGATGGAGGCCAGGGAGAGCCGTAGGCATGCGGGCTAGGATTTTACACCTTCGTCCGTCGAATTTCGTCGGTGGCCCGGAGAAGATGATCTTCGAGCACTTCAAAACCGTCGATGAGATGAAGTACCACCTCTTTCTGGGGTCTTTTCAAGAAAAGACCTCAAGCAATCCCATGATTATTGCGGGCCGGGAAATGGGGTTTGATTGCCTGGGCATTGAGACCCGTCTGAAATTCGGCCTGGACGGGGTGCGGGAGATCGCCCGGGAGCTCAAGGATAAGCGAATCGATGTGTTGGTGGCTCACGGTTATAAGGCTGACATCCTCGGACGCCTTGCATCCTGGAGGGTAAATGTCCCTTTGGTCGTTGTTTCACACGGCTGGACCGGGGAGTCGCGCAAGGTCCGCTGGTTCGACGCCATGGATAAGCTGTTTTGCCGGGTTGCCGATGCCGTGGTGGCGGTATCTGAGGAGCAGGCCAGGCGGCTTGCTCTGGCCGGAGTCCCGGCCAAGCGCATTCACGTCATCAAGAATTGTATCCGGTTGCCCGAGCATGTGCGGGACAGACAGGAGGTTCGGAGCCGGTTCGGGATTGCGGGAGAAACCCGCTGGCTTGTTGCGGGCGGGCGGTTGAGCCCGGAAAAGAATTTCAGGGGACTTGTCGAGGCCGTGCGTAGAATGGCCCCCGGATTTTCCGATTTCCGTCTGTCCATTTTCGGCGAGGGCCCCGAACGGAACTCCCTGACGGATCTGATCAACCGGCATGGCTTGCAGGATCGGATTCGCCTGCACGGTTTTACGGAGGATTTTCCCGGACTGCTCGCCGGTGCGGATGTGTTCGTCCTTTCTTCCCTGACGGAAGGCCTTCCGGTCGTGGTGCTCGAGGCCATGGCCTATGGGGTTCCCGCCGTGGCCACGGATGCCGGAGGTACCCGGGAAATCGTGGTCGACGATGTCTCCGGGGTGCTGGTCCCGCTGGATGATCCACAGGCTCTGGCGGACGCTCTTGTGCGGGTGGCGTCGGACAAGTCATTGCGAAAGAGACTCGGCAGGGGGGGATTCGAACTGGTCAATTCACGCTTCACCTTTGAACGCCAGGCGAGCCTGTACGAAGACCTCTACGACGCCATGATCGAGAAGGGGGCCAGATGAGCCGGAGAATCCGTATCGCCTTCGTCATAGATTACATCGAGAGCCCCACCGCCGGGACCGAGAAGCAACTCGACACCATTCTGCGGAATTTGGACAAACGGATTTTTCAACCCTGCCTTTGCATCCTGAGAGAGTCGGAGTGGTCGCGGTCGAAGTTCAAGGGGGAGATATTTCATGCCCAGATTCCTTCTGTCCTGTCCTTCTCCTTTGTCCCGCGGCTGGTTGGTCTGGCAAGGTGTCTGAAGAACAACTTCGATATCGTCCACACCTTTCACCGGGACGGAGACCTCTTCGGGACAATCGCGGCCAGGATGGCGGGCATTCCCGTTATAGTGGGGTCCAGACGGGATCAGGGGTATTGGCTGAACTGGAAGGAACGGGGGCTGAGGCGGTTCATACGGAGATACCAGACGCATTTTATCACCAACGCCCACAGTACTCGAAAGCAGATGATGGAACAGGAGGGCATTCCGGAAGGGATCATCGAGGTGATCCCCAACGGTATCGACCTGTCGGCGTTCGGGGTATTGGCCGCTCGGGGGCTCCTGCGCGCTGAATGGGGGGCGGCGGACCAGGATGTCGTGGTCGGATGCGTGGCCACACTGCGGCCTGTGAAGGACCACCACGGGGTAATCAAGGGGTTTGCAAAGGCCTGCTCGGAGAATCCAAGGCTGAAACTGGTGCTCGTGGGCGACGGCCGTTGCAGACTGGATCTCGAACGGCTGGTTTCGGAACTGGGCGTCGGGTCCAGGGTGAGGTTCCTCGGCACCAGGAAAGACATCCCGGATATCCTGTCCGCGCTGGATGCGGGGCTCTTGTTTTCCAAGTCGGAGAGCATGTCCAACACGATTCTGGAGTATCTTGCAGCGGGATTGCCCGTGGTCTGTAGCGATGTGGGAGACGCCGGGGAGATGGTGGATGACGAAAATGGTGCCGTAGTTCCCTCCGGCGATATCCAGGCCCTCGCAGAGGGGCTGCATAGGCTGGCCGACGCGAACGTGCGTGCCCGGATGGGAGAAGTGAGTCGGCGCAGAAGTCGGCAGTTTGAGATCGGGTTGTGCATGGAGAGATTCAAGGCCTTCTATCAGGGGTGTGTTTCATGAGGAAGCTGCTCAAGAGTCTGGTGCGGTTTACGGCGTTTGTATTGGTGTCACCGTTTATTGTACTGAACATGTTTTTCAGGAGCCTGACGTTCTTTCAGGGGGTTGGCCAGTTGCTGGCTGTCATACCCGGGAAGGTTGGATGGTATCTTCGCATGGCCTTTTATCGCCGAACGCTGACTGAATGCAGTGGTCGGGCCACGATGGAATTCGGCAGCTATTTTTCCCACTGGGATGTCGTGGTAAAGGATGACGTCTATATCAGTGCGTATTGTATCGTTGCCCGGTGTGTGCTCGAGGAAGGAGTCATGTTGAGCGCATATACACATGTACTCGACGGTGGACATCAGCACGGTATTTCTGATTGCACCGTCAGCTTTCAACATCAGTCCGGGAAACGAGACTCGGACAGAGTTACCATCGGCAAGGGGAGCTGGATTGGAACCAAAGCCGTGATCATGGCGAATGTGAAGCCCTACACGGTCGTGGGGGCGGGAGCGGTCGTCACCCGCAGCTTGCCAGGAAAGAGTGTTGTGGGAGGTGTGCCCGCGAAGGTTATCCGCAGCCTGCCCGGGGAGAGCGAGTGATGACCGCCTGTACCATGCCCTTCGTCACGGTCGTCATGCCTGTGTACAATGAGGCGTCGTACATCGCCGATACCCTTCGTCAGATCCAGGAGCAGGACTATCCGGCCGATTGCTTTGAGGTCATTGTGGCGGACGGCGGGTCTACGGACGGGACCCGCGACATTGTCAGGTCCTTTTCCGTGGAGAATCCGGTTGTCCGGCTGATGGACAATCCGGGCAGGCGTTCGAGTTCAGGGCGAAATGTCGGCTTTAAGGAGGGGAAGGGGGACTACTTCCTGGTTATCGACGGGCATTGCCATATCCCGAGCGAAACTCTGCTCTCCGATATGGTTCGAATTTTCCAGGAAACCGGAGCCCAATGCCTCGGACGGCCTCAGCGCCTGGACCCTCCTGATTTGAGCGATTTTCAGCGTGCGGTGGCTGCGGCCCGGGCCAGCCGTATAGGCCATGGCGGCGATTCGCTCATCTATGGCGATTACGAGGGGGTCGCAAGCCCCGTGAGTAACGGTGCGGCGTATTCGAAAGAGGTGTTTGAGGCCATCGGCTACGTCGATGAGGATTTTGATGCCTGCGAAGACGTTGAGTTCAATTTCAGGGTAGAGAAGGCTGGCTTGCCCGCATATACGAGTCCCAGGCTGCTTGTAAGATATTACCCGAGGGACTCACTCCCCGCTCTGTTCGGGCAGATGGGGAGATACGGTCTCGGTCGCTGGAAATTGTGGACGAAACATTCGGAGACCCTGTCGTTGAATCTCCTGGTTCCGCCGGCTTTCGTTTTGTTGACCATGGCGGCCGCTCTATCCCTTCCATTGGCTTTTGCGGGAGTCTTGAGTTGGTGGCTCGCCTCGGCGGTGTTGTTGCCGCTGCTGGCGTATTGTCTCCTCGTCGGTTCATTCGCCATGCGCTTGTGCCGGGGGGCCGGGGCAGGCTGCATTGTCAGAATGGTGGCGATTTATTGGTCGATTCACGCCGGGCTCGGCTGGGGATTCCTCAAGGGCGGGCTGGGGGCTGCCCTGCGGACCGTTCAGCACCGGGTAGGTGGCGACGAATAGTCCTGGAGCAAGCAAGGAAGATGCGCGCCGTACTCGGGGTGCGCTCATGCCGTCGGCTGGTATGACAAGAGATGTTATCCGCCATGCATTTAATGTGATTGCTTATGAATATATACTGTTTGGTCCGGATGTGGGAGAATAAGCGGTATCGTCTTGTGGATTGGCGCACGCCGTCGGTACGTTGCGTGCTGGATTCTCAATATATGGATCAAGCCTATGTGAGGGTTTGGACCCGGCCGGATGTGACGGAATACAAGGAGGGGAGAGCGTGAAACAGCTAGCTGCCATAATTGTTTGCTTGATTGTGTTGTTGCCGGGCATGCCCGCCATGGCTGCCTCGGATTCGGGGATTTCTCTGGCCAAGGCCCTTCAGTGGCAGTTCCCCGAGCCCAGGCATGAAGTCGCGAGAGCCGACATGCAATACGCCGAGGGACGCAAGCAGATTGTCGGTCCCGAACGTTCCAACATCGTCAAACTGTCGGGTCCTGCCACGCTGTGGAAATCGAACACGGAGTATATTCTCGAAGCCGACGTGGTCGCCGACGAGACCGCGTTTACGGTCAAGGGAAGCCATATAACCCTTAACCTCAACGGGCACACGGTTACGTACAACAATGTATCGGGCAAAGGGTGCGGGGTCATTCAGAACGATTGGGAAAATCGGAAGGATTTCGTCCTGATCAACGGTGCAATCGTGCAGGGCAAGGGAGGGGGAGCCGGCAACGCCTATGGCAGAGGCCCCAATCCGGTGTTCATGCTTGCCGTCGAGCCCATAGAGTTGGCGGGACTCAAGATTACTTACCATGGTGACAATCTGGCGGCGATTTTCGTCTACAGGAGCCATGCGGAAGACGACATCCATCACAATGAAATCATAGACGATGGAAACGTGGTGACCGATCGGCACTCCGGGGTTCCGGTCATCAGGATAGGGGGCGCCGGCGCCACTATCAGGCACAACGTCATCCGCGGGGCCAGACAGATCGGCATCCGGTCCGGCGATCGGCCTACCAATGCGAAAATACATCACAACGAAGTATACATAGACAGTACCGTAACCAACTCGTCAGGTATTACTGCGGCTGGTGTAATTCACCATAACAAAGTGGTCGGTCGTGGCGTGCACCCGATTGGAATCTGGCCGTGGGCCGGGACCAAGGTCTACTCCAACTATGTGGACGTGCAAAACACCAGGCCGGGAGCGGAGTTCGGTTCCACCGGAGCGGCTTGTGTCCGATTCGGATGGGGGGGGACATTCAACGTCGACATTGAGGACAACCTGTTCATTGTGCGGGCGGAGAAGAATCTTTTCAAGAATACAGCCGTGGTGAATAACAATCATGACAGTTGGGGACGAGCTCTTTTTGTCGGATTGTCGGGCGGGAAAAAGGCGCTTATCAAGAATAATATCATTATCGGCCTCAACAAAGGGGATGGCGCCAAGGCGGCTGCTGTGGGAGTCGTTTTCAATAACAGGTCGCCCGGCCTCGTGTTCGAGGAGAATTTGATCGCCAGCAATTGGGGCAACCTGTTGCTGAGCGACCTTTATGGTTGGTCCAAGGCGTACCCGTTGTTCAAGGATAACGTCATTGCAAAACTTGAGGGCGGGGCGGGGTATCACACTATTCGAGGGACGTATAATCAGTTCTCTTCTACGGCGCGTTTGTTGAATAATACATACATAGGCGGTGCGGCCAAGGATGACGTCGTTATGGATACGCACCAAAATGCCATACAGGAAATTGCATATTGCAGAAGCATCGTCATGAAATCTTCTGCTTCCGCTGAAGGCGGGGGTGAGTATGTGGCGGATGTCGTCGATCCGCTCGGGAATGCGCAATGGAGCGTTGCAGGAGAGTCTGGGAAGGATATTTCCATAATCATTCCGAATTCCCTGTACACGAACAGGGAGGGCAAAGAGCTTCAAGGGAAAATGGAAAAGAGGCTGCCCGACGCTTGGAGTCTGCGGGTTACATACAATGACAAGGTGTTTGAGATCCCGTTACCCGCGGAGGAAGTAAACGAAGTGTCACTGCCTTTTTAACTCGATGTGTCCGGCCGGTCGGGCGTTAATCTCTATAGGACTAATTGGTAATTATGATGCGTATTCTCGCAATCATGTATATATTCCCGCCACTGCTCTACCCGGCATCCATTCGCAATTTGCGGATAGCTCATGGGCTGGCTTCCCAGGGGGCGCGGGTTGACGTCGTGATGGTCGATCCGAAAACCTATGAGCCGCCGGGGGATATGATGATCGACCACTCGGCAGAGCCTCTGATTCCGGCTTCAGTACGGGTACACCAAATAAAATCGTGCGAATTGTCGTTGCCGTTGCGGCTGATCAAATCGCGCAGTGTGCTGCGGTCGCTTTTTTACCGGGTTGTCGAGCCTGTGAAGAAGGAATGGACGTCCTCTGCGTGGCGTCAACTGAAAGGGGTCGGCAAGGGCGATTATGACCTGGTGATGAGCTTTTCTCAGCCTCACAGCAACCATTTGTTGGGAATGAGGTTGGCTCGGAAACTCTCTTTGCCTTGGGTGGCCTATTTCAGTGATCCGTGGACGAAAAATCCCTACGAACAGTTAAGCGGCAAGATGCTCACGTATATTCAAGGGCTTGAGCGGAGCGTGTTTCAGAGTGCGGATGCCCTGCTGTTCACCTCTCCTGAAACGGTCGAACAGGCCATGGAGGGGTATGGAGAGGATATCAAAAGAAAGGCGTCAGTCCTTTCTCACGCGTTTGTTCCGGATTGGTACCGGAATATGGGCGAGGACCAGGTGAAGGCCGGTGGACGCACCACAATGCTTCACACCGGACATTTCTACAGAAAGAGGAGCCCGATGCCTCTGTTCGAGGCCTTGAAGGAATTAGAGGAGTCCTCACGGATTTCTGATTCGCTTGAGGTCGTTTGCATAGGGCAAATGCCATCGGATTGCCGAGATTGGATTGGGAGGAATGATCTTGAGAGGCTGATTACCCTGGAAGAACCCATACCATATCTGGATTCTTTGAAGAGAATAGCCCGTGCCGACTGGCTGTTTTTTGTCGATGCCCCCTCGGAGAAACCGAGTGTGTTCCTGCCTTCCAAGCTGGTGGATTACTTGGGCAGCAAAAAACCGATAATCGGAATAACACCGGTGGAGGGGGCCGGTGCGAGAGTGCTGCGGGAAACGGGGAACATCGCTTGTGCCCTGGAAGACAGGGAACGGATTATGGAAGTGGTACTGCGGATCGTTGAATCCAGGATGAACTTTTCTCCCTATGACAATGAAAAATATTCAATTTATACGATTTCCCGGGATCTGATTGGTTTGCTTGAGGCCGTTGCATCCGATTAACTGTCAGCACTTCGACACTTTTTTCAAGGTATAATAATAAATGTCCAACACTAGCGTAGCCGGGAAGTTGTTCAGGAATTCGGCTTCCAATCTACTTCGTTACCTGGTCGGTTTTGCCGTAGCCTTTGTGCTTACGCCATACATTGTTCGATCGGTTGGCGATCAGTTGTACGGACTTTTTGTCTTGGTATACTCTTTCGTGGGCTACGCGGGTATACTCGAGTTCGGTGTAATGCAGTCGACCGTGAAACTCATTTCCCAGTATGCCCGTCCTGAGGAAAAGGAAAAGCGCAATGAGATCGCGACGGTTGTCGTCCTGTTTTACGCGGGTATCGGCGTCATCGGCTGTATTCTTTTCTGGACGGTCTTTGAGTCCATGCTCGTCGGTCTGGCCGGGGATGGCGTTTCACATGAAATGGTGCGTTCCTTTTCTCATCTTGTCGGTATTGAAGTGCTGCTCACGTTTGCGGCAAATCCAGTCTATGGCATTGCTTATGGAATGCACCAATATCATTACAAGAGCTTGACAGACATTTTGGCTCGTATCCTGACCATGGTGTTCACCTACATGGTTATAGAAAGCGGGTACGGATTGATTGGGATAGCTTGGGTCAGAATTGTCTCGGCCGTGTTCAGCCTGTTGCTCATGTTGGTCTTGTGTCGGAAACCGTTTCGGGCAATCTCTTTCGGGCTTCGGTTCATATCAAAAAGAGCAGTGCGGGAGATTTTTTCGTTTGGTTCGAAAATTTTCATTTGCCAAATTGTTACCCGGCTGAATTCATCGTTGACGCCGGGCGTTATTACCTACGTCCTGTCAACGGCGATGACGGCGTATTATGGTGTTTGCAACGTTTTGGCCGATAGATTGAAGGAGATGATCGGGTCACTGGCTGGTCCTTTTTTGCCGGTGTTCAGCGAGATTTCATCAAACGGTCCCAACGGCGATGCTGTGGCGTTTTACGTTACCGGAACCCGCATGATGCTGGCGATTACACTGCCGGTAAACCTCTCTTTGATGTTTCTCGGGCCTGACTTTCTCAATCTTTGGGTTGGGCCTGCATACCAGGAGGCGGGCCGATTCGTGATCATCATCCTTGCGGCCGAGTCTTTGCTGGATGGCTTGCAACCACTCAGCGGGCGCATGATAATCGGCGGAGGAGATGTTGGCGTCTATACCAAGGTGATAGCTGTCGCTAATGTTGTGGGCATTATATTGACTTTTCTTTTTGTTAATATGTTTGGAATAACAGGGGCTGCCGTCAGTAATCTTACTAGATCAGGACTGGCCGGAGGGGCAGTCTTTTTGCTTTTGCAAAAGAATCTCGGTGTCAATTTAAAGCATTTGTTCCAGGAATGTTATGTCAGGTATGTTATACCGGTGGCAGTGTTTGTTGTTACAATTGTATATTTAAAGAATAATATTGAATTGAACGGCTTCCTGCAATTTTTTGAAATTGTTATACTCTCCAGTTTGGCTTTTTATATCATGGTGTGGTTTGTCGGTTTCAATCATTCAGATCGAGATAGGCTAAAAGGGGCCTGCAAGTCCTTGATTGCCCAACGTCGGTAGTTTGTAAGCAAATATTCACAAAGAGAGTGTGCGATGGTTCGAGTAATACTTGTTGCGGGAGCGCGTCCCAATTTCATGAAAATAGCCCCTCTTATGCGTGCCGCCGAGTCCGCTGGGGAAATCGAATACAGCTTGGTGCATACCGGGCAGCATTACGACTATGAAATGTCCCAGGCCTTTTTCGACGATTTGGGGATGGGGAAGCCGGATTATTTCCTGAATGCGGGGTCAGGTTCTCACGCGGAGCAGACTGCGTCCATCATGCTTGAATTCGAAAAAGTTTGCCTGGAATACAAACCGGATTGGGTCTTGGTTGTGGGGGATGTCAACTCCACGCTGGCATGTGCCATAGTTTCCAAAAAGCTCCATATCAACGTAGCCCATGTGGAAGCAGGGCTTCGCAGTTTTGACAGGACGATGCCCGAGGAAATCAACAGATTGGTCACGGATTCCATTTCGGATCTTTGCTACGTGACCGAAAGGAGCGGTGAGCAAAATCTGTTGAAAGAAAACCATCCCCAATCACGAGTGCATTTGGTCGGCCATGTTATGATTGATAACCTCCTGTACCAAATGAAAATCCTGGAACAATTTGATGCGTCGGCGTTTGCCCACGCTGAGGACAAACCCAGAGTCGGTCCTTACGCCTTTATGACCCTGCACCGCCCGGCGAATGTGGATAATGCCTCTTCCCTGCGCAGCATCGTCGAAGCCATCGGAGTTGTTGCGGAGGAAATGCCAGTTATATTTCCCGTGCACCCGAGAACGCGTAAGAAGATAGATCAATTCGGCATGGTATTGCCCGAGAACATAGTGCAACTGCCGCCTCTTGGGTTCCGTGAATCCTTGTGGTTTTGGAAGGACGCACAGGTTGTTTTTACCGACAGCGGGGGGCTTCAGGAAGAGACTACCGCCTTGGGGATTCCGTGCGTAACCATCAGGGAAAACACCGAACGCCCCGTGACCGTCGAGGTGGGGACCAACGTGTTGAGCGGCATTGCCACCGAGTCTATCCTGGCCGCTTATGAGCAGGCTATGGAAAAAAGGAAGAACAGCGGAATTCCCGAAAAATGGGACGGAAAAGCCTCGGAGCGCATCTGGAAGATACTATTGGACCAACATTCCAAAGAAGTCTGATGACGAGACTGGAGCAAGATCGCCGGAGACGTGATGACTAGTATCCGAGCGAGAGGTCTATAGTACCCAAGAGCTCGTCTCCCGCTGCGAACCTGTGCAGGTTGTCGGCCATTCGTTGAAAGATATCTTCCTTGTCACCGGCCAGGGAGTACGCGGAATGGTTGGTGAACAACACGTTGGGCTCGCCATGGCAGGGATGGCCCTTACCTTGTGGATCGATGTCGAGGGCCGCTCCCGAGATTGCGCCGGTCATCAGGGCCTGTTTCATCGCCTTGCCGTCTATGATGGCATCTCTGCCGATGTTCACCAGATATGGCCTTCGGGTCATGGCGGCGAAGGCCTCCGCATTGACCATGCGGGCCGTTCCCGGTGTGAATGGAAGGGTTGCAACAATGGCGTCGGCCATGGCCACGGCCTCACTGAGGTCTTCCGTCCGATATATCTTGTCGAATCCTTCCGGCTTTTGTCCCGATCTGTTGACGCCGGTAACCCGCATGCCGTTGGCTCCCGCTAGTCGGGCAAGGGCTCGGCCGATTGAACCCGTACCGAGGATGCACAGAGTCGCCCCCTCTATCGCGTTTGACCGTACCTCCAGCTGTGCTTTGTTTTTGTGATGCTTCAGGAAGTGCTTGGCCCCCAGGTAGACCAGGCCCATGGCGTATTCGGAGACGGCTTTATAGCGAAGTCCTTTGCCTGAGGTAAGAATCTGTTCCCGGTCCCGGATGTCTTTGAGGGGGAGGTGGTCTATCCCGGAGCTCATGGAATGCAGCCAGCGGATGCCTTGGGCCTGGGCTTGTAGCATGTCCAGGTGGACTTTGTCGGTTCCCCAGTCCAGTATAGCGCCCTGTGTTTCGGCGGGCAGCTCCTGTGCTTCATGTCCCTGGACGGCCAATCGAAGGCGCACGGGCCCGGCCAGTCCGAATTTGCGTGCGGCCCGGAGCGCCAGCCCCGGCTGGTCCGTTTGGAAATCGTAGTAAAGAATATTGTCAACAATAGCTTTCAAACGACGGTCCGATGCAATCCTGGAAGCGTATTTGGAAGGAATGAGTATTTTCATATGTGCTCCATATGGGACAAAGGCTCGACAGTGGTTGAACCGGCCACAGTTCTTTCTACACCTTATAAGTGGTTCATCCGGTTTGAGGGTATTTTTCTACGAGAGGCTACCTTTTCCTTCTGTCATAACGCCGAAGGCGTCTCCTTGACCGTGCGTCAGCCGGGAGCGAAGCGGACGGCTCTGCGGAGCGAGTGCGACTTGGGCTTCTCGTGTCCCCACATAGTTTGGCCGCGTGGGGCAGCCTTTGGTCCCGGCAAGCTCCGCCACACGCGCTCTCATGGTTTTGACTCCCAAAAGTACGCTTGGGCCTGATGAACCTTATAAATGTCCCGCGAGCCGATTATCAAGATGCTCTTCCGAAGGGGGAAGGGCGAGGGCCATGCCGATCAATTTCCCCCTGTGCTTTTCGTCGACCGCGGCGTGCTCACATTGGCGGGAATCCTTTTGCTCGAGTTCCATATACCGCGTGCCCACGCCCTTGTCTTGGGGGGGGGGATTTGCTGGACTATGGTTAAGAGTACTCCGCTATTATGCCACGCAGCCTGTTGAGGTGACGAATGAACGCTTCCTGTTGGAATTTTCTGGCCAATTGACGGGGAATGGCCTTTTGCACCAGCCTCTTGCGCATCACCTTGTCCACAATCGAGTCCCTTGAGGAAGCGGCCTCGAACTCCTTGCGAGCAATGTCCGTTGCCATGTCTGCCGGGGAAATGTTCATTTCGACCGATTTGTCCATGAGGGAATGGAGCACGCCGCAGTACAATCCCGAACAAATGCGTTCAATAACCTCAATCCCGACCCCGGTGTCATAGAGGGAAGAGGCGAACACCCCTCCATTATTGACGACGAAGCCGGGCAGGCACATCACCCCTCTCCCCTCAAGCACTTCGATGACGCCGTCCTGATAGGGCGCGTTGGCAATGGGAATCACGGAGGCGGTCTTCAAATTCGCGGCCAGTTCAAGAGTCAGGCTGCCGACCCGGGCCGAGGGAATGAAAACGTCCGCTTCAACGCCAAAGATCGCATTCTTGTCCAATCCGCCATAAGGCAGATGGTTGACGAGGTCGTTTCCGTGGGCCTGTCGGGCGCTGAGGAGTGCCGTTTTCGAGTACCCATCCCTGTTGACTGCGGCGCCTTCAATGGTGGAAAGGCCGACAACCCGGAATTCCTTTTCGCTAAGCCGACCAATGAGATGGTTGGCGACACTGCCAAATCCCTCGATGGCAAGGGTGGTCACTGCGTCGGGTTTGCGTTGCTTCCGATATGCCTGGAGGGCCGCCTCGGCCGACAAGGCCGTGAATAGTGAGGTGTCGGTCGGCGGACCTATTGGAATGCCAGCCCCCGCATATATGGCTCTAAGCTCTTTCGGGCCGCAGTTCATGTCCATGCCGGGGTAATAGATGCCCGCCTGGAGAATCGGCGCGGCGGACTGGCCGAACAGCCTGAGTTTCTGGAACCGCTCTTCTTCGTTGAGGGTGCTTTGCAGCTTTATTCCGGTCTTTGCTCCACCACGGGGGAGCCCGGAAAAGGCGTACTTCAGCGACATCTCCTGGGCAAGCTTGGCGACTTCGGCTGTATTGATGGAACTGGCTACGCGGACGCCTCCGGAGCTGGTGTTGTTGCATATGGAGTCGATAACGATCTCGGCCGAACAGCCGTCGCCCAGATCGGTGGATATGGTCAGGTTGACGAGAGTGCGTTGCATGGTATCCCCAAAGTAAGTGATGGTATTTGTCCCCCATGAGGCCGTTCACTCCGACATGGGGGGCAGGGGCGACAATCGGATCAGACAAAATACTGTGAATCGCATTCGGGAGGTCTTCCGGCATCTCCTTGGCAAGTTTAAAGAGGGTCAATGATGATCTAATATGGCGACGTATTTTTCGTATGCACTCGTCCATGTGAAGTTGGACAAAACATGGCGATGCAGACTGTCTCCCAGTTCCGTTGCTGTGCTCGGTGTTTTTAACAGCGATCGAATGGAGTGTGCCAATTCATTGGGGTCATCGGGGGAGACAAGAATACCGTTTTCCCCATTGGTGATGATTTCCGGTATCCCCCCCACACTCGATGCTACCACAGGGACTCTAAAGGCACCGGCTTCCAAAAGAACGATGCCAAAAGCCTCTTGCCTGCTGGGAAGGACGAATATGGATGCTTTCCTGAAGAACTCGGCGACTTTCCGATGCGGTGTGTTCGGGAAAAAAAAGACACGCCCGGCAATCTCGCTGCGGTCGGCCAACTGTTTCAAGTAGGGCAGTTCCTTGCCATCCGCTCCGACTAAAAATAATTTTACATCACTGAATTCATTTGCAATTCTTTTGAAGGCTTCGATGAGGACATCTTGTCCCTTATACTTCTCAAACTTTGCAACATTCAGTACTATTCGTTCTGAAGCAGGTTCTGTACTTCTGGCGAAACCAGCGAAGTTTGCAGCGTCAAGTCCGTTGAAGATTACCTGGATGTCCAACTTTTCTCCCAAAAGGGTTGTAACCCTATCTTTGAGATCGTTTGAACAGACGACTATCTTGTCGATATGAGACAACAAGCGTCGCCATTGTTCGAGGTCCTTTTCGCCTGAGCTGATAAGATGAGTTAAGTCGGAGCCGTGAAAAGAGAGGATGAAAGGTATATGGCCGTCAGATTTTAATCTGACACGGTTTATGGAGAAAGCGGTGTCGCCAACGTAATGTTGGTTAATTGCAACTACATTGTTTTCGCGGCAAAATTCATGAAACTTACGAGAGAATCGCCGTTCCCAAAGCATGAAGGCAACTCTTTCCTTTATGCTCATGCCCCGGTGGTAACCTCGAATGCGCCACCGTACTGTTTGTATGCCTTCCTCTTCGCCCCAAATCGGAGTGGTCGCATCCCAATCGGTAATAAGTACAACCGGTTGGTAAATGCCCTTTGAACTAATTTGTTTTGCGAGGTTTTTTACAACTTGATTGACGCCACCCACGTGTCTTAATGACCACGGCAACACGAATAAGAATGTTGGACGACGTTGATGACTTGATAGTTCCATTGGGTAACCAATCTAGTTTAAATAATATCTTTTATAATCAATCAAATAGCAAATCAAGTCAAGTATGGGAAAGTTTGTTTCTCCATTGGATATGCTGAGTTTGTAGTGCCCTGTGCGGTTCGCTTGGTGCCGTTTTTTTGCTGGGTATCGTTGCAAGAGTGAGAACTCTAACCATACTGCTTCGCCTTGATTGGATCACTCCAAGGCCTCTGATCGGCGTTTAACAGATGAGGGGCCAGAGTGGACCCACTTCTGGCAGACGTTGTGAACTTTGTACATTCCCCTGTCTTATCCAGCTTTTCAGCGGGAAGAACATTTGGGAGGGGCCGTTGGACCGGGATTTCACTCCTTCAGTACAGCCCGGCTGTGTTGCGGTTTGCCCGTACTGGTTTGCACGAACTGGGGTGCCCGTTACGAAATTCTTGATCAGACGGCTGGATGAGCGGGCTGATCTGCTCGGATTAATTGTCCTTAAGATCCCCTCCCAGTACGGGGGAGAGCGATGTGTCCACACCAAAAAAATTATTTTTTTATCGCTTGACTTTAATGAGGCAGTAGCGGATAGTCTCATCTTGCACCAGCCGCACCCGTGAAGGCGCGGTCAAATTGTGGCCAGCGCTGGTTTTAAGTTTACAAGTCAATCGAGGAGCCGTGTACGCATCTTGTACGCGGCTCCCTTTTTTAGTGCACGGGCACCATACATTATCACTTTTTGGAGAATTTGAATGTCAAAAAAACTTTATGTCGGCAATCTGTCCTGGACCTCTACTGAATCTGAAGTGCGCACCGCTTTTGAAGCCTTTGGCGAAGTCACTTCCGTCAAGTTGATCGAGGACCGTGAAACCGGCCGCCCGCGTGGCTTCGGTTTCGTCGAGATGGATGAAGCCGGTGCTCGGGAAGCCATCGAGGCTCTCGACGGCAAGGACTTCGGTGGCCGCAATCTCAAGGTCAACGAAGCCAAGCCCCGCGAAGAACGCCCCCGCTGGTAGTTCATGAATTACGCCCTAAACGGCATAAGTGCCTGTCCTTCTTTGAAGGGCAGGCGCTTTTTTGTTTCAACTTTGCGCTCTGGTTTGATTGGGCCGAAGCGAACAGGAGCCTGTTCCGGATTGCCTCCGGATGAGAATGACATCGTCATTATTGGCGCTTTGACTTTTTCTTTGTCTGTCTCCTCATTGTCGGCATGACCCAACAACCGTCAGCTTTTCGAGTGCGGCCCTTATTTTGGACGACTCGGCAATGATAAAGCCACCGGCAAGCGGTGGCTTTATCGTTGGTATGGGGGCGCTTGAGCTATCCTCCAAACCAACCGGGCGCAATGACTTCAAGGGCCTTGGTGT
>Ga0075011_10000553_pt1 | contig 19931 bp, 23 predicted proteins | sample TARM_MetaG_T_14_FD_72354 | JGI IMG/M metagenome (GOLD analysis project Ga0075011, IMG submission 72354) | Freshwater microbial communities from Pennsylvania, USA, analyzing microbe dynamics in response to fracking - TARM_MetaG_T_14 | ecosystem: Environmental > Aquatic > Freshwater > River... | reverse complement strand
TCTTTCCGAGCTACGGTTTGAGATAGCTTGATTGAGATGCTGGTTAAGATACACAATAGCCCAATCTTATGTGCTCATGTTCGTCACCGCCTCAAACCTTCGTTTGTGATCCATGCTGATCGGCTACGCCCGCGTGTCCAAAGCCGACGGCTCGCAGTCGCTCGACCTGCAGCACGATGCCCTTCGCGCTGCCGGTGTCGAGCCAGGCAATATCTATGATGATCGTGCATCCGGTAGCCGTGATGATCGCCCCGGTCTTGCCGCCTGCCTGAAATCGTTGCGCGACGGCGATGTCCTCATCGTTTGGAAGCTCGACCGGCTCGGCCGAACGCTCACCCACCTGGTCAGCACGGTGCAGAATCTGTCGGATCGCGGTATCGGTCTGCGGGTGCTCACCGGCAAGGGCGCGCAGATCGACACCACGACGCCATCGGGCCGGATGGTGTTCGGCATTTTTGCCACACTGGCGGAGTTTGAGCGGGATATGATCCGCGAGCGCACCATGGCTGGCCTGGCCGCTGCCCGCGCGCGGGGACGCAAGGGTGGCCGCAAGTTCGCCCTCTCCAAGGCCCAGGTGCGGCTCGCTCAGGCTGCTATGGCCCAACGCGACACGTCCGTTTCCGACCTCTGCAAGGAACTCGGGATCGAGCGCGTCACTCTCTACCGCTATGTCGGTCCCAACGGGGAACTCCGGGATTACGGTCAGCGCGTGCTTGCTGCCAAAACGCGATGATGATGACGGGAGCCCCGATCAAACTTACCCAAGCGGACGCCGCAGACGTTGCAGACCTGTACAACCGTTGCAGCGACTATTTCCTGTTGCAGGACGGGGCCGCGCCCACGCTGGACGATGCTCGCGAGCTTTTCTCCGATGTGCCGCCCGAAAAGAGCGCCCACAATCAAGCTGTCCTGGGATGGAAGGGGCCTGGCGGCCTATATGCAATCGCGGCCATCCTCCGCGATTATCCGCGTGATGGCACATGGTATCTCGGCTTCATGATCGTAGATGCCGCACAGCGTGGTCGTGGCGTCGGACGCTCAATTTACTCGACGGTCGAAAGCTGGGCCGCTGCGAGAGGTGCCACAGAGATTCGGTTGGCCGTGCTGGAAGCGAATGAAGCGGCAGAGCGATTTTGGCGTTCTCTCGGCTTCATTGAGTATCGGCGCGTTGGGCCAGACACCTTCAAAATGCGTAGCCATCGCCGGATAGAACTGAGCCGTCGCCTTTCTGGCGCGACCGTAGAAGGCAGCAACAAGTAAGATCTCGCGCCGGCTATCTGGGCGAGCTTGGCGTAGGATTCCGCCCCCTCCCGCAAACGCCCCCTTTCAGGGAAGGGGGCTTGAGATCGCCTTGATGGCCTTCAATCCCGTTCCAAAACGAGCGATCGCGTCCCTGTTTCTCTCCAGCTCGCCATAGGGCAGATAGGCGAAGTCGAGATCGGCAATACGGCTGAAAGCCGGGCGACGGAGTTGCGCGCGAACGTCCTGCTCGCGCGCATTCGGTGCGACCAGGAATAGCCCGGCGGCAGCGTGCAGATCGCTCCCCGACAGCGCCAGATCGAGCATGCGCACGATCCCCGAGTAGATCGAGGTCGAATGTTCAACCTCGAACGCGGCGGCGACGCCGTCGCCACCCTTCGCCAGCCACAACACGTCGATGAGGCGGATCGAGTCCGCTCCGGGAGAGGTCGCAATGGCGTCTGGAAGGCGCTCGAGGCATCCCTGTCCAAGCGGGCAGCCAGCGTGAAGTCGACCGCGGTCATTGGCGGCGATCCACACATCGTAACCGAGGGCATGGCCGAGGTCGCGCAGCCAGGCCTGGATTTCGGCGTGCGTGCGATCGGTTTCGCCCTGCGCGGCGGCTGTCTTGTCGAGCCGGCTTGCCTCCGCTCTGGCATGTTCCAATCTGCCGAGCCAGTCGTCGGCCGCCGTTGCGTCATCCTCCAGCGGTGGCGCGGGATAGCGGCCCGAGCCAATGTCGAACAACAGTCCGCCGATCGCGCCGAGATCGTTGGAGAGCAACTCGCGGTAACGGTCGTTGAGGTCGAGGATGCCGGCGCGCATGGCGAGAAAATGATCCCATGACCCGAGCTTCACCTTGGCGCCGGTGACGGCATTGTAGCCCTTGACGATCGCGGTATTGAAGGGCGGCACCAGCGTCGGGTGAAGGAAATAGAGCAGGTTGGCCGCCGCCGGCCCCAGCCCCTTGATCTTGAGCGCGTCTATGCTGCGGATGTGGCTGATGATCTCCTCGGCGGTATCGCAGCACGAGCAATTGTCGAGCAGGCGACCGAACGCCCGCTGGTTGTCCGGGCTTTCGTAGATGTCTGGAATGCGCAGCTTGGGCTTCCACAGCCAGGCATGGTCGGCGCCCTTGAAGATCTGCCGCTGTTCGGCGATCGAGTGGACAACCGTTTCCAGTGACGAGCCGCGATAGGCGACGCCGAACCGCCCACTTTCGATTTCTGCGACCACCTGCTGCAGCCCGCGACGGATGGAGCGGAAGTTTTTCAGCCGTTCGTCCCACAGAAACCAGGAGCGATAGGTGGCGCCGGGATCGTCTCGCCAACGACGGACAAGCTCGCTCACGAGATCATGATGTGTCGCGGGTAACAAGGTCATACTGGCTGGGTCATCTAAACTGGGCTCCTTGCCGTTCAGGCTATCGCGAGCAAGGGCGGCTTGCACGTTCAATGTGCGATCCGCGAAGCGTGCTCAAATTGTCTGTGATCGCGCAGGGAACGCCGCTGGCATTGGGCGTTGCCGGTCGCAACCGTCGACCGGGCGCACAGCCAGGCAGACGGCCGGCACGGGCGTCGCCGCCCGGGAGCGGCGACGCAACCAGCTTTTTCCGGTCGAACTTAGCGGATCACTGCTTTGCGATCGCGGTGACCTCGCCATCGCTGCCCTTGAGCGAGAGGTCGAAATCGACCTTGTCGCCGACCTTGACCGCATCGGTGATCGACGGCGCGGCCTTGAACGCCATCGTCATCGCGGGCCACTTGGCCTCCGGGATCGGACCATGATCGAGCGTGATCGTGCCTGCCGCCTTGTCGATCGCGGTGACGGTGCCATGGCCCTTGGCCTTGATCGCGGCGTTCGCGTCAGGCGCCATCGACATGTTGCCCATGTCGCCGCTCATGGTCGCGGCGGGCGCCGCCTCGTTGGTCTCAGTCGCAACGGGGGCCTCCGCCTTCTTGCCGCACGCGGCAGTCAGGGCGGCGAGGCCGAGGGCAATGGTCAGTCGTGCATGGTTCATCGTCTTCTCCTTCATGATGAAACGGGTTGAGGGATGGGATCGGTCTTGGGCCGGCGCAACAGCAGGTAGGCGGCGGGCAGGACGAACATTGAGAGCAAGGGCGCGGTCAGCATGCCGCCGATCATCGGCGCGGCAATCCGGCTCATGACCTCCGAACCCGCGCCTGATCCCAGCAGGATCGGCAGCAGGCCGGCCAGGATCACCGCCACCGTCATCGCCTTGGGACGGACGCGCAGCAGCGCGCCTTCGCGCACGGCGGCCTCGACCTCGGCAGCGTCCGGATGTGCGCCGCGCTCGGCCAGCGCGTTCTTGAGATAGATCAGCATCACCACCCCGAACTCGGCGGAGACGCCGGCGAGCGCGATGAACCCGACCCCGGTGGCGATCGACTGGTTGAACCCCAGCAGATAAAGCGTCCAGATGCCGCCGGTCAGCGCAAACGGCAGCGTCCCCATGATCAGCGCCGCCTCGTCGAAGCGGCCGAAGATGAGGTAGAGCAGCACGAAGATGATCAGCAGCGTCGCGGGCACGACCAGCTTCAAGCGGTCGACCGCGCGCTCGAGATATTCGAACTGGCCAGAGTAAGCGATGCTGACCCCAGGCGAGAGCCTGACCTGTTTCGCCACCGCACGCTGCAGATCGCCGACCACCGAGGCAAGATCGCGCCCGCGCACATCGACGTAGACCCAGGTCGAAGGCCGGGCATTCTCGGTCTTGAGCATCGGCGGTCCCTCGGCGATCGAGACGTTTGCCACGGTGCCCAAGGTGATCTGCTGGCCCGCGGGCGTCAGGATCGGTAGCGCCCGCAGCCTTTCGAGGCTGTCGCGCAATTCGCGCGGATAGCGCACGCTGATCGGATAGCGGGCGAGGCCCTCGACCGTCTCGCCGATCGTCTCGCCGCCGATCGCGCCGGAGACGATGGCCTGGACGTCGGCGATGTTGAGCCCGAACCGCGCGGCGGCGGCGCGGTCTATGTCGACATCGACATAGCGTCCCCCGGTCAGCCGCTCGGCGAGCGCCGAGCTGACGCCGGGCACGCTCCTGGCCACGGTCTCGACATCATGCGCGATGCGGTCGAGCTCGGCGAGGTCACTGCCCGACACCTTGACCCCGATCGGGCTCTTGATGCCCGTCGCGAGCATGTCGATGCGGTTGCGGATCGGCGGCACCCAGATATTGGCGAGACCCGGAAGCTTCACCCGGCGATCGAGCTCGTCGACAAGGCGTTCGGGCGTCATGCCCGACCGCCACTGGTCGCGGGGCTTGAATTGGATCGTCGTCTCGAACATTTCGAGCGGCGCGGGATCGGTCGCGGTCTCGGCGCGGCCGGCCTTGCCGAACACGCTTTCGACTTCGGGCACGGTCTTGATCAGGCGGTCGGTCTGCTGGAGCAGCTCACTCGCCTTGGCGGCCGAGAGGCCCGGCAGCGCCGAGGGCATGTAGAGCAGGTCGCCCTCGTCGAGATTGGGCATGAACTCGCCGCCGAGCCGGCTGAGCGGCCAGGCCGTGGTGGCGAACACCAGAGCCGCGATCAGCAGCACTGCCTTGGGCCGCTTCATCGTCCAGTCGATCGCGGGCCGGTAGATATTGGTGAGCCAGCGATTGACCGGATTGGCCTGCTCGGCCGGAATGCGGCCCCGGATCAGCCAGCCCATCAGGATCGGCACCAGGGTCACCGACAGGATCGCGGCCGCGCCCATCGCATAGGTCTTGGTGAAGGCGAGCGGCGCGAACAGCCGGCCTTCCTGCGCCTCCAGGGTGAAGACCGGAATGAACGACAGCGTGATGATCAGCAGGCTGAAGAACAGCGCCGGCCCGACCTCGGCCGCCGCCTCGGTGACGACGATCCAGCGCATCTCGCCATCGAGATGTCTGTCCGGGTGATCCTGCTCCCAGCGTTCGATCCTCTTGTGGGCGTTCTCGATCATGACGACCGCCGCATCCACCATCGCGCCGATGGCGATGGCGATGCCGCCCAGCGACATGATGTTGGCGTTCACCCCCTGGAACCGCATTACGACGAACGCGGCCAGCACACCGAGCGGCAAGGTCAGGATCGCGACCAGCGCCGAGCGGACGTGCCAGAGGAACAGGGCGCAGACCAATGCGACGACGATGAACTCCTCGACCAGCTTGCGGGTGAGGTTCTCGACCGCGCGATCGATCAGCTGCGAGCGGTCATAGACCGTGACCACCTCGACGCCCGGCGGCAGGCTTTTCCTGAGATCGGCGAGCTTGTCCTTGACCGCCGCGATGGTCTCACGGGCGTTCTTGCCTGACCGAAGAATAACGACGCCGCCGGCGACCTCGCCTTCGCCGTTCAGTTCGGCGATGCCGCGCCGCATCTCGGGGCCGACCTGGATCGTGGCGACATCGCCGAGCCGGACGGGCACGCCGCCCGCCGCAGTCTTGAGCGGGATTGCCCGGAAATCGTCGAGCGTTTTCAGATAGCCCGAGGCGCGGACCATATATTCGGCCTCGGCCATTTCCAGCACCGAGCCGCCGGCTTCCTGATTGGCTTGGCTGATCGCCTGCACTGCCTGGGCGTGGGTTACGCCGTAGGCCGCGAGCTTCACCGGATCGAGCAGCACCTGGTACTGCTTGACCATGCCGCCGATGCTGGCGACTTCGGCCACGCCGGTCACGGTCTTCAGCTCGTAGCGCAGGAACCAGTCCTGCAACCCGCGAAGCTGCGAGAGATCGTGCCGGCCGGTGCGGTCGACCAGCGCATATTCATAGACCCAGCCGACCCCGGTCGCGTCCGGCCCGAGCGCGCTGCGGGCGCTGGCCGGCAACCGACCCTGGACCTGGTTGAGATATTCGAGCACGCGGCTGCGCGCCCAGTAGAGATCGGTGCCGTCCTCGAAGATCACATAGACGAAGCTGTCGCCGAAGAAGCTATAGCCGCGCACCGTCTTGGCGCCGGGCACCGACAGCATGGTGGTGGTGAGCGGATAGGTGATCTGGTTCTCGACGATCTGCGGCGCCTGACCCGGATAGGAAGTGCGGATCACGACCTGCACGTCGGAAAGATCGGGCAGCGCGTCGATCGGGGTCGAGCGCACCGCCCACAGGCCCGCGCCGACCAGCGCGAGCATGCCGAGCACGACGAAGAAGCGGTTCCTCACCGACCAGCGGATGAGATGGGCGATCACTGGCCCGCCACCTTCGCCATATGCCGCAGCGTCGGTCCCGCCGGGGGCCGGTCGAACCCGAACCGGACCCGGTCACCCGCCTTGAAGCCGCGCGCGATGCCCGGATTGGCGAGCGCGAAGGTCATCGTCATCGCCGGCCAGTCGAGCGCGGGAACGGGCTCGTGGCTGAGCGTCACCGAATTGGCCGTGATCCGCTCGATCTTGCCCGTCGTCTCGTACAGCGTGGCTTTCGACGCCGGCGCGGCGATGGTCGCCGATGCCGCACCGCCGCCGATCGGCCGCGCCTCGATTCCCGACAGGCTCGCCTCGGAATCGATCAGGAACTGCCCCGAGACGACGACGTTCTCGCCGGGCGACAGGCCGGCAAGGATCTCGGTCTCGCCGCCTGCCTCGCGGCCGATGCGGACCTCGGCGGGATGATAGCGCCCGTCGCCTGCGGCCAGCATGACGAGCGTGCGCCTGCCCGTGCGGATCACCGCTTCGCTCGGCACCAGCAGCGCCGGCTTGGCATCGCCGCCAAGCGCGACGCTGGCGAACATGCCCGGCCGCAACCGGCCGTCCCGGTTGGGCAGCTCGATCCGCACGGTGAGCGTGCGGCTGTCGGCCTGCGTGGTCGGCAGGATCGCGATCACCCGGCCGGCGAAGCGCTCGCCGGGGAAGCCCGCCAGCGTGGTGCTGGCATTCTGGCCGACCCGGACATCGCCCGCGCGCGCTTCGGGCACCGCGGCATTGAGCCAGACGGTGCCGAGCCCGCTTACCTGGGCGAGCGTCTGGCCCATGGCGAGCGTCACGCCGGCACGGGCGTCGAGCGTCTGGATCGTGCCCGAGATCGGCGTCGTGATCGTCACCACGCCGTTCGGGCGTCCGCTCCGCTCGACGCTGGCGATGAGGCCGTCGGACATGCCCATCAGCCGCAGTCGCTGGCGCGCGGCCGCGGTGAGGTCGGGCTTGCCGAGCCGCCTGACGCTCAGATATTCGGTCTGCGCGCCGCCCCATTCGGGCAGGAGCAGGTCCGCGATCGGCGCGCCGGCGCGGACCACGTCCCCGGGCGCTCGCGCATAGACGCGGCTCACGAACCCGCCCGAACGCGCCTGGATGACGGCGACGTCGCGCTGGTTGAAGTCGATCGTGCCGGTGACCTCGAGGGCCGAGGCAAGGCTGCCCATCTTCGCCGCGACGACCCGCAATCCCAGGCTCTGCCGCGCGGCGGGATCGACGGCGACCGTGGGGGCCGCGCCGGCGCTTCCTCCGTCCGCGTATCGCGGCACGAGCTGCATATCCATGAAGGGCGACTTGCCGGGCTTGTCGAACTTCTGGTTGGGGAACATCGGATCGTACCAGTAAAGGACTTTGCCTGCCCCGGCGGGCGTGGTCGCCTCCGATTGCGGTGCCTGGCGATGGCCAGCCCAATAGCCTGTGCCGCCGGCCAGCAGCGCGACAGCCAGGATCGATGCGCCCCAGCGCAGCGCGGATTTATCGAGCGTCATGGCCGCTCCTCCCCATAGGTGATAGTGATGCGGACCGCGTCGCGCGCGACGTCGGCTTCGCGGTTGAGCGCCTCGACCTCGGCCTCCGCGAGCCCGAGCGTCGTGAGCAGCGCGGCGCCAAGGTCGAGCTTGCCGGCGCCATAGCTGTCGCGGTCGAGCTCGGCGCGGTGCCTGGCGAGTGGCACCAGCGTCTCGCGGGCATTGCGCAACCGGGAGAGATGCATGGCATGGTCTGCGAGATCGGCGTCGAGCTGCGCCACCAGCTCGCGGCGGATCGCCTCGCGGTCGAACCGACCCCCTTGCGCAAGGCTCTCGCTTGCAGCGATCCTGGGGTTCTGGCGCTTGCCGGCGAACAGCGGCAGGTCGATCGACACGCCGACCGAGGCCATGTCGCCGTACATGGGATCGCGCCGGCCATAGGTGACGCCGACCTTCCAGTCGGAGCGCTTGTCGGCGCGCGCGAGGCGCACGTCCGCTTCGGCGACTGCGATCCGCGCGTCCTGCGCGCGCAGGGCGGGAAGCGCATCGATCCCGGCCCGCAGCCGGATCGGATCGACATCGAGTATCGGCGGGTCGCCCGTCGCCTGCGGGTCGGGGTCGCCGGTATAGCGCGCGAGCCGGGCCCGCGCCTGCGCCACCACCGCAGCCATCTCGGCGCGGCGATCGGCGATGGCGGCGCGGAGCTGGTCGGGCTCGAGCGCCTGGCTCGGGCGCGCGCTGCCCGACGCCAGGCGTGCGGTCACGGTCTTCTGCAGGTCGTCGAGACTGGCATCGAGCAGGTCGAGCTGCCGGAGCCGGCGTTCGCCATAATAGAGATCGATCCATGCGAGCGCGGTCTCGAGCCGCACGTTGCGGCCTTCGACCAGCTCGCCCGCCTCGGCGACACCGATATCGGCCGCGGCGCGCGCGGCGCGTGCATGGCGCTTGGCGAGATTGGGGAAGGCCTGGCTGAACCCGATCGTCGCCATGGTGAAATCGTCGCGCGTGAAGCTGCCGGCATTGGGGCCGCTCACCGGGAAGTTCTGCAGGCCCAGGTCGAGCGTCGGATCGGGCAGGCGATCGGCCGCGACCGCCGAGGAGCGGGCGCCAGCTGTCGCCGCCGCGCGCGCCTTGAGGCTTGGCGCATTGGCGGCAGCGAGCCTCAGTGCCTGCTCGTAGGTGAGCGGGCCGGCCGACACCGGCACGGCCCAGGCGCTCGCAAGCGTCGCACCGAGTGGGAGCAACAGGCGTCGCACAGCGCGCCTCGGCATCATGATCATGGATATCATCCCCTCATGACAGAGGCGGCGCGCCACCATGTGACGCGCCGCTCCGGAGTGGGTTAGCCCTTGTCCGACCTGACTGCGCCGCGCATGCAGTCGGCGGCGCTTGCCTGCATCATCGCGCAATCGCAGCTGGCGATGTCCCGGCTCTGGGGCACCCATATGCGGACACGCGCAGGGCCGGTCGCCCGCGGACCATATTGCGGCGCCGAGCGCCATTCCCAATGGCCCTGAGGCGTGCGGCTCGCGTCGGCTGCAAGCGCAGGCGCGGCGAGACCGAGGGCCGCCACAAGGGCGGCCGGAAGCATTTTGATCATCACGAAGACCTTTGACTGAAAAGAAGGAAACCGGGCGCGCACGCATCGATCGATGCGCGCAGTCCGTGCTCGTTCAATCAGACAAGGCTGGTGGGAGGATCCGGCTCGGGCACAACCGCCTTGCCGGTCAATATCGTGTCGGTCGTCCAGAAGCTGGCCGCGTCGTAGAGACGCGCAGGCGCAACGCCGCCTGCCAGGTCCGCTGCGACCAGCGGGATCACGCACCCCATCGCGGCGATGCAATCGAGCGTCAGGCCCTTGCAAGGCTTTTCGCTGGGCGCAGGCTGCTGCTTGGCCATCATTGCCATGCAGTCTGCATCCATGCCCTTGGCCAGCGGCGCGCCTGCCGCCTGCGGCACGCTGTGCGCGGCCGCCATCTGGGCTCCGAAGAGACCGGACAGCGCTCCGATGACGAGCAGAAGGGCGAGCAGGCGTTTCACGAGCCTCGATATCTAGCGGGTTTCGCTGGCGCAGCCAACCAAAGTCTCGCGCCGCGCGGGTTTTGAAGTGCTGACGGCTGATTCCGTCAACTCCGCGTCAATAAAGATCTGGCCCGGGGAAGAAGACCGGCTGCGGCCTCTACGTATATCGAGGCTGGACCCGGGACCGTAGTCCCAAGCCTGAAGAGACGCTCTTCCCCCCGGCAGGTCCGGGCGGTGGCTTACCATCCAAGGAGGTGAATATGGTCAGAAAAACTCTCATTGTCGGGCTTGCCGGCATTTCGATGCTTGCTGCCGTCCCCGCTATGGCCCAGGGCATCGAGCACAGCTTGTTCATGCGCGGCTCGATCGTCGACACGGGCAGCAACGGCACGGTCGTCTGCATCGGCAAGGCCGATGGCGCCGAGGTCGGCCAGAAGCTCGAGGTCTATCGCGTCGTGACCCATCCGGGTCCGCCCAAGGGCGTGGCGCCGACCTATCACCGCCAGCTCGTCGGCCATGTGACGATCGATCATATCTTCGATGATCACTTCGCGCATGTGTCCGTCGCCGACGGTACGCCTGCCAAGCACGACATCGTCGAGCTTCGCAAGAACTGACGCGCCGGTGGCCCGGCGGCACACGCTGCCCTGATGCGAGGCATCGGGGCAGCGGGTTGCCGGCGGCAACGGACCGTTCGGGATCGAGGCGAAACCGCTTGACCCTGGACCATGGTCCTACCGGCATGATCGAGCGGATGACATGGGCAATTTCAAGATCGGCGAACTGGCCGCCGCGGCAGGCGTGGGCCGCGATACGATCCGCTATTATGAGCGGATGGGCTTGCTGCGCGAGCCCGCGCGCACGGCAGCGGGCTACAGGCTCTACGACGCGACCGACCTCGAGCGCGTCAATTTCATCCGCTCGGCGCAGGAGCTTGGTTTCACACTCGAACAGGCCCGGCAGCTGCTGGCGCTCAGGGCGTCGGACACCGCGCATGCCCAGGCCGTGCTCGATATCACGCTTGCCAAGATCGCTGACGCCGAAGCCCGGCTCGAGCGCCTGTCGGATATCCGCGACATGCTGCGGATGCTCGCCGACGAATGCCCGGGCGAAGTGCCCGTCTCCGATTGCCCGATCCTCGCCTTCCTGACGGCGCGGCGGAAAGACCAGCAGCATAACAAGAAACATCAGGCAGCGCAGGACGAACGATCATCACTAGCGAAAGGGGTTTTGTCATGACGAAAATGCGTTTGATCGCCGTCCTCACGCCGGCGCTGCTTCTAGGCGCCTGTGTAACCACGCGGCCGACCTCGGCGCAGGTCGAGAGTTGCCGGGCGATGGAGGGCAATATGGGTCTCCAGACGCCGCATGATCATGGCGAGATGAAGGGGCAGGGGCGCAACCCGATGAACCTCTCGCACGACCGGTGCCTTCAGATCCTGCGCAGCGCGCAATGAGCCGGTCCGGGCGCCATCCCCGGCGCCCGGGACCACAGTTTTCAAGCCAAGGAGCAAGCTATGATCGACCATGCGAAAAAAGCCCTTCCGCTTGTCGGCGGAAGCCTGTTGCTGGCGCTCGCGCTTTCGGGCTGCGACCGCCAGGCCGACCAGACGGTGCCGCCCGCGGCGAACAGCGTCGCCGCCACCCCGGTCCTGACCGACAGCGGCAACGCTGCAGACGCGGCGTCGATGGACGCGATGAGCAACCAGGCCGAGATGGAGCGGCATCACCGTCAGGCGATGGACCATGACGCGATGCGCGCCGGGGCCGGCAACCAGACCGCGCCGGCACCCGATCCCGCGCCGGGCAATTCGGCGATGCCGATGAAGGATATGTAAGCGCGCTGAAAAAGGGGATGAGGATGTCCAGGCGGATCAGCCTTCGACGCTTGAGCCTCGGCTGCGCAATCGCTCTCAGCCTGTCCGCGGGCGCGGGCGCGCAGGAGGGCGAGGATCATGCCGCGCATCATGGCGCAGGCATGCCGGCCGGCGGGGGCATGTCCGCACCGGCATCGTCGGGGTCGTCGGACATGGCGAAGATGATGAACCCCATGATGGATCGCATGATCAATGGGGAAGGGGAGAATGAGCACGGCCACGAATCGCGCCGGACCGGCTTCATCTCGCAGCTGCTCGCCTTTCCCGCGCTCGACGAAGCGGCAAGGCAGCGGGTCGCTGCGCAGGCTGGCGAACGGGTAAGCACGGGCCTAGCGATGATCAACGCCGCCTCGGCCGACGGCGCGCGTGCAACCACGGTCTCGGCCCGGCTCGATGCGGCGCGCCGCCTGCGCGAGGGAACCGACCTGTTCCGGTCCGGCACCGCCGCGCAGGGCGCGATCGGCGGCTTGCAGCCGCCCCGGGAGGTCGGGCTTGCCTGGCTGCGCGATCAGCTCGACATCGACCAGGCCGCGCCCGGCCATGCCGATCACTGGTTCGGCATCTCGCCCTCGCACCTGCTTCTCATGCTGTTCCTGGGGCTGGTGAGCGCCACGCTGATCGCGCTGCAGATCTTCCGCCTGCGGCGGATCGGGGCGATCGCCGGCGGTGTCGCCACCGCCAAGGTTCCAGCAAAGCCGGAGCCGAAGGCTGCCCCTCCCGCTACCAGGGTTGCGCCCGCGCCTGCACCCGTTGCCGACAGCGCCGGGCTCGCGCCGAGCAATGCGGCCGCACCCGCTGGGGCGTCGCTGCGCAAGCCCAAAAGCTGGGCGGGGCAGCTGCGCGTGGTCCAGATCGTGCGAGAGACGCCGAGCGTGCTGACCTTCCGGCTCGCGGACCCGACCGCCGACCGGCTGCCGTTCGACTTCCTGCCGGGCCAGTTCCTGCAGGTCGAGGTAGAGCCCGAAGCGGGCAAGACCGCGCGCCGTTCCTACACGATCGCCTCTTCGCCGACCCAGCGGGCCTATGTCGAACTGACGGTCAAGCGCGAGGAGCAGGGCGTGGTCTCGCGATACCTGCACGACAAGGTCGTCGCCGACGATCTGCTGAAGGTCAGCGGACCGTTCGGCGCCTTCACCTTCACGGGAACGGATGCCCAGAGCATCGTGCTGATCGCGGGCGGGGTCGGCATCACCCCGATGATGTCGGTGCTGCGCTATCTCACCGACACCGCGTGGAAGGGTGATATCTTCTTCTTCTACGGCGCACGGTCGACCGAGGAATTCGTGTTCCGCGACGAGCTCGAGCGGCTCGAACGCCGTTTTCCCAACCTCCATGTCGTCGCCGCGATGCAGCGCGCGCCCGGCACCGTCTGGATGGGCCCCGAAGGGCCGATCACGCGCGAGATGATCCTGGCCGCGGTGCCGGAGATCGCGAGCCGGCGCATCCATATGTGCGGCCCGCCGGCGATGATGGGCGCGATGCGCGGCGTGCTGGCGGAACTCGGCGTCCCCGAAGCGCAGCTGCACACCGAGGCGTTCGGTCCGGCCTCGCTGCCGGCCGACCACGAGGATCTCGAGGTCAAGCCCGCGCCCCCGCCAGCGGATAAGCCGGCCCCGAGCGCCGAGGTGGCGCCGAGCACGGTGACCTTCTCCGTGTCGGGGGTGTCGGCGGCCTTGCCCGCGGACGAGACCGTGCTGGAGGCGGCCGAGGGCGCGGGCGTCGAGATCCCCTATGCATGCCGTGCGGGCACATGCGGCGCCTGCGTGGTCAAGCTGCTGCAGGGCGAAGTGACGATGGAGGTCGAATCCGGCCTTGCGCCCGCCGACAAGGCGCAAGGCTATGTGCTCGCGTGCCAGGCGAAGGGGACGGGCACGCCGCTCGTGGTCGAAGCCTGATGCGCGAACGCAGCGACATTGCCGTGGGCCTGCTGGTCGCGTTCCTGCTGCTGTTCCCGTTCGGCTATCTCGTGCATGTGTCGCCCCGCTTTCCGGGTAGCCTGGCCGGCGGGATCATCGGGATCGCAGCGCTCGTGCTGATGCTGCTGACGCTTCCTTATGTCGCGGCCAAGCACATCGCCTGGGTCGACAAGGCGCTCTCCCGGGTCGTCAGCAAGCCAACCCTGCTCGCCATCCACATCTATGCCGGCGTGCTGGCGCCGATCCTGGGTCTGGTCCACGCCGCGCACAAGCTCGAAAGCCCGGTCGGCCTGCTTCTGACCGTCCTCCTGCTGATGACGGTCATCACCGGCTTCATCGGCCGCTACCTGCTTGCCCAGCTTGGTCGGGCGCTGCGCGGACGCAGGTCAGAACTGGCCTCGCTTCGCGCCGCCTTCCTCGAGGAGCCGGCGGCGCCGACGCAGGCCGATACCGCAGCCCCGCCGCTGTCGGGCTGGAAGCGCTATCTGTTCGTCGCCGGGGATGCGTCCGCGGGCCAGCGCCCCCAGGACAAGGCGGGGATCGCCGCAGCGCTGGCCGATACCGAATTCGCGATCCGTGCCGAAGAGGCAACCAACACCCTGTTCGCGCGGTGGCGGTTCCTGCACATCCTGCTGGGCTGTCTCATCTTCGCGCTGCTCGCGCTCCACGTCGGCGCGGCGATCTATTACGGGCTGCGCTGGCTATGAGCTGGCAGCGTCTTTCCTACGCCGTCTTCATCGCAGCCCTGCTGGTGATGGTCGCCGCGGTCGCGATCCGGATGCGATCGGACGCGCCGAGGGATGCCGGCCTGGTGGCGCAGCTCGTCTCGCCCGGCCCGCTCTCGAGCGCGCACCAGTCCTTTGCCGGCCAATGCACGGCCTGCCACACGCCGGGCAAGGGCGTCGAAACCCGGACCTGTCTCACCTGCCATGCGGGCACCGATTTCGGGACGAAGCAGTCGACGCAGTTCCACGCGAAAGCGACGCAGTGCACCTCCTGCCACGTCGAACATGAGGGAGAGCGCGGCATCATCCGCATGGATCACGCCGCGTTGCTCGACATGGCGAAGTGGCGGCAGCCTTTGGCGGGCATATCGACAAACACTCGAAGCCTGACCCCCGAGACCGCGCTCAATTGCGCGAGCTGCCATGCGTTCCGCGATCCGCACCAGGGCCTGTTCGGCACCGACTGCGCGAGCTGCCACAAGACCGACAGCTGGAAGATCGCCAATTACCGCCATCCATCGGTCAATTCGACGCAGTGCGCCGAGTGCCACAAGGCGCCGCCGAGTCACTTCATGGAGCATTTCAGCATGGTCTCGCAGCGCGCAGCCGGATCGAAGGCGCGCGTCGACCAATGCTATGCCTGTCACGCCACCGACAGCTTCAACAATATCCGCAAGCGAGGCTGGTATGATCACCATTGAGGCCGACTGGCTGAGCGCCTTCTTCCGGCTCGCGGTGATCGGCCTGGAACTGGCGGGCACGCTGACCATCCTGGTCGGCGCGGGGCTCGCAACCTTTCTGTTTGCGCGGCGGGCGAGGGCGGGCGACCGAACCGAGGCCTATAGCGCGTTCCGCTCGGCGCTCGGCCGCAGCATCCTGCTCGGCCTGGAATTTCTGGTCGCCGGCGACATCGTCAAGTCGCTGGTGATCAACCCAACGCTCGACGATCTCATCGTTCTGGCCGGGCTGGTGCTGGTGCGGACCTTCCTGAGCATCTCGCTCGGGGTCGAGATCAACGGCCACTGGCCCTGGGAGGAAACCCGGATGGCGCGGGAGAAGGCGCGTGCGGCGTCGGATGGGTCGCCTGCGACGGCTGAGGCCGCCGGATGCGGCACAGCGCTCAAGGGATAGCAGATGGGAGGTGCATGATGATCGAGAGACGCGAATTGCTGATGGCCGGCGCCGGCCTTGCCGCCGCCGGAACGCTGGCTGTGCCGGCGGCGGCGCAGCAGCATCGAATGGAAGGGATGGCGATGTCGATGACGGACTGCATCGACGATTGCGTGGCTTCGCACCGCATGTGCCTGGAAACCGCCGCTTGGCTGACGAAGCAAGGCGGCGCGTCAGCTACGGCGTCGCTGATCGCCATGCTGAACGACTGTGCGGAACTGTGCCAGGCGACCGCCAACTCGATGCTGCGGGAATCTGCCCTGCACCGCATCGTCTGCCGCGCCTGCGCCGACGCTTGCGAGCGCTGCGCCGAGGAATGCGGACGCCATAGCGCGGACCAGCGGATCGCGCGTTGCTCGGCCACCTGCAAGAAATGCGCGGCGAGCTGCCGAACGATGGCGGACATGTCGAGCTGAGCGGCGCGCTTCGCACGTGCCCCACATAGTCACGTTCAGGCCAGAGCCCCCGGTCACAGCTTGTGTGTCCGACAACTACGCCAGGACAGCGATCATGGCACGTGGCACAAAGTCCGAGTATCCGGCAACGGCGGAAATCATCGCACCCGCCATCGCCGGAGCCTTCCGTGCCGCCACCCGATAGTCGGGTAATGCCGAGCACCATCTTTACGATTGCGTGAACGCTCCACGGTCGATCTGTATTGGAGAAGTCAGTGTCAACCGCCGAATTTGTCAACCGGCTACCCGAATTGCTCCGCCCCAATCCAGCAAGGGTAGTGATCAGACCCTATATGCCGTCGACGGAAACCTATAAAGGGGTGACTACACGAAAGTGACGTATCTGCACGGTAAGGGCGAACGGATAGCGAACGTCATGCGGCTAACAGGGAGCTGACGGCGCGCAGCGGTCGCAACGCATCCGGATCGGGCCGATCATCGACATTCCAGCTATAATCACCGGTCAGCGAAATATGCTCCCAGCCCAAGGGTGCGATGTGGCGGGCGATCTCATCGGGCGTGCCGATGTCCGCCAGCGCCATTTCGAGATAGCGGGTGTTCCACAAGATGATGGCGGCGACGAGCAGATTGAGGCCGGAGGCACGATAGGTCTGGTTCTCGAACCGACGATCGCGCAGTTCGCCTAGGCTCAGGACTCGTTGATCACAGCCAGAAGAGTACGGTGGCGGCCAGAGCAAGGGCGGAGAAGAAGGTAAGCGTCCGCTCAAGGCCGCTTGCGAAAGAAGATTATTAGAAATCGATGCGTTGCCGCATTTTCTGTTATGCCTACAATGGCGTCCAACCAATTGTCGAGGAGGCTTGGGTGGAACGATTTGGTCGTGATGAGCCGCTGCCATCTGGCATGCAGGGCTACTGGCACGATGCAGAAGATGCGAAGGCCGAGTTGATTATCGACGGTGGCGAGATCAGCTACCTCGGGCGAACCATTTCGTATGATTATAAAGTTATAGAAACAGATGATGGCGCGCTTACCGTGAGCCTCAAAATAGATAACGAGGCCGAAGAAGACGATTTTCAGCGCGCGAGCCTCACGGAATTTGTAATCACGCCTGAGGGCGACTTGCATGCTTACAATGTAAGATTTGCTAGCCAATTCGTTCGTGGCAGCAGCTGATTTTCAATACCCAATTGCGCTTCCGCGCCAAAAAATTTTCATGATTGGTGCGTTGACCAGTTCCACGGCAGCAGTTCATCGATCCGGTTGATGGGATGTCGCTTGCCGACGCGGTCGAGCACGTTGGCCAGCCACTCCTGCGGATTGACGCCATTGAGCTTGGCGGTTTCCAGCAGGGAATACATGGCGGCAGCGCGCTCACCGCCGCAGTCGGCACCGGCAAAAAGCCAGTTCTTGCGGCCCAGGCATATCCCCCGCAGGGCATTCTCCGCAGGATTGTTGTCGATCTCCAGCCTGCCGTCATCAGTGTAGGCGAGCAATTGGGGCTTGAGCTTCACGGCATAGCGCAGCGCCTCAGCCAGCGGTGAGCGTGCCGATACCTTCGACAGCACGTCATCGGCCCAGGCGAAGAAATCCAGCACCTTGGCTTTGGATGCCATTCGGGCTTGCTGCCGTTGCTCCGCTGGCGCCTCATCAATCTGGCGTTCGATGGCGTAAAGATCGCGGATCATGTCCAGCCCTTGGCTGGCCACTGAATGCTCATCCGCCTTGAAGACGTCGTGCAGCTTGCGCCTTGCATGCGCCCAGCAGGCGACAGGCGTGATCCGCCCCGGCTCACGATCAGGGGCATAGAGGCGCTCGAACCCGGCGTAGGCATCGGCCTGCAGGAAGCCCGCGAATGTCTTGAGGTGTTCGCGTGGTCGCTCGCCCTTGCGGTCTGGGCTGTAGCGGAACAATGCTGCGGGCTTGTCCGATGCATCCCATCGTCGATTGTCGCGCAGATAGACCCATAGTCTGCCGGTGGCGGTCTTCCCGGTCCCCGGTGCCAGCACCGGAACAGGCGTGTCGTCGGCGTGGAGTTTGACGCTGGTCATGACGTGATCGGCAATCTTGTCGACCAGCGGTTGCAGCAGCCAGCTTGCCTGCCCCAGCCAATCCGCCATCGTCGAGCGGCTAATCTCGACACCTTCGCGGGCATAGATCTGCGACTGGCGATACAAAGGCAGGTGATCGGCAAACTTCGAGACGATGACATGGGCGAGCAGGCCGGGGCCAGCACGGCCACGCGGCACAGGAAGCCCCGGAGCCGGGGCCTGGCTGATGGCGTCGCAGCGATTGCAGGACAGTTTGGGCCGAACATGGCGCGTGACGCGGAAGCGACCGGGGACATATTCCAGCACCTCGGTCACGTCCTCGCCCAGCTTGCCCATAGTGCCGCCACAGGCCGAGCAGCCGTCGGCATCCGGTGCGGCGTGCATCACCTCGTAGCGAGGAAGGTGGTCGGGCAGCGGCGCACGGCGCGGCTTGCGTGGCGTAGCCTTGGTGGGCGCATCATCGGGCACGCGGCCTTCGACCACGCACTCGGCATGGGCATGCTCGGCCTCGAGGTCTTCGAGCGCCAGTTCAAGCTGATCGGCCTGAAGCGCCATGCGCTCGGAGGATTGGCCAAACTTCATGCGCCGAAGACGGGCCAACTGAACCTTGAACTTCTCGATCTGCAACGCGGTCAGCAGAATCGAATTCTGCGCCACCTCCAGCTTCTCGCGGGTCTCGTCATGGGCGGTCCGCTCGGCGGCCAGCGCCTGCTCTGACGCCATCGCGCGCGCCAGCATCGCGGCGGCAAAAGCGCGCAATTCTGCGGGATCAACAGGCAGTTCGAGATCGTCGGGAGACACGCTTCCCGCTAGCAGAATCCGCCCCTCCGCCCAAGAAAAAAGCCCGGAATTGCGCCAATTATCGCTTCAAAGTTGGGCAGGTGTGCGGGGCGGTTCGGGCGCCACCGTGCGGCGCCAATCCATCGCCTCGATCAGCAAGGCAAACTGGGCCGGGGTCAGCACAACGCCGCCCTCGATCAAGGGTGGCCATACGAAACGGCTGCGCTCCAGACGCTTGGCGAACAGGCAAAGCCCGCTGCCATCCCAGTGCAATGCCTTCAGGTAATTGCCGCTCTTGCTGCGAAACAGGAAGACATGGCCACCATAGGGCTCGACCGCGAACAGGGGGCGCACCAGCGCGGCAAGCCCATCAAAGCCGAGCCGCATGCTGACCGGCTTGCTCGCCAGATAGACCTTGGTGCCCGGCGCCAGCGAGATCATGCCACATCACGCAAGGCGCGCAGCACCCGCGCCAGTGCCTTCTCATTGACGTAGCTGTCCACCGACAGGCGGATGCCGCTGGGCAGATCAATGTCGATTGCACCGGGTCGGGAGCCGGGATGTGGGCGGGTCAGTTCTTCGGCGGTGGTATGCTGTACCGGCGCAGGCGGTGGCGCCACCGAGGTGGGGGCAAGCGCCTGGCTTGTCTGTTCCGCCACCGAGCCATAGGCAATGAATTGCAGCGGTTCGCTGGAAAGCTTCTCCGCCTCCCGGCGCATCCGCCGCCAGCCATGGATCAGCCCCGGCGACATGCCCAGTCGCTTGGCCACGCCCACAATCGTAGCCTTGGGCTCGTCACACATCGCCAGAACCGCTGCGCGCTCCTCATCCGAATACCGGCGGCGGCGCTCTACCCCGGTGATGATCTCGACCCTGTCCAACGCACTCTCCTTACGCAGTGCGAATGGACACTGCGTAAGGCGGCTCATCGCGATGGCCCATCAACCTGGCAACACGACCAAGGCCGGACGCTTACAGAAGAAGACGGTTGGGCAGCGATCGTAGCGGGTTGCTACGCGGCGCCAGTCCTTCAGCCTGCCGAACATGATCTCGATGCGATTGCGCCGTTTGTATCGGCGCTTGTCGTATTTGACTG
>Ga0075011_10000552_pt1 | contig 19954 bp, 21 predicted proteins | sample TARM_MetaG_T_14_FD_72354 | JGI IMG/M metagenome (GOLD analysis project Ga0075011, IMG submission 72354) | Freshwater microbial communities from Pennsylvania, USA, analyzing microbe dynamics in response to fracking - TARM_MetaG_T_14 | ecosystem: Environmental > Aquatic > Freshwater > River... | reverse complement strand
GCATAACCTATATACTCAGGCGCTAGCGGGAAGAGAATTTTTTTCTGTTTATCTCCGCTAAAATTGCCACCCAGCAGATTAAAAATATAGAAAAATGCATTCTGACTGCCATTGGTCAGCATGATATTTTCAGAGGTTAACTGCCAGTCATAGAGGTCATTAAAGAGATCCACTAAGGCTGCGATAAAACTATTTTTGCCTTGCGGGCCATCGTAGTTGGCCAGTGTATTTATTAATTTACCCTCAGTTAATAACTGCTGCATCAGCTCTGTCAGGCGTGTATGGATTTGTGGAATGACAGCCGGATTTCCTCCTCCCAACATTAAAATATCATCCCCGCCCTGAACCCCCTCATTAAGGTCATCCATTAATTCAGTGATACCTGAATGCTGGGTAAATTTATTTCCGAATATTGAGTAAGGCATCTGATTTCCTTAATTATTATTTTTAAAAGAGTGTTTCACGTGAAACAGGTGAATTATAACTTTTTTAAGGAATGCTTTGTAAGCTTAATAACAGGAAGGGGGCTTTATCTGCAACAAAAAAGCCCAGTATAAACTGAGCTTTTTTAATAAAGAGTTAACTTACCTGCACAGCAAAGAAAGCATCTTTTATAAAACAGAGACATCCGCAATTTGTAAAAACAGATTACGTAAACGATTTAATATCGCTAAACGGTTCTGTTTTACAGCATCATTGTCGGCCATTACCATTACATTATCAAAGAAAGCGTCTACAGGCGTCTGTAAGCTCGCCAGTTCGAACAGTGCAGCCTCATACTCACCTGCAGCAAATAAAGGCGTTAGCTTGCTTTCCAGGCCGGCTAAAATTTCAGCCAAAGCCTTTTCAGCCTCTTCTTCAAGCAAAGATGCGTCAACATTGGCATTAATTTCGCCTTTCACTTTCGCCAGAATGTTGCTGATACGTTTATTGGCAGCTGCAATAGGCGCAGCTTCCGGTAATGCATGAAACTTAGCAACCGCTTGAATACGTTTTTCAAAATCAACGGGCTTGGTTGGACGACGATCCAGTACAGATTGAATCAGCTCAACCGAGAATCCGTTCGCCTGATAAGTTGCGCGGAAACGGGCAAAGAGGAAATCCACCACATCACTGACCACATTGATGTTAGTTAATTTCGCGCCATATTGTACTTTGGCTATCTCAACTAATTCAACAATATCCAGATCCAGGTTTTTATCGGTAATAATACGTAATAAACCAATAGCCGCACGGCGCAGAGCAAAGGGGTCTTTATCACCCTTAGGCGCCTGGCCGATACCAAAAATACCCACTAAGGTATCTAATTTATCCGCCAGAGAAACAGCGCAGGCAACTAAAGAGGTAGGCAGTTTATCACCGGCAAAACGCGGCAGATACTGCTCATTTAGCGCAATCGCCACCTCTTCATCTTCACCATCGTGCTGCGCATAATACATGCCCATCACGCCCTGCACATCCGGGAATTCCATCACCATATCTGTCATCAGATCAGTTTTTGATAACAGGCCCGCTCGTTGCGCATGCTTTGTATCGGCTTTAATTTGCAGGGCAATATCTTCAGCAATATTGGCAATACGTTCAGATTTTTCTTTCAGAGTGCCAAGCTGTTGTTGGAATAAAACACTGGATAATGACTCTAAACGGCTTGCCAGTGTTTTCTTTTTATCTGTTTCAAAGAAAAATTCTGCATCTGCCAAGCGCGGGCGTACCACTTTTTCATTACCGCTGATCACCTGCGATGGGTCACGGCTGACAATGTTAGAAACAAAGATAAAGCGCGGTAATAAGTTACCTTCCTGATCTAAGACAGGAAAGTATTTCTGGTTGTCTTTCATGGTAGAGATAAGGGCTTGCGAGGGAACGGCCAGGAATTTCTTATCAAATGATCCCACCAGCGTAACAGGCCATTCAACTAGCGAAGTTACCTCTTCAAGCAAAGCATCATCAATAGCGGCAACACCATTTTCATGCGCGGCAACCGCTTCAACCTGATCGCGGATAATCGCTTTACGGCGTTCATAATCGACAATAACTTTGCCGCTATCATCCAGTAATTGCTCATATTGGTCTGCATGATTGAGCGTTAATTGTGCTTCACCTAAGAAACGGTGACCGCGAATAATGCGATCCGACTGCACGCCCAGTAATTCACCTGCAATTAACTGCTCACCAAATAGCATACAAACAGTATGCACAGGGCGAATAAACTGCGTGCTTGCAGATCCCCAGCGCATCGGTTTAGCAATAGGCAATTTAGCAAGGGCAGTGGCAGCAATAACGGGAATCAACTGTTCAACAGTTTGCCCTTGAACAGCAGACTTAAACAGTAGCCACTCGCCTTTATCCGTAACAAGACGCTCAGCCTGTTCAACTGTGATGCCGTTTGAACTAGCCCAACCTTGCGCGGCTTTCGTAGCCAGGCCTGTGCCATCAAAGGCAACATTCACAGCAGGACCACGTTTTTCAACAATTTTATCTGCTTGTGCATAGGCCAGATCAGAAACGATTAATGCTAAACGACGCGGTGATGCTAACCAACGAACACAGCTAAATGCCAATTCCGCTTTATTTAATTCCGCTTCAACGTTACTTGCAAAAGATTCAGCAAGTTTACGTAATGATTTTGGTGGTAACTCTTCGGTTCCCAGTTCAATCAGTAAATTTTCTTGTGACATGAAACTTGCCTCTATTTATCTTGTTGTTTGCAAAGTGGGAAACCCAGTGCTTCACGCGCCGCATAATATGCTTCTGCAACCGCTTTTGATAAAGTGCGAACCCGTAAAATATAACGTTGCCGCTCTGTTACCGAAATGGCATGGCGGGCATCGAGTAAATTAAAGGCATGCGATGCTTTCATCACCTGCTCGTAAGCTGGCAGGGGTAAACCTGCTTCAATCAGTTTTTGACTGTCTTTTTCACATTGATCAAACTGCGCAAACAGGGCGGTAACATCCGCATGTTCAAAATTATAGCTGGATTGTTCAACTTCATTTTGATGGAAAATGTCGCCGTAAGTGATGCGACCCATTGGACCATCGGTCCAGACAAGATCATAAATACTCTCAACGCCCTGTACGTACATTGCGATACGCTCAAGACCGTAAGTTATCTCTCCTGTTACCGGCGAGCATTCCAGACCACCCACTTGCTGGAAGTAGGTAAACTGGGTGACTTCCATACCGTTTAACCAGATTTCCCAACCCAGTCCCCACGCACCCAGCGTCGGTGATTCCCAGTTATCTTCAACAAAACGGATATCATGGATGGAAGTATCAATACCAATCTCTTCAAGTGACTTTAAGTAAAGCTCCTGAATGTTTTTGGGTGATGGTTTTAAAACCACCTGGAATTGGTAGTACTGCTGCAAACGGTTTGGATTTTCCCCGTAACGACCATCGGTGGGACGGCGGCATGGTTGAACATAAGCACTGCTCATTGGTTCAGGACCAATAGAGCGTAGAAATGTTTGCGGATGGAATGTACCCGCACCCACTTCCATATCGAGCGGCTGAACAATGGCACAACCTTGGCGAGCCCAAAAATCTTGCAGTGCAAGAATCAGCCCTTGGAATGTTTTCGTATCGAATTTTTGCATGATTTCGGCTTCGAGTTGGTTATAAAAAATGGAGATCATTATACCTATTAGAAGCCTATTATACCAATGGGAATCAAGGACAAGAGTTGATTTTAAAGCGATCTAAAGGTCACAAGTGCAAAGATTATTGATTAATATTAAAACAGCTATGCAAGCGCTGGCAATTCTTAGATCTAAATACAACCCCCTTGCGGATGCTTTATTACTTTTTATTGGTCAATAACTTTAGTTATCCGCTGTAACTCAGTATTATCTGATCAATTATGCTCTGAAACCTTTACTAGTGAATAAACTATGGCTAAAAAATTACAAGAGAGCGACCTCTATCTGCCGATAAAGTCCTTTCTCAACAACTTAGGTTATGAGGTAAAAGGGGAGATTAAAGACTGCGACATTGTTGCCCTGAAAGAGGATTCATTGCTGCTTATAGAGCTTAAATTAAGCCTTAATATCACCCTTCTGCTGCAGGCGGTCGACCGTTTCAGTCTCAGTGATAATGTCTATATCGCCATCCCAAAACAGTGCACCATTTTTAAAAAACAGGCTAAACAGGTAAAAAAACTGATCGCCCGTTTGGGTATTGGCTTGATTGTTGTTGATATGCAAGAAGAGCAGCACTATGTGGAGGTGATAAATGATCCGAAAGATTATAAGCCGCGTAAAAACAGCGCCAAGCAAAGGGCGCTATTAAAAGAGTTTAAGCAGCGATTAGGTGATCCGCAAAAGGGCGGTTCGACACGTCAAAAAGCGGGGTTAACCGCCTACCGACAGCGCTGTATCCGGGTCGCACAGTATCTTTACGAACAGCCGCAGGCAAAGGGCGCAGAGATAAAAAAAGCCATTAATGAACCGCAGGCAACACAATTTTTAGCCGATGATTATTATGCCTGGTTTAATAAAGTGCAGCGGGGCATTTATGAACTGTCAGAGAATGGACGCAGCGAATTGCCACAATGGTTAGAAAAAATGCAGCAGATTACCTTGCAAAAGTAATCTGCCCACAAGGTGGTTAATCAGTAAAACGCTTAAATATCAATGAAGTATTAATACCACCAAAGGCAAAATTATTACTCATAATATAATCACAACTAATTTCACGACCACTGCCGGTAATATAATCAAGATCGCCACAGAGCGGATCAATATTATTCAGGTTTAAGGTTGGATTAAACCAGCCCTGATTCATCATCTCAATCGCCATCCAAGCCTCCACCGCGCCGCACGCACCTAAGGTATGGCCAAAATAACTCTTTAAAGAGCTGATCGGCGTTTTATTACCAAAGAGATTAGCAGTGGCGTTGGTTTCAGCGATATCACCGCGATCTGTTGCTGTGCCATGAGCTGAGATATAACCGATCTGATCTGCGCTTAAGTTGGCATTTTCAAGCGCCATCTCCATACAAATCTGCATCGTTTCCTGCTGTGGTTGGGTGACATGTGTTGCATCGCAGTTGCTGGCAAATCCCACTAATTCGGCATAAATTTTTGCGCCGCGTGCTTTAGCGTGTTCATATTCTTCCAGCACTAAGGTGCCTGCTCCTTCGCCAATGACTAAACCATCCCTGTCTTTATCGTAGGGGCTAGGGGTTGATTTAGGATTTTCATTTTTAAGACTGGTCGCAAACAGGGTATCAAATACCGCAGATTCTGTCGGGCATAGCTCTTCAGCGCCGCCCGCCACCATCACTGTTTGATAGCCATGTTTAATCGCTTCGTAAGAATAACCGATCGCTTGGCTACCGGATGTACAAGCGCTACTGGTAGGAATGATGCGCCCTTTTAAACCAAAAAAGAGTCCCACATTGACCGCACTGGTATGCGGCATCATCTGCACATAAGTGGTCGCTGTAATCGCTTTAGTGCTTTTTTCATTGAGCATAATACCGAAAGCCCCAACTGCATCAGTGCTTCCGGTTGAAGAGCCATAAGCAACACCTGTTTGTCCGTTAGTCAGGATATCATTACCCAACAAACCACTTTGAATCAATGCATTTTCAGAGGCCAGTGTAGCCAATTTAGCAACACGCCCCATACCGCGTATTTTTTTGCGGGTGTAATGTTTTGGCAGTTCAAAATCAACAATTGGCGCAGCCAGTTTAGTATTGAGCCCCTCGTATTGTTCATAACTGGGCATATACTGCACTGCGTTCTCACAACTGCGTAGTTTAGGCTCGACAGTTTTCCAGTCATTGCCAAATGCAGTCACTCCCGACATGCCGGTCACAACAACTCGACGAATACCCATTACACCATTCCTCCATTAATGCTGATAACCTGACGGGTAACATAAGCGGCCAGATCGGACATTAAATAACTGACTAATCCAGCAACTTCTTGCGGCTGCCCCATACGACGCAATGGCACAAGCGGTAAGGCATGTTCTTTGACTGATTCACTGACCATACCTGTATCAACCAAACCCGGTGCGACACAGTTGACGGTGATTTTACGTTTAGCCACTTCCAGGGCAAGTGCTTTTGTGGCGCCGATAATACCCGCTTTAGCAGCGCTATAGTTAGTTTGACCGCGATTCCCCACCAAACCGGAAACCGATGCCAGGGTAACAATACGTCCACCTTGACGCAGTTGCACCATAGGCATCACGCAGGGATGCAGTACATTATAAAAACCGTCTAAGTTGGTATGCACGACACTGTCCCACTCTTCGCCCGTCATAGCGGGGAAAACCGTATCATTGCTGACACCAGCATTGCTCACAACACCGTAATAAGCCCCGTTTTCACTGATATCATTTTCAAGGACAATGCGACACTCCTCTCTGTCGTTAATATCAAAGTGCAGGATACGACCGCTGCCGCCTGATTTATTAATATCAGCAAGTGTTTGTAAGGCACCATTTTTATCTCCCCTGTAATGGACGGCGACAGTGAAACCATCCATGGCCAGTTGCAGGGCGATAGCCCGACCTATACCCTTACTTGCACCAGTCACTAAAACTTGTCTAGTCATTACTTTTCCCTTTTAACATCTCTTCTAATTTATCCTGTGAGGGGACAAATGCGTTTAACTGCGCGCTGGCCAGCTCTTTGCCTGCACATTCAATACGACAAAGAAAGGCAGCCATTCCATCACTTTCCATTAACTGCTGAGCATAAATATCAAGCAGCGCGCCGTGATCGTAAGATTCACATTCACTTATATAACGGCGAGTACCTAGTAAAAAACCGATCGGTGCAGGCTTACCCTGTAACCAAGCATGGTAGCCAGACCAAGCGGCAACGGTTTGCGCCATAAATTCAATTCCCACCCAGGCAGCCACGCCGTTTATCTGTTTATCAAAAAACAGCCCATCTGCTTGGATATTAACCTGACAGTGCACTGTTAACTCATCCACATCAATCAGTTTATCGATTAACAACATTGGCGCCTGATGCGGCACAAGTGATCCAATATCCGGATATTTATTCATCTGCATATCCAAATATGAGAGATACATTATTACCACCAAAAGCAAATGAGTTACTTATAACTGCTGCTTTTTGCAGTTTTTGTTTACCCTTAACAAAACAGATAGCTGGCAGCGTGGGATCATAATTGCCATCGTTAATCTGCACCGGTAAATCCAGTTTTTTATCAAGTAGTAAATAGCAGATACTCGCCTCTAATATACTGGCGGTTCCCAACGCATGCCCGGTTAACGGCTTAGTTGAACTGACAGGCACGGTATCGCCAAAGAGTGCATAGATAGCTTTTGCTTCCATCAGATCGTTGAGTTTTGTCGCTGTGCCATGGGCGTTAATATAACCTATCTGCTGAGGAGCTAACTGCGCGTCATTTAACGCTTTTTGCATCGCTACAATCGCTCCAACGCCTTCCGGGTGAGGGGCTGAAATATGGTGTGCATCTGAGCTGTCACCTGCACCCAGCAAAGCAACACCCGTGTTATTTTTATGTAGTGATAAAAGCATAAAAGCTGCTGCTTCACCGATATTGATCCCTTTGCGGTTTTCACTAAACGGATTACACAATTCATCAGATAAAGCTTCCAGTCCATGAAAACCATTAAGGGTCAGTTTACATAAAGAATCTGCCCCACCAACCAATACAGCATCAACGATTCCCGCTTTTAATAACCTTTTGGCCGATAAAAATACCCGGCCACTTGACGAGCAGGCCGTGGAAATAGTGTAGACAGGGCCGTTTATCTGAAAATAATCAGCAATAAACTCGCCGAAATCCCCCAGCTCCTGCTGCTGATAGTGATAACCATCTGGAAACTGACCCGTTTGCTGTTTTACCGCCAGTGCAGCTTCACCATCGGCAATTCCCGATGTACTGGTGGCGACAATAACAGCAATGCGATCTGCGCCATATTGATGAATAGCTTGCTCTATCTGAGGCTTTATCTGCAGCAGTGCTGATAAAGCCAAACGATTATTGCGGCTGTTGTGATATTCAAGCGTACTGTCTATTTCTGGTAACTGGCTTTTCACTTTACCGACAAGGCTAATCCCCTCGTTTAACCAGCCCGACTCCTGACACATATCGGGCGAAAAACCTAAGATCAAACGCTGCGCACACTCTTGAAGGCTATTACCTAATGCCGAATTCATAGCGCAGGCGTGAATATAAACAGGAACACTCTGATGATTATTTGCTTTACTATCCATTTTATTATCTGTCCGTATCTTATCTGTTAGTTTCGATAGTGATGCTGTAATCAAGCGTGTGATGTTTAAACACTATCACCCCGTCAATATAAGGTTTTTTCTGATAAGTCACTGTGGCAATCACTTGCCCTTTGTCATCTAATAAGGTGCGCTGCAGTCCTTTTTCTTTAAGCTGCCAGCCGATCTGCGCTAGCGGTTTTTGCCACGCATCAACCGGCCAGATAGAGATCATAACATTAAACAGCACCTGTTCGGGTTTGGGCAGAGAGTCGGCCAGACCGCTTAGCAGATAGGTTTGAATTTCATCTCCCGAGTAGGTCAAGCTTAAAATTCGCGCCCCCCAGGCAGAAAAGCCTGCCAATACAACACTCTCCTTATCCACCTGCAACTGGACCAGGAGTTTTTTCTGTTTATTGTTCCATTGTGCCGTAATAAGCTGACTGACATTGAGTGTTTGCCCCAACTGCTGCGGCTTTGGCAAGGCAACAAAAACCCCCTGATCCACTTCAACCTGCAGCGGATGCGTTTGCTGCAGCATACTGCAGGCGCTAACCATCAGTAATATGGGAAAAAAAAGCCATTTCAGGCGCATATTATTACCTTTTAACCTGTTTTATCATTGCTAAAGGAGCAAGCAGCCAGGCAACTATGATACCCGTTAGTACTGTAATACCAAAACCGTGAATCGCCTGAGTTTCACTGAGTGCTAACAAACCAAATGATAATACCGTGGTTACTGCAGAGAGTGTTATCGCCAGCAGCGTATTTTTCGCTTGTAACATCTCTTGCTGCTCAGCAAAAAACAGCGTGTAATCAATGCCAATACCTAAAATAAGAATCAGCGCCAGCAAGTTAAAAATGGTAATAGGGATACCCACCACACTGGTCACTGCCAGACCTACGCAGGCAGCAATTACAGGAGGAATGATCACTAAGAAACCAAGCTTTAAACCATATCGCCAGATTAACAAAAGTGCGATCAGCAAGTATGCAGCAACCAATAACTTGGCGATATGAACGCGGTAAAGGGCAAAAATATGAGAAATTTCATCAGCCTTATCGAGATAAGTTAAATCATCCTGTTCGCCAATAAATGACTGCAGCGCCTGATTGTTTTTAATTTCATTAAGCAGGATAACGGCTGAACTTTGCCCTTTAATTTTATCTAGCCATAAAAAACCTAACGGCTGTGAAACCGATGAAGCTAAATAATCATCAATCAATAAAGGGGTGAATGGCTGTTTTAAAATCACAGGCTGGGAAAAATTTAATTGCGCCGCTAAGTTCTTCGCTTGCGACAGGTATAAAGCATTAACCAAGGCAAAGTTCTCTTTTTGCGCTTTAATAGAAGGAATATACTGCGCAATGCTTTGATAATTAAGCAGCACTCCCTGCTTTTTCCATGTATCAAGCTGCTTTTCTACCTCTTCCAGACGAATTAACAGCGCTTCATCATCTGCCGCTTTGACCAGCAACAACTGCTGACTTTGCCCGACACCCGTTACGGTTTTTATCTGCCTGTCCTGCGCTTTTAATCCGCTTGGCAGTGCTTGTAGCTGGCGGATATCATCGTCAAAATGGACATAATAAAAACCGACAGATGAGAACAGCAACAGCGAACAGGGAATGACTAAACGTAACTTAGGCTTCTGCCACAATCTTAACCATAAACTGATAAAACGTAATTGAGGAATGGCGGTTTTACTTGCCGATTTTGCCAGCAGAGGATACCAGCAGATAACAGTTAGGTAAGCCCCCAAAAGCCCCACAACAGAGAACAATGAGAGTTGCTGTAAACCGGGAAAGGGCGCAATCAGCAAGCCTAAATACGCTATTAAACTGGTCACTAACCCCAGCGTGATCGCATTGAAAATATGGCTTAACGCTTGCTGTGGCTGCCATCTCTCTTTAGCCACCAGGCGCTCAGTAAGGTAATGAAAAGCGTAATCAATCGACACACCAATTAAACTTGCACCAAACACTAAACTAAATAGATGAACTTTGCCAAAGACAGCAACAGTAACAACAAAAGCCACCAGCAAACCGCAACTTATCGACAGTAAAGCAAGCGTTAACGGCAACGCGCTGCGGTAAACCAGCAGTAATAAAATAATCACCCCAAGCAACGAGCCGACACCTATAGTACTGATCTCACTTTTAGCGCTCTGCGTTCCATAGGCGGCAAAAAAAACAGTGCCAGTATGAACAAGTTTCACGTGAAACTTTATTGCTGTACTCTCTTCAAGCTTCCTTAAAAGCGGCAATCTATTTTGTAACTCACTGTTATAAGGGGAGTCTGCGAGATCAGCACGGATAATAAGGTAATGTTTACCTTGATACTGGGTCATTAAATAACCTTGGTATAAAGTAAAGCTGGATGATGAGTTGTTTTGTGAAGAGATATAATCGCGAAACAGCAGAAAGGGGTCGTTTGCTAATTCCCTTCCCGTTACACCAGAAAAAGGGTTGTAAACTTGCTGCAGGACCTTGGTTACTTGCTTTTGCGGAGCTTGTTGCAGGCGCTGTTTTTGCTCCTCACTCAACAGTTGTGCGCGATAGGGAAAATACAGTTTCGCCCAGGCCTGTTGCGACTCTGTGGTTAGTTGCGCGTTAACTTCAGAGAAAAGGTTAGTGGTTAATAACTTACCTGAAAAATCAGACGCAGCAGCCACCAACTCATTTTTATCACTACTCGAAATTAAAAAAAACATTTTTTTACTGAGATTATTGCTGACCTGTTCAAACGCCTGCTGAGCAAAGGGATCCTGCTTATTTTCAGGTAACAATGCCAATATATTGCTTTCAATGGGTAATTCTGGCTGAAAAACGGTTTGTCTAAGTAACGCAAAGACAGCCAGCAGGATAAACAACAGCCATAAAAAAGCCGCTTTAGAATTGCAAAGCATCTTGCTCTTCTTCACTTAAGGTATTGGGAGTGCTGCGCTGCTGTGAAAATGTTATTTCAGAAACATCACCACTTAATTCCTGTAACACAAGCTGCTCGATAAAATCAGTCCCTGCAATTGAAATACTGGCAAAAACTTTATTGAGCGGAGCAGATTTAGGGATGAGCAGCAATAACCAGTGCTCCCCCTGAGCGCTGAGTTTCATCTCAAATTGTGCGCTTAAGCCTTCCATATCGCCTTTAAACAATGATAAAAACAGGTGACTAAAGTAAAACACCATAGGGTTATCTTTGGCAATAATAACCTCTGCGGCTTGCTCGCCAAACTGCTGACTGAGTTTGTCTTTAACCAAAACCAGTGAGACAGGAAAAGGGGCGGTCTGCCGCCAAAGTAACCCTTGCTTTTGATCCAACAAAAAATTTCCTTGCGAGAGCAGTGGCTGATTAAACATCTGCATGGTTTTTATCTGCGTAAACTCGCCGCGCAACAAAGTGTGCGCGGTTAGTTTTTGCTGCACATCACTAAGCGTCAGCGCCTGCGCGGCAACACTGAGTAAAAAAGAGAATGCAACAAATAGTTTCTTACTAATCAACAAAATAGGGCTCCAGCTTATCAATAAATACTTTCGGTGAAGCAAAACACATCTCCTGATTAGCAAGCTCAACAGCGACCTGTCTGGTATAACCTTTAGTCATGCGTTGCCCTGTTTGCGCATCATAAATAACATAATCAACACGCAAACGATTTTCCCATTCAGTTAAAGCCGCAGTCACTCTGATTGAATGGTTAAAAGGAATTGCTTTGACATATTTTATATAGCTATCAATGACCGGCCAGCTATAACCAGATGCATGCATATCGCGATAGTTGTAATCTATTTTTTGCATCAGAATACGACGGGCTTCCTCAAAATAACGGAAATAGTTACCATGGTAGATAACGCCCATAGGATCAGCATCCTGAAACGAGGTGACTAGAGTAATTTCAGCAGTTAGCTCAATCTTTCTGTCTAGCATTGATAACCCTCATTCATAAGCTCGGCTTCTTGAAACGAAGCTATTAAAGTGATTTCTGCAGTTAAGTCTAACGTTCTACCTATCATTACTCCCCCTTATTGATAACTTCAAAGCTTAATACAAAGACCAGTGCTGGGTTTGAATTAAGGTCATAAAGTGACGTAAATCAGCCTCTAACGGGCGATCTTCATCAACTGGATCAAATTCACTTAATACCGCATCTGTCATTTTTTTCAGACCTTCGCTGAAATGCGTTTCATCTAACTCATTATGGCGTTTACGGATAACTAACGCCTGTGTTGCTGCTAATAATGAGGCAGAAGCCACCTGTTCTGTAAGCACTAAAACACGCAAACAGTCACGAGATGCAATGGTACCCATACTCACTTTATCCTGGTTATGACACTCTGTTGAACGTGAAAACACACTGGCCGGCATAGTGTGTTTTAATGCTTCTGCCGTCCAAGCGGAAACGCCAATCTGCACCGCTTTAAAGCCGTGATTGATAGGTTTGCGCGGTCCCTGTGCGCCGGTTAAATTAAATGGCAGACCATTATTAAATTTATAATCCATGAGCTGCGCCATCTGCCTGTCGAGAAGGTCTGCAAGGTTAGCAACTGCCACCTTCAGAGTGTCCATTGCCATTGCAATATGGCCTCCGTAAAAATGACCGCCATGTAATACGCGTTCATTATCGCCATCAATAATCGGGTTGTCATTGGCGCTATTGAGTTCATTTTCAATCATAGAGCGCAGCCACGGCAGGGTATCCTGCAGCACACCGATAACATGCGGAGCGCAGCGCAGCGAATAACGGTCTTGTAAACGGTCACTATTGCGTGGCGGGCGGGCGGCCTGCAGATCGACGCGCAACCAGGCGGCAATTTGCTGCTGTCCGGCATGCGGTTTTACTGCAAACAGTGCTTCGTCAAAGTGGAAATCATTACCGTGCATCGCAACTGAAACCATAGCGGTAATTTTTGTTGTGAGTTTAGCCAGATACTCCGCGCGTTTAAAGGCCAGGCAGGCAAGGGCGGTCATTACTGCTGTACCATTCATTAATGCCAGCCCTTCTTTAGGCTGCAGTACGATTGGTTTAATATTAAGCTCAGCAAAAACGGCTGCTGTTGGACGAATCTGACCTTTATAGATAACTTCACGCTCACCAATTAACACTGCCGCAAGATAGGATAAAGGGGTTAAATCACCACTTGCACCCACCGATCCCTCTTCCGGGATACGCGGGGAAATATCATTATTAATCAAGGTGATTATTTGATTAAGCAGGCAGTGAGTTACACCGGAAACACCTTGCGACAAAGAGCATAAACGGGTCGCTAAAACCGCTTTAGATTGTTTCTCAGTTAAGTTTTCACCCAACCCACAGCCGTGAAAACGGGTTAGATGCAGCGGTAGTTCATAAACCAACTCTGCTGGTATCGCAACGGTACAGGAGTCGCCGTAACCTGTAGTTACACCGTAAATAACACCATCTTCTTTTAACAGGCGCTCTAAAAAAGCCACACCCCTGTCAATTTTGGCGATAAATTCAGGGCTACTACTGATCTGTGCGCCGGCACCATCAGAGATATTTACGATATCTTCAATAGTTAAACGTCCGTCACCAAAGGTGATCTTTTGTTGTTTATTTTTCATCTGCTTCCCATTTAACCCAAAAATAAAAAATTATGTCCCGCTCTGTCTATAAGCGAAGCAAGTCGCTCATTCAAGACGATATTACTTGCTCTTACTGTTTTTACTTAACTGCCAAAAATTAAAAAAGTTATACCACTGCAACGGCGCTTTCATTGTGTAAAATGCCAGCCTTTGTGCATAGGCCTCAACCACAGCCTGCAACGCTAGCTCTCGCTTACCTCTTGGTAATCTTATCTGATCACTAAAATGTTCAAAATAGACATTAAAATGGGGGCTTTTTTTGCTTTCATCACGCAGACCAAAAAGCAAATAGACAGGTGCTTTTAAAATAGAGGAGAGTAAAAAAGGACCTTGCGGAAAGGGGGCTGGCTGGCCAAGAAAGTCAGCCCAAATAACTCGCTGCTCGACGCTTATTGATGTTCTATCACCAACAATCACCACCCACTCTCCCTGCTCTATTTTCTGATCCAGCATTATTGCCGTTTCCGGGCCTATTTTATTGACCTGAATAATATTGAGATTGGATTTGGGGTTAACCGCTTGCATCAGCATATTAAACCGAGCGGCATGCTTTGTAAAAACCAGGGCATTGATTTTCAGGTCGATATATTTATCACTTAATGCACGGCACAACTCTAAATTACCGAGGTGTGAACCGATAATAACAATCCCTCTTTTAGATTTAATTAAAGGTTCAACATACTCCAAACCGTGAACAGTCAGATTGTTTGTTGAGAAATCACCTTTCCAGGCGGCCAGTTTATCGAGCATGGTTTGCCCGAAAGAATTAAGATGCTGATAAACAGTTAATTTTTTAGACAAGCTTTGCCCTTGTTTATCTGCATACAGGCTGACCTTGTGTAAATATTCAGCCGATGCACGACGGGTCTCTTTAGCCACCAGCAGGTAATAAAGCATAACGATTTTTAAAAGCAGACTGAAAACAGCTCGCCCAAACAGCGAATAGATAGCGAGCAGAATTTTCATGCCGTAATAGCTGCCTTGCTCTCCGCGCTTGGACCAATGTTCAGAGTTCATTTTTTAATGCCAACCGCTTGGAGCGGGTTAGTAACTTAGGCAGGCGTATTAACATACCAAAAAAAAGACGGCTGTGCATTTTGCTGATTTTTACGTTATCCCAAAGAGCATTAAAATGAGAAACACCATTTTCAGGGTAGTTGACCCGCGTTTCGATAAAACGAACATCGCAATCATGCCAATACATTTTAACCATTATTTCTATATCAAAATCCATTCGCAAACCAATTTTTTGCTGCCCGACAATCTCCATGGTGGCTTTAATTGGATAGGAGCGGAAACCGCACATACTGTCTTTCACTGAAAAAGAGAGGGTTTCTACCCACACCCAAAAATGGGTGATATAACGGCCATATAAACGCCCTTTGGGTACACTTTCATCATAAACAGGAAACCCGATATTAATGCCCCCGGGTGGGTTTGCGATTCTTTTATTAATTCAGGTAGCGCGCAGAGATCATGCTGACCGTCGGCATCTATCTGCACAGCATGAGTGAATCCGAGCTTAAATGCCGCTTTAATACCAGCGATAACCGCGCCACCTTTCCCCCGGTTTTCGCTAAGCGTAATCACAGTTGCGCTATCGGCAAGTCGGCCTATCACCTCTTTGGTAACAAGATCGCTACCATCATCAACAATAATCACTGGATAATCGTAATCAGCAGATAACGAATTAACAACCGCCGTTAACGCCTGTCCATGGTTATAACAGGGGATCAAAAAACAGGGGTTGAAATTACTCATAATACCCCCTCTTTATTAACAGACAATTTAATCCGTCCAGAGGAGTGTTGACCTGTTGCTGAACTGTAGGAAAAATGCAGTTTTTGTTTCTGCGCATCCCAAGTCAGAGTCAGCTGAATAACACTTTTTGGTAAAATAGGCTCCTGGAATTTAATCACTTCCATTCCCGCAAAATGGCTGCCTGCATTGAGCAGTTTTTTACCATAAAAAACCGCCCAATCTATTTGTGTCACCCCGGGGAGCAAAGGATAATGCGGAAAATGACCTTCAAAATAGATAAGCTGGGGATCAATTTGTAAGGTTAAAATAGCTTTATTGGCAGATAATTCCTGCTCAATAATCGTAGCGTTACGTTGCGACATTATCTGCTCCGTTTTTTTATTTACAAACGGTTTACTGACATTGGGTTTTACAAATAAAGCGGCTATTTCATTGTATAAAAGTTTACCCTGTGTATTTACCGGAATCTCAGAGACAACACGAAAGTGTCTGGGAATACCAACAGGCTCAAGCCACAAACGCAGAGCCTGACGCAGTTCTATCCAAAATCGCCCTTTACCAATCCTTTTCATGTTCTTTTTACCTTGATCGCTAAGCGTGATAAGCGCCCCTAAAGTGAGGCGGTGAATATCATCAAGTAGTAAGACAACGCTCTCATCTATCCACTCAAGCTGGTTGAGACGCTGTTCAACTTCAATTAATGAGATACGTTTCTCTTCTATTTTAACGATTCGGTCAACACGCCCCTTTAAAACAAACTGATTGTTTTCTAATAACTCACATTGATCGCTGCTTTGATACCAGCTGTTTTCATCTAACCAGGGAGAGCGCAGGCTTAAGCAGTCATCTTGCGCAAGCCGTGCAACTATTCCTGAAAAAAAGGTCCAGGGTGCGCCCGCGTGTAATTGTTGACGGTAGCCAATACCGCCTGTTTCTGTACTACCAAAAACTTCAAACGGATAAAGGTTAAACAGGGTATGGCACTGCTTAGCGCTCTGTGCATTTAACGGCCCGCCAGATGAAAAAATAGCCGCATAAAAAGCGCCTTTATTATTTTCCGGCAGACGCTTTAGTAAAGCCGGACTGCTGATTAAAGTACAATTGTTATTGGCACTGGCAATAAGCTGCTCCGGATAGACTAAATCGGCACGCGCAAAAGCACGCCCTGCACATAACGGCCACAGCACGCGAAATAAAAGGCCATAAATATGTTGATGAGAGACGGTGCTGACAATATTTGTATTGCCAAGTAACTCTCCCCAAAGCGCCTCAAGCTGATGAATTTCAGCATCGAGCATAAACAGTGATTTATTGATTGCCTTAGGTAAACCGCTTGAGCCAGACGTAAACAGGGTAAGCGCAATTTGTGCTAAATCTAATTCATCAAGCTGAAATTCACTGCTCTGCGGTTGCTCTGTTAAAGGCAATATTAACTGCTGTTTGGTAAAATCATCAGCAACCAGCCCATCGTGAATAATAGCGTCAAAGTGTTCCGATAAAGAGAGCAGCATTGCCGATTGATAATTACCTGGTAAGACAATATTTTTACCGGCATAAACAGCGGCAAAAAAGGCCACACTAAAGTGGTAGCTGTCGTCACAACAGATAGCCCAACGGGGTTTATCAACATCCTTAAGCTGAACGGTTAATGTTTTTATATCCGCTAAAAATTGCGCCCAGCAAATCGTTTCTCCGCTAGCGAAGGAAACTATTTTTTGAGCAGATCGCTTACTAAGTAATAACTTATTTAGAGGGCTAAAAATCATTCATTTTTTCTTTTAACATAGAGGCGAACCATAAATTCACAAGCAAACAGCGAGCCGGCCAGCAGGTAGCTGAGTAAGCCGTTATATAATGTCCAAATAGCAATCGGCATGAAACTGGTTATCAGGGATGCAGTGCCGTTCAGGACAAAAAAAACACACCACACTTTGGTGACGGTGCGTGTATAACGGACTGCATAATCAGGCAACAGCGGATCCTGCAGGCGCGCAAAGCGCTCAACAACCGTCTCTTTTTGACGCAGACTAGAAGCAAAGAGAGCCAGCATCAGCAAATTGACAATCACCGGATAATAGGTAAACCAACGGGTGTCTTTAAAAAACAGGGCAAGCAGCGTTAAAACAAGCCCCATTACACCACTAATCCAGGCGATATATTTTAATTCACGTAAACGGGTGTTATTAGCGCCTATTATACGCAGAACAAATAATACGCCGACCACCCCGGCAACCGTTGCAACTCCCCACTGATTTAAGCCGTAATAAACAGCAAACGGGTAAGCTAATAAAACAATAGCCGACAACAGTGTCAGCAATTTCATTATCTATTTTTCCTGCAACAGTTCGATAACTGAGTTAACCACATCATCAACACTGCGCACCATTTTAAACTCTTCCGGTTTTATCTTTTTGCCAGTCAGTTTTTGCAAATGTACCACCAGATCAACCGCATCTAAGCTATCTAAATCAAGCTCCTGATAAAGTTGTGTTTGCGGCTGAATATCTTCGGCATCAAGTTCAAACAGTTCAACCAATGCATTTTGCACTTGCTGGAAAATTTCATCTCTGTTTAATTCAGTCATATTATTACGCCTTACTTGCTGATATGTATTTTGCTAAGTTTGCAACTGAAGCGAAATGTTCACGTGTTTGTGTATCATCGGCATCAATAACAACACTGTATTGTTTTTTAATCGCTAAGCCTAACTCTAAGGCATCAATGGAGTCCAAACCTAACCCATCACCAAAAAGTGGGGCATCTGTTTCAATGTCATCAACACTCATATCTTCAAGATAAAGTGCATCAATAATTAATTTTTTTAGTTCTGCGTGTAACTGTTCCATGAATACCTGCTCAGTAATTTAATGTTGTGGTGATGATTGTTGTTCTGGCTGCTGCGATGATAAAAGCACATTCGATAAGTGCTTATTTAATTTTCTGACCGCAATTGAGGCCGATCTCTCTTTATCAAGAAAAGGGCCGACTGCAATTTTATCTTTCACTTCAATATGGAAAAAAGGCAAGCTGTCCGGGACTTGATACCATTTTTTCTCTTTACTTAAAAATGAAGGTGTAACTGTAATATGCACAACACGAAGATCAGTTTCTGTTTTTATCGCGATTTGTGCTGCGCCTCTCTGTAATAAGGGCTTTTTACCGGCTGTGGTTCTTGTTCCTTCCGGAAAAATAAGGAGAACATTACCTTCATCTAAACGGCGTGAACACTCTTCCAGTAAAGATTCAGGATCTTTATTGGGGATATATCCCGCTGACTTCACTACCCCTTTCATAAAAGGATTATGCCATATTGCCTCTTTTACCAGACAATCACACTGCCCTAAACGGGAAGTAATTAAAACATAATCAATCAGACTGGGATGGTTGGCAACGATTAAACAATTGTGATCGTTTTTTAATTTTTCAGCACCCACAAATTTATAATCGATCGCCCCGGTAATACGCATTGTTTCACAAAACAGATAAAAACAACGCTGGATTATTTTTTGAACTTTTGCTTCGCGGCTTTTATGGTTTTTTAATGAAAAAGTTAATAGCGGAAAAACCACAAAAGTTAAAGCGAGAGCACCAATTCCAAAAAGGGAGAAACACAATCCAGTTGCGAATATTCGCCATATTTTATTGATTCTTTGTTTGCTGCTCACACTTTTATTTCCCATAACCAACTGCTTTTTTTGCTGTTAATAGCAACAGATTTATTGCCACTAAGCAGATAATCGATACAGCTGAAAGCTTGAGGTACCGGGTTTTCACTTGCCTGTGCATGCGTTATTGCTTTTATTTTTAGCTGCTCGCCCGAAGTCAACAGTAAACCAAGGGCAAAACCCTGACATACTTGCTTTGCAAATACCTGGTAGGGCTCTGGTAAGGGCTCATCAAAATTCACCACTAATACCTTAGCAGCAGGGTTATCCTGCAAATAACAACTGGCTTCAATAAGAGCGCTATGTAAGGTGTTTTCACCGGAGGCCAAAGAACAAACAGGTACAGCCTGCTTAGCCGCGATAGTAAATAAACCAGCGGCGGTATTATGAACTGACTGCGAGAAAATAATAGGAGAAGCATCGTTACCAGCAATAATATCTTCAATCAGCTTAACAGTTCTGCTTAATTCACCATGGCGACTGGCAAAAACAATATAATCTATGTCAGTTCCCGCAGATAAACGCATTGCAGTATGCACGGCAAGTTTACTTAATGAGCTCATACGACGACGCATCACAGCGGGAATAAGATCAACAGGGAGTTCGCTGAGCACATCTAAACACAAAGGCTGTTTTTCAGCCAATACAGTCCATGCTTTTTGGTCTGCAATACCAGGGCAAAGGGCAAACCATTTTATGA
>Ga0075011_10000549_pt1 | contig 20052 bp, 18 predicted proteins | sample TARM_MetaG_T_14_FD_72354 | JGI IMG/M metagenome (GOLD analysis project Ga0075011, IMG submission 72354) | Freshwater microbial communities from Pennsylvania, USA, analyzing microbe dynamics in response to fracking - TARM_MetaG_T_14 | ecosystem: Environmental > Aquatic > Freshwater > River... | reverse complement strand
ATAGCTCTTATTCCCTGCATATTAACCGGAATTTTCACTATGAAATTGTCAACCATCTGATTGAGCTTTAATGCCTCATCCACAATTTCATCTGCGTTAGAGCTAATTACCTGCCCAAAAATCAGCCCATCACTAGCTAAAGCCTCTCGAATCTGAGGTAACAAATTGACCATTTTCACCCCTGACTTCGCCACGATTGTTGGATTAGTCGTGACACCTGCAATAGGTAATAAATCTGATAACGTCTTAATTTGTTCAATATCACTAGTATCAAGGTAAACGGACATAATGAGCCTCTCTTATCGCATTTTATAAAAAGGCTAATACAGGTAATTAGGAGCTTTGGGGGAATACCTGTATTAGCGCGTATTTGGAGTTTTAATTTCTACAAAATTCCTGCTTGGTGGATGGTACTTACATTGATGACACCTAAGAAGATGTCACTTTCTCGTCGAATGACAGGTAAAGCTGTTATTGAATTTTCATTCATGTATTTCAACGTGCTACTGCATAGTTGGTCTGAATATGTGCACTTGAAACTCGACGTCATCACCTCACCAATGGGTAACATCAGGTCATCGCAACGATGAATAGCTCTGCGTAAATCACCATCAGTAAAAACACCGGAAACTTTGTTGTCCGACAATATCGCGATCAATCCAAACCCTGTGTTGCACATTAGATCTACCGCATCCGCTATTCTTGTATCGGCATTACAAAATGCTTGTTGATGTTTATCGCTAATTAATTGATCTAACGTGAGTAATAATTTATTACCTAAGGCTCCAGCAGGATGAGATAGGGCAAAATCATGCTTACCAAACCCCTTCATTGTCATGATTGTAAGAGCCAGTGTATCCCCTAAGATCAGAGTGTTAACGGTGCTTGCACTTGGTGCTAACCCTAATGGACAGGCTTCTTTATCAACCGCAGTCGATAAACGGTATGCACACTGCTTGGCAAGAAAGCTATCAAGATTTTGAGTTATAGCTATGGTTGTTACCGCTTTTTTTGCTAGTAAGGGAGCCATTATTTTGAATTCTGGTGCTTCGCCTGAATTCGAAATAAAAATAATCATATCTTCAGATTCAATCATCCCTAAATCGCCATGTAAGGCTTCAGCTAAATGAACAAAAAATGATGGAGTTCCAGTTGATGCAAATGTGGCAGCAATTTTTTTGCCTATATGCCCTGACTTTCCGATCCCAGAAACAATTATTTTGCCTTTACATTCACATATAGCTCGGCAGACATCAGTAAAGTTACTATCAATCACATCAACAAGTTTACTTGCTTGTGCCAGCTCCTCTTTCATTATTCTGAGTGCTGTAGAGCAAACTATTTCTGTTATATGAGAAACTTTCATTTCGCAACGTTCATCTTTCATAATGTTTCACTTGTCGAACTTAATTTTCATTTTGATAATTTAACTGGTTTGCTCAACCAATTCAATTACCAAAATTTTTATTTAAATTTAAAAACAAAAAACATATCAACATAAAACACTGATTTATATAGCCTTAAAATAAAATACCTTTCGTTTTTACATTTCACAATTTTCACTAAGCTTTCACTTGGTTTTCATAGTGTGAATTAGATCGCTTTCAATGTGAAAATCAATGTGCATAATGCACCCACCAAATAACAAAAAGGTGAAACAACATGGATACCATAATTTTAGGAGCAGAATGGTTTATCGGACTATTCCAAAAAGGCGGAGAAACTTTGCTGGGTATGATGACAGGCATTCTTCCACTACTCATTTCCTTACTCTGTGCAATGAATGCATTGATTGCATTTATTGGAGAACACCGAGTTGAAAGACTGGCGAGCAGATGTGCAAGCAATCCAGTCTCTCGCTACTTGATTCTTCCCGTTGTCGGCACATTCATTTTTTGTAACCCGATGACTCTCTCATTGGGTAAATTTTTGCCAGAACGTTACAAACCAAGCTACTACGCAGCAGGTTCGTACTCGTGTCATTCGATGAATGGCTTATTTCCACACGTAAACCCAGGTGAGCTATTTGTTTACCTAGGTATTGCAAGTGGTATCACGACGTTAGGTTTACCTCTAGCACCACTAGCTGTCGCGTATTTATTTGTAGGTATGATTTCGAACTTCTTCAGAGGTTGGGTAACTGACTTCACCACCATGATGGTCGAAAAGCAGCAAGGCATTCAATTGGATCGTGAAGTTCATTTCGGTTAATGAGGAAGAGAACATGACTACAACATTAAAAATCAAAGCAGGTAAAGGCGGTTGGGGTAAAGAGCTGATCGTTGATTTCCCCAAAAATAAAAAAATCATGTACATGGTGGGCGGTACTAGACCAGCACTCGTGGATCGTTTAGTTGAGTTGACTGGCCTAGAAGCAGTTGATGGATTCGCCGACGGTTGTGACTATGAGGACATGGCGGTAGCCGTAATTGACTGCGGTGGTTCAATGCGCTGTGGTCTGTACCCTAAAAACAATGTTCCGACTCTCAATGTTATGCCTACGGGAAAATCTGGCGTAATGGCGAAATACATAAATGAAAGTAACTATGTTTCTAGCGTAAGTGCTGATTGCGTGAGTGTGGTTGACGCCTCTGAAGCTGTAACTCGAACTTCAGCGATTGCAGCTAACGAGATTTCTATCGATTCGAACGGCGCAGCCGTGATGACCGAGGGCATTGATACCACTAAAAAACTTACCGAACAATCTGATGGACTTTTAGCTCGCATCGGTATGGCTATGGGAAATGTTATGGCTGTGTTTTTCCAAGCTGGTCGTGACACGATTGATACCGTTATGTCCACCATCATTCCATTCATGGCATTCGTTTCGATGCTCATTGGCGTGATATTGGCAAGTGGTATTGGGGACACAATAGCTCACGTGCTAGTTCCTCTTGCAACTAATCCAGTTGGTTTAATCATATTGGCACTGATTTGTTCATTCCCGTTCTTGTCCCCTTTCTTGGGTCCTGGCGCTGTTATTGCTCAAGTCATCGGTGTGTTGATCGGTACTCAGATCGGTTTAGGTAACATTCCACCACAACTAGCTCTACCTGCTCTATTTGCTATCAATGCTCAAGCTGCTTGTGACTTTATTCCGGTAGGTCTAGGCCTTGCTGAAGCGAAACCAGAAACGGTGCGTGTGGGCGTTCCATCTGTCCTTTATGGACGTTTCTTAACAGGTGCACCAACAGTGTTGTTGGCATGGTTTGCATCAATGTTCATTTACAACTAAGGACAAGAAGATGAGTTTGTATAGTGTTGAAATCATTAAAGTTGGTGAGTGTGCGTTAGAAGCACTTGAAGACGACATGTTGATTTTATTTAACCAGTCAGTGCCAGTTGATGCTGCGGAGTACTGTTTTGTGCACACTCATGATCAATTGAAAGGTGAAATTTCTGTTGGAGGTGAGGTGGTTATCGATGGCAATGCTTACCCAATAACCGCTGTCGGTGATGGTGTTAATCAAAATTTAGGTAATTTGGGTCATATTACATTGCGATTTGATTCATCAAGCGAAGCTGACTTCGTAGGTAGCCTTCATTTAGCCGGTACTCAACCTCGTTCATTGAGTGTTGGTTCAACTATCAGTTTTATTTGATTTTTTGGAGGTGTGCATAGCACCTCCACATTTTAGGAGATTCGTTATGAAAACAGCAGTCGTTGTCGGTGGTGGTCAAACACTTGGTGAGTATCTTTGTAAAGGACTTGCAGAAGCAGGATACAAAGTGGGGGTTGCTGACCTAAACGGTCAAAATGCAACAAAAGTAGCTGATGAGATCTGTACATTACAAGGACAAGATATCGCGGTTGGCGTCAGTATTGATGCCACCGATGAGCAGAGTGTAGTCGATGCATTTAGAACCATCGAAGAGCAGCTCGGTAGTATTGATGTTTTGGTTTATAGCGCAGGTGTAGCAAAAGCAACGAAGATTACCGAGTTCACATTGCAAGATTTTAATTTTAACGTGAATGTAAACTTAAATGGCTACTTCTTGTGTGCTCGAGAAGCTGCTCGTTATATGGTTCAACAAGGTAATGGCGGACGCATTATTCAGATTAACAGCAAATCAGGTAAAGTGGGTAGCAAACACAATGCAGGTTATAGTTCAGCAAAATTTGGCGGGGTGGGCTTAACTCAGTCTATCGCACTTGACTTGGCCGATGACAAAATTACCGTAAATAGCTTGATGTTAGGAAACCTTCTGGAATCCCCAATGTTCCAAAGCTTAATCCCACAATATGCTAAAAAATTAGGTCTTGAAGAGCATGAAGTCATGCAGCATTACATTGACAAAGTTCCACTAAAAGCTGGTTGTGGCTATGACGACGTTTTAAATGTTCTCAAATTCTATATCAGTGACGGTGCTAAGTACTGTACAGGTCAGTCGATCAACATTACAGGTGGTCAGGTGATGTTTTAATGGCTAATTAAGCAAACAGCATAAGTATACAGGGGCTTCAAAGCCCCTTAATTTTTCGTAGTCAGGAGAATGTTATGGATATCATTTTTGCTATTGGTCTATTACTTATTATGTCTTGGTGGACAAAGGTGTTCCTTAATCATATGAAGTTCACACCAAAGGCAAAAATCAAAGATAAAAAGATTGATAGTCAGTAAAGTAATTTTATCATTATGAAAATAGTGATAATCACTAGTTTCATGATCCGTCCTTGTTTTCATTAACCAAAGTATTCTGACTATTACTTAGAGGTAATCTATGGACTCTATTTCTTTATTCATCAGCATCGCTATTGTCGCCTGGGTCGCACAAATAGCGATGAGCTTTTTCCAAATCCGTGCCTTTAATAGGATGATCCAATCTATGGCAAGCAAAGGTAAAGTAAAAATTGGACGAACTAAAAGTCGTTGGAAAGCAAGAACAATTGTTGTCATAGTTGAATCTGAGGAAGGTATTATTACGGATGCCAAAGTACTCAATGGGGTTACAGTATTTGCACGCCCTAAAACATTGACCGAAGTGGTTGGAAGTTCATATCCACTCGATAAACATATTCTAAATGGGTTGAGTAACGGGATTCAGGAAGCTCTGTACGTTGCTTTTCAAACTGAATAACAGAATTTTCAAATCACATTCAATATGATAATAATCTGGTGTAGAATAACCTCAAATTAATCGGTAGATATAATGATGAGTATTGATAGCAGACAAAGTCAGTTGGTTTCTTACCTCCAAAAGAACGGCAAAACAGCAGTAAATGATCTTGCCTCTATTTTCCAGACATCTGGGGCCACGATTAGAAGCGATCTGAGAGCTTTAGAAGAAAAAGGCATTGTGGCAAGACGCTACGGAAGTGCGGAAGCAGTTTCCAGCAATGGTGCTACAACGAGCGCTTCTGAAGAAATCGCTATGGATGAAAAGAAAACTTTAAATCTTGATAAAAAAATCCGTATTGCAGAAAAAGCAGCTCAGTTAGTTCGAGATGGGGACTCCATAATCCTAGATTGTGGTAGTACAACACTACAAATGGTTCCTGAGTTTGAAAAGATTATGTCCTTGACTTTAATGACAAATAGTCTGGATATTGTTCATGCTATGAACGAACTAAACTCCGAACATACGGTGATTATGCCTGGAGGAACTTACAGAAAACGTTCAGCTTCCTTTCATGGAAGTTTAGCGGAAAGTGCCTTTAGTCATTTTACGTTTGATAAGCTTTTTATTGGAGCTGACGGTTTTGATTTAACTCAAGGTTGTACGACTTACAACGAAGCTTATCAAGTTAGCCAAGCGATGTGCAAATCTGCCAAACAAATTATTGTTGTACTAGACTCGTCAAAATTTGGTCGAAGAAGCCCAAATGTTGTTGTTCCCCTAGATCTGGTTGATATCGTCGTCACTGACACAGATCTATCAGCAGAACATTTAGACGGATTGAAAAGCAAAGGAATTACTGTTTATCAGGTATGAAATTTTTAATTTGAAAATTTTTCTTTGATGATTGAAATCACATTTCAACACACTGATTGTGTTTAGCCTGTCGTTATGTATCAAAATAGCCCGACTGTTGTATCTGTATTTAGGTGGGCGTTATGGAGTATTTCACTTTAAGTGCCGAGTGGTTTTTAGGGTTGTTTGAAAAAGGTGGAGAAGTCCTTGTAAGCATGGTTACAGGAGTTCTTCCAGTGTTGATATGTTTGCTGATTGCCATGAATTCACTAATCCGCTTTATTGGTCAGCATCGAATTGAAAAACTGGCTGCAAAATGCGCTAGTAATCCTGTCTCTAGATACTTAATTCTTCCTGTGATTGGCACATTTGTTTTCTGCAATCCAATGACTCTGAGCCTAGGTAAGTTTCTCCCTGAACGTTATAAACCATCTTACTATGCTTCGGCTTCTTATAGTTGCCATTCTATGAACGGTATGTTTCCGCATGTTAACCCAGGTGAGTTGTTCATCTATCTCGGTGTAGCAAGTGGCTTGACTCAAATTGGTTTATCTTTAGCACCTTTAGCAATGAGCTATCTATTGGTCGGGTTAGTTTCAAATTTTTTCAGAGGTTGGATAACTGATTTCACTACGGCAATGGTGTCTAAACAGCAAGGAAAAATCTTGTCTGACCAAGTTAGTTTTTCAGACGGTAACAAGTCATGAAACGTACGTTAAGCGTAGTTGCGGGCAATCAAGGATGGGGTGGGCCCCTTCATATATCAATAATCTCAGGAAAGAAAATACTGTATGTCACTGGTGGGACTAAGCCTAAAGTTGTCGACTACATTAGCCAACTGACAGGACTTGAGGCAGTTGACGGCTTTAAAAACATAATTGCAGATGAAGATATTGCCCTAGTGGTTATTGATTGTGGTGGTACTCTGCGTTGTGGTTTATATCCCAAAAAAAATCTGTATACCCTAAATATTCACGCAACCGGAAAATCAGGACCTCTTGCCCAGTTTATTCATGAGGGAATCTATGCTTCTTCCGTAGATGAATCTTGCATCAGCATCGTGGAACATGACAACGTAGACGAACCAGAAAATGGAAAAATCAACGAAGATCATCCACTGACTTACGAAACAGATAAAAAGTTAAGTGAACAAAGTGGTAGCATCATTGCCAAAGTTGGCATGTCGATGGGCAATGTCATGTCCACATTTTACCAAGCGGGTCGAGATACCATAGACACAGTGATAAAGACTATTTTGCCATTTATGGCATTTGTTTCGATGTTGATTGGGGTGATTCTTGCGTCAGGCCTTGGAGATTTAGTCGCCCACCTACTCACGCCGCTATCTTCTAATCCACTTGGCTTGATTGTTTTAGCTCTAATTTGTTCATTTCCGTTATTTTCTCCGTTTTTAGGCCCTGGAGCTGTGATTGCACAGGTCATAGGAGTACTAATCGGTGTGCAGATAGGTACAGGAGCAATTCCTCCTCATCTGGCACTACCCGCCTTGTTCGCTATCAATTCACAAGCAGCCTGCGACTTTATTCCTGTGGGTTTAGGACTCGCCGATGCGAAGCAGGAAACCGTAGAAGTGGGAGTACCTTCTGTGTTGTATTCCCGATTTATCACAGGTGCTCCAACAGTATTGTTAGCATGGTTTGTATCTATGTTCATATACCAATAGGTGGGGCGATGACTTTCCAGTTTAAAGCCACAATTATTGAGATAGGTATGTTAGCGAATGAATCGCTAGAAGAAGACATGATCATTTTATTTAATCAAACTGCACCAACAGACGTGAAAGACTACTGCTTTATTCACGATCAAGGGCAGCATATCGGAACGATCACGACTCAAAGCACATTACTTATTGCAGACAAAGACTTTATCGTCACAGCAGTCGGGAGTGCTGCAAGTCAAAATTTAGCCAATTTAGGTCATATTACCATTAAATTTGATGGACAACTCAAGCCAGAGCAACCAGGAACTGTGCATGTGATAGGACATTGCCCGAATTCATTACATGTCGGTGATGAAATTATGTTTGGTTAATATTGTTTAAATAAGAGACTCAACATGTCAGTATTTACATTAGATAAATTTGGTCAAAGAATCTAGAATTCAAGCTAAGCAAATGAAGTTAGTAACACCGAATGGGGCAAATGTGTTTGCTGTGATCGTCTCTGGTTGTGATCAGCAAGCGAGACTGTCGTACCTTAACTACCGCCGTACTCGTATATTTCAGGGTCACTTCGTCTCCGATTTACTCATCCTTGTTTATGCCCAATTTTTTGTCGCACCAAGCTACTATTCTCTCAGCATATAAAGTCAAAACACCAACACCTAGCATTGAGACAATGTACAACCATCCAAGCCAGTAAAAAACCTTCGGTACATTTGGAGCAATAATTGCTGCTATGCTTCCAAACGACATTAATGAGAAAACAATCTCCCAGAATACTTTTTTCATAGTAAACCTCTAACTTAAGTTGATGACTTAACCAAGTTAGCATGTCTTTTTTATTTCCAAAGTGAGCACACGGCAACCTCACAAACATATGAGGAAAGGTAGGTCAAAATATGAGTTGGCTTGAAAGTATTAGATTTGCTGAAACTCATTTCGGGGCAAAGGTTTGTTTGTAATGGCAGTGGAAATAACTAATAAAAAATGCCCATAGAACAGGGCATTGTACGAGAAAGAAGAAGGAGTTATTGAAGTGCTTTAAGCACCGTTACCAACTCAGGTCTTGTATATAGCTTCTGAACTAGATGAACAAGTTCCTGTGGCAGTTCACTATTTGAACCTTCAGACTCAACATACACATCAGGAAATAAATCTGACATGTGTTCATCACTACGACGAGCAAAATTTGGAGTATCCTCTTTGATCCAACGAGCATAATGCTTGGTTACCATTTGTGTGCTCGTATGTCCCATTTGTTTTGCAATCCATTCCTTACTAATGCCCGCGCTTAATGCTTGGCTCGCGTATGTATGACGCAGTTGACTTGGTCCGCGATGCCTTATGCTTAAAGTCTTCAATAGCTCTGTAAAGAAAGATTTTTGAAACTGTTTAATGTCGATAAAGCGTTCATTTGTTAATGTATTTATGAATACAAATTGTACTGACATTCTCTTAAATGTTTTCGTGTCATCTTGCAGGACGTCAATGTTCTCTCTATTACGTTGACCCGTTATTTCATATTGCTTCCGTAGTAATGCCACGGTGATGTCACTGATTTCAATATCTCTTATTGAGCCTTTTGTTTTAGGGACTTTAAAAATTTTATCAACATTAGCGATTCTTACGCGAATAATCTTCCTATCAAAATCAACATTATCCCAAGTTAGAGCTACCAATTCACTGCACCTTAAGCCCGTAGTGGCATCTATAAGAGTCATGTTTTTTTCGCTCTCGCGATCTGTCTTATGATTGATGATTTTAGCAAGCTCTGATTTGGTAAATGGATCAACTTCTGAGTCAGAAACGGTTAATGTATCAAAGCTTTCAAAGATATTGCTTTCAATGATTTTATTTTTTAGGGCGATATCAAATACGGATTTAATTACAGATAGATATTCATTAATAGTTTTATTTTTATATTTATCATGCATCATATTCATCCAATTCAATGCATTCAGATAAGTTACGTCATAAATATCTATGTTTCCGAAATATTCCTTAAGATATTTACATCTTGATTTGTTTGATTTGAAAGTAGATGGCATTTGTTTTTTTATTTCAGATGATAAATATGCATCTATGAAGTAGCCGACTTTGTTTTCACTATATTGTTTGTTTTTAAGGGTTTTCACGATTTGTACCTTAGAGAATTCTGCGATTCTCTTCTATTTGCACATATGATAACCACCTCAAGCTCGCGTTGTCAATATTTTATTTAAATACAATAGCTTAGGGTTAACTCAAATTAATCGGCATGTATAATTTAACCAAGAAATCGAGAAAATTCGTAACAATGCCCTTCAGAACAGTATCGTATCCAGTTAACTCAAATTTCTTAGCATGTATAATTTAAGTTATTGTAAATGAAGGTTTTTATCAAAAAAATGATTGACATCACAAAATAGGGCTGAGTAAGATATATACAAATAATAAAAGTCAGCGCAACGTTGACTGTATAAAAATGGTAATGCCAAAATGAAAACAAAAATAAGCAACTTCCCCCAATCCGACAATATTTATTTTTCTAACTTTCTAACTTCCTTTCTTTCTAACTCAGAAAGTAAGGCAGTTAGTTATGCGTGATAGAAATAAATTGAAAAGTGAATATGAATCTCAATTAATTGCTGACGGAATTGGTAATTCACCTAAAGCCAAAACTTTTGAAGAGTATGAAGCTGGTTATGAATCAGACCCTGTTCCAACGTGTGCTAAACAGCTTCAGAGTAAAATCGGTGGTGAATTTGGGCGAGCACGGGCTGCGTTTAATATTCTTTCAAAAGAATCCACTCCAAGTACCATTGAACGTCAGAAGCCCTTCTGGTTCTCAAATCTTGAACAGAGATTGTTTGAAAGTGTACAAAAAGCTACAGATAACTTGTGGAACCAGACAGATAGTGAAATTCAAATATTAGCTCAAAGCCGTAGTAAAATCGCCGAAGGTCATGCAGAAAAAGCATGGCAAGAAACGAAGCAATTATTAGAAGTAATTAATGAACTAGAGGCACAATTATCAGCAAAGAATGATGAAATTTCTGAGAAACATGCCGAAATTAAACGACTATTCGAGTATGAAAAAGAGGCTATTAAGTTAAGTACAGAAAATAGAATCTTATCAGAACGTATAGAGGAACTAGAAATAAGGTTAGAAAAGTCAGCGACTGATAATCATCGTGTAGATACACTAAAGTTTGAAAAAGAAATGCTCACTAGAAAAGTTTCCGATTTAGAGAAATATGTGGAAGAATTAAAAGTTATTATAAATTCCATAAATCATCTTTACTCATCATTTAATAAACAACCTTGCTCTGATGCAGAAAAATTAGCGAAAGGTATCGTTGAAAAAATCGATGGTACTGATACCAATTAAATAAAATAAGATCTATATAAATAGGCGGTAAACATGAAACTACTAAAACTCTGTAGAGTTAATCAGAGTGCGTTGCACTCTGATTATTTCTTAATTAATTCACTAGTGTATATTGAGCACGGAATAAGTGGTTTGACGAAAGTCGAACACCTTAGTAACCAGCTACGTATTAATCCCACTTTTTTGCAAGCAAAAAAAGATGGGATTAATACTGCTGGCGAGAGAATAGTCTCTCGGCTCTCAAGCAACCATCCAATTGGTGGTTGCTATGTCTACTGAATTAAAAACTATACGTCAACTGTACCGTCATCTCAACTTTACCAGTTCAAGTAACGATCGTGCAAAGTGTCGAAAGTCAGTATTTCATTCACTGAGAATAAATGCTGAATCTATGAGTAACAAAGCCGTATTGGAATGGAATCCTCAACTTGTAGATAAAAATCTCATTTACCACAGTGACAAAATTACTCCCCTTAATGATTTAACTAATGATGAGAAAATGGGGCTACTGCTAGACATCATACCCAGCTCTCGTATCTACAATGAGCAGCAGTGGAAAACAAAAATGTACAAAGCTCGCTGTGCTTTGAAGAAATCAATGGATACCTTGTTGGATGAAGGTAATGGCGGCGCAGCATCTCTGATCGAAGTCTTGCTTACTAATACACGCAATTACATTTCAAACTTTGACCAAAACTGGATTATTCGTGAATTTGAAGATTGCACAATGTCGCGCAAGCAGCAAAGAGTGAGGCAATTAAAAACCTATCTGGAAGCGTTCAATTTATTAAATGATCTAGCCCCGAAGACAGCAACATTCGTTCAAGAGGGAATATTCAAAATCCCTTTGCGATGGAAAATTGGCACAGATGTCATTTCACTTGAAGAGCACATCCTATTTATGAAAAATTTTTTAACTTCCCATTTTCCTGATTATCCGATTAAAGCCATATGTGGACATGATGACGAGCGGTCTGTAGATGAAAATGTAGGAGCCCATATCCATTACTACCTATCAGGAAGAAACGAAAAAACTGGCGGCTACGACCTACGCAAATCTCAGATTAGAGCAATCAATGAATATTTAAGAAACAACCATCCAGAGGTTGAAACTTTATCTGAAGATGGTGACCTTTCATACGAAGAAGCAGGTTTGATGGGTAGCTATTTTCAACAAATGTTCCAAGACTATGCTAACGAGCATCTTCTTAACCAGAAAGGATTACACGCTGAGTTCACAGACGATACAGAGAAAGCACAAGAGCGCTATAAGCATATGATCAGAGAGTCGAAACTACCGAAAAACAAGCGCTCATTTAATTTCTATACAAAGCAGCTAGAAAATCTGGTGAATCAGGTTGAATTGGTCTCAGCGAATCAAAGCAACATTGTTATGGAGCAGGTCTCACTCGGTGAATTGGAGCAGGAAAAGCAGAATAAGATTGCGCATATCAATGAACTAAGGGAAGGAATAAACCTCGGTGAGAAAGCTGTTAAATCTGTTCTTTTGCAAATAGAAATTGAAGAAGAGAGATTGACATCAATTAAGCAAGATGTGCAAAAAACGTTTGAAGATGGCGAACAAGAAACGTTCCTTTTAAAAACAGTTCGTAAGCAACGCTTAGATGAGGAAGCGCAACTAGAGCACACTCGGAATCTTCAAAATGAAGTTAATCAGAGAGATCGTGATTTAGTACAACAATTGCTACGAGCATCTATCCTAGCTTCTTATGAGAAAGCACAGAATAGTTCTCATAAAAATGCCTTAACGTCATTCATAGGGAAAGTGGTTGATAAACTCAACAAGGAATTGCCTAAACCATTGCAGCTTCTTGTTGATAGTGTTTTATCAGTGATTAAGGACAATGGCGTTGTTATAAGCAAGAAAGTAACAGTAGAGCAGAATCACATTAAACGGTGAAGAACATTCTACATACACACATTAAGTAATAAGAATAGTCCTAATTGTGCAATTTGGGAGGTTACACATTAGCCTATTCTTAATAAGCAATGTATTGTATAGAAGGCTAGGTCTAATGAGACTTTCAATCAAAGATTATTCAGGGTTTTGAAATGGAATTGTTTATTATTCTCGGTGTTTGTTACGTTATTTATAAACTATTGAGCAACTCAAAATCAAAATCGACGTACAAATCACAGAATACAGTCAAAATGTCATCACCAAAGGTTACTCGCTCAGTTAGTTCAAACAATTTATCAGATGATAAAAATGATGACCTTGTTACGTTTACCATTTCATTCGGTCATGAAGAAGAAAAGAGTACTAATTCGACTGTCGGTCGATGGATTCCAGCAAATGAAAGCATCGATATACTAGGTAAGAAATGTAAAGGTAACTTCTATTATGGTGGTGTACTTAAAGCTGTTGATACCGATAGAAGCTATTATGGGAATCAAGAAACAGAAGCATCATTAGTAGATGATACTTTAAAAATAGAGCTTGCTGATTCCTTTTTCTCTGATGATAGCTTGGGATACTGGCCAAAATTCATATCGCTTTCACCCAAAGCAAGAGGCGCATACTTAGATTGGTTATCGAGCACCAGAACCCATCCTGAAACACCAGTTGGTTACGTATTTATTTACTTTTATGGCATTGAGAGACGTGTTACCTATGACGCTATCAAATATGATGTGTCAGATACTGAATATTCTTCCTTGTACCAAGAGGTTATACGACTTAAAGATATATATGGTGATAGTCGGTCATTCTTCAACTATGCGTCACGTCTTATCGAATTCATGTGTTTGCAACGACCTGAGCTATGCAAGTTAGACTCTAGCAACCTCTCATATGCGAATGATTCTCTGCTTTTTAAATATGAACTAGCCAATGTCGTTTCATCAGGTAAACCAATTTCAGCCCAACTAGCCTTATCTTGGATAAAATTTTACCCAGAATACAGATTCAAAACACCTGCGCGTAGGTGTGATAAAGAGTTCTCTGAGTTATTTAAATTACGTTATAAAGAAAAGTATGGTGAAGGATTTATTGTTAAACCTAATAAAACGAAACTAAATATCAGTTACAGACCTGCTAGTAGTACTCTAAACACGATCAACTTTAATCAAAGTGATTTGCCAGACCCGAGTATGCTAAAAGGACCGACGAATAAGCTAGTTGCTATTGCAGATTTATGTTCAATCGAATTAGAACCATATAGTCGCTATTTAGGTAAAAAAGACAGTAAAAGTAGTGATATAGAAGCTGTGCTACTACTTCCTGATGAACTGCTTGAACGAAGTTCATTATCAGTTATAACGAATTTTAAAAATTGGGCGAATTCCATAATAGACGGGAACTCAGGGCTAGTGTCTGTCAACGATTTTTGGAAGCAAATTGATAATAGGTTACCGGACAAACTCAATAAGAAACAAATTGAACTTATCCAAAATATAACGAGTAAGTCCGGTTTTGGTATTGCACCAGATCCAAGATATCACCATGCGAAACCCGATATAGAAGGCAAGTTAGTATTATTCAGAGAAGGACATGGAGATTACTTCCAACCAACCAAATCGTTTTACGAAGTCGGTATGACACTTAGGCTTGGGGCAATGGTTGCAGGTATTGATTCAGAAGTTGATGGCAATGAAATTGCGGTTCTGCGTAAAATTATTGAACATGATATTAAGCTATCACCAGTTGAAAAAAATTCTCTTAAAGCATATTTGACCTGGCGATTAAATTCACCTGCAAATATGAATGGTCTAAAGGCGAGATTGGGAAGTTTAGATGAACAAACTAAATCGTTAATCAGTCATATTTTAATCAGTGTTGCATTAGCGGACGGCAAAATCGAGCCAAATGAAATTAAGCAATTAGAAAAGCTTTACACAGTACTAGGCTTAGACAAAGCTCTTGTTACAAGTGATATTCACAACATTTCATCTAGTCGCATTATTACTAATCCAGCAACGCCAACGGAGAAATCTACAAGCCCGAACAATAGCTTTGTATTGGACGAAGAACTACTTGCTCTACATGAATTGGAAACAGATGCAGCTCAAAGTATGCTTGGCGCGATATTTGTTGAAGAAGAAATAGTTCAGGAAGAGGATGCACCATCACCTCCCCCTAGCAATCTAATTGGCTTAGATACAAAACATACCAATTTATACCAAACGCTTATCGCAAAGGATATGTGGTCTAGAAATGAAGTTATGGAGTTTTGTCAGACACTAGGACTAATGATTGATGGTGCAATTGAAACAATCAACGACTGGTCATATGACATCGCAGATGCTCCTGTACTAGATGACAACGATGATATTTATGTAGATTTAGAAATCGTCGAAGAACTTAAGGGATAAAGTATACATGGTTAATAAGCGTATTAGAGTGAAAGAAAGAGATGCAATTATCCAGTCTCTCAAATCAGGCGTTACTCCTAAAATCGGAATTCAACATATCCAAGTGGGTCGCTCAAAAGAACTAGAAGCACTGTACAGTGATATTGAAAAAATATGTGAAGGTGGCTCCGCTTTCCGACTAATTATCGGTGACTACGGCTCGGGTAAAACATTTTTTTTAAGCGTTGTACGTTCTATCGCCTTGGAAAAAAAACTTGTTACAGTTAACGCTGATTTATCACCTGACAGAAGGCTACACGCATCTTCAGGACAAGCTAGAAACTTATATTCTGAGCTGATGAGAAATTTATCTACAAGAAATAAACCTGATGGTAATGCCCTTAGCAGCATAGTAGAAAAATTTATAGCTGAAGCTTGTAAAGATGCCGACCTCAAGCAAGATTCTGTCTCCAACATTATACATAATCGATTATCACAGCTATCTGAGTTGGTGGGAGGCTATGATTTTGCAAAAGTTATCGAAGCATACTGGACGGGACATGAGCAGGACAATGAACAACTAAAAGTAAATGCTATCCGTTGGTTAAGAGCCGAGTATGCAACTAAAACTGATGCGAGAAAAGATCTGGGAGTAAGAAGTATTATTTCCGATGCTTCTTTTTATGATTCGCTAAAGCTAATGAGTTTATTTGTATGCCAAGCAGGATATCAAGGGCTTTTGGTTAACTTAGATGAGATGGTGAACCTATATAAGTTAAACAGTACACAAGCTCGAACTTCTAACTATGAGCAAATCCTGAGAATTCTTAATGATTGCCTTCAAGGTAGTGCCGAAAATCTGGGCTTTCTATTTGGTGGTACACCCGAATTTTTATTAGACCCTCGTAAAGGTCTATATAGCTATGATGCTCTGCAATCTCGTTTAGCTGCAAATACATTTGCTCAAAAGATGGGAGTGATTGATTACTCATCACCAGCTTTACATCTAGCGAGTTTGACTCCGGAAGAGTTATTCATTTTGTTAAAAAACTTACGTCATGTTTACGCTAGCGGTGAGGCAGAGAATTACCTCGTACCTGATGATGCATTAAAATCTTTCTTATACCACTGTAGCCAAACTATTGGTGATGCTTATTTCAGGACTCCGAGGAATACGATTAAAGCATTTTTAGATATGCTTGCTGTTATGGAGCAAAATGCATCTATTGAATGGTCTCATTTAGTTCAGAGAATTATAGTGGAAGAGGAGAAACCAAGCGATTTGGACTTAGAGATTAGCGATCAAGATGAATCAACCTCGGACGATTTAACAAGTTTCTCCTTATGATTGATATACATAAACTTCTGGATTATAGGGTTCAAAAGTGGATATTCAAGCAAGGCTGGTCAGACTTAAGGGAAATACAAAAAAAGGCTATACAACCAATTTTAAGTGGCAATACAGATGTGCTTATTAGTGCTTCAACCGCTGCTGGAAAAACGGAAGCCTTCTTTCTACCAGCTTGCAGTGCCACCGCTGACAAAACCAATGGATTCGGTATTGTTTACATCAGTCCTTTAAAAGCTCTGATTAACGATCAATATCGTCGTCTCGAAAGTCTTTGCGAGCTACTAGATATGCCCGTAACACCATGGCATGGTGATAGTTCACAATCGTTAAAGAACAAGGCAAGAAAAACACCTGCGGGCATACTGCTTATAACACCGGAATCTTTAGAGTCATTATTAATCAGGGATCCAGGGTGGCTCAAACTGGCATTTGAGAGCTTACAATACATTGTCATTGATGAATTCCACGCTTTTATTGGTTCAGAAAGAGGGCACCATCTCTTATCAATTCTTAACCGTATCGAGCACTTGCTCGGCAGATTTAGTAATCCGATACCACGTGTCGCACTAAGTGCAACTCTCGGAGAGCTAGATAAAGTGCCATTATTGCTCAGACCAAACCAGTCAATAATGTGTGAACTAATTACTGATGAGAAATACAAATCTCAGCTTAGCGTAAAGGTTCATGGTTATGTTGAACAGATTCCAACCGAAAACGAGACTCAAGATTCCGCGGAGTATCAAATATGCCAAAAGCTTTTCCAACTTTGTCGCGGTGATTCCCACTTAGTTTTTGCAAATAGTAGGAAAAGAACGGAAAGCATTGCCGTACAGCTTAGAGATTTATGTGAGCAACAGTTAGTCCCCAATGAATTTTTCCCCCATCATGGTTCTTTATCTAAAGAAAGTAGAGAGGAGCTAGAGAGGAGGTTACAAAAAGACACTATTCCTACTACGGCAATTTGTACAATGACTCTTGAGCTTGGTATTGATATTGGAAAAGTAAGTTCCGTAGTTCAAGTTACAGCTCCTCATTCTGTTTCTAGTCTACGTCAACGAATGGGACGCTCAGGTCGTAGGGGATCTCCCCCAATTTTACGTATGCTGATTGCTGAAGATGAACTTAGTGAACATTCCAGTATTATCGACTGTTTGAGGTTAGAGCTAATCCAATCTTTAGCGATGATCAGGTTATTGATTCAAAATCAGTGGTTTGAACCTGCGGATAATCGCCTAATGCATTTTTCGACATTACTGCATCAAGTTCTTGCATTAGTAGCCCAATGGGGAGGTGTTAGAGCTGATCAGTTATTCGAACTTTTATGTAAGAAAGGTCCTTTCCAACATGTATCAACTACTCAATTCAAAATGTTACTTCAACACATGGGAAGCCTCCAATTACTCACTCAGCTTTCAAGTGGAGAACTAGTATTAGGTGTGTTAGGTGAGCGAGTCGTTGATCATTATTCTTTTTATGCTGTATTCAAAACGCCAGAAGAGTACCGAATTATTGAAGGTAATAAAGCTCTTGGTACGTTACCGATAGACTCCTTAATAATAGAAGGTCAACATATAGTTTTTAGTGGAAGGAGATGGAAAGTTGTTGATGTAGATACCGATAAGAAGACTATTCAAGTAAAACAAACAAAAGGTGGAAAACCACCTAAGTTTGGTGGGGATGGAATGTCGATCCACACTAGAGTTCGACAAGAGATGTTTACCATCTTATCTGAAGGCGACTACCGAATATCTGTAGGCCAACATAAAGTTGATTTTATTGATAACACTGCTAAAGCCCTTTTTGACGAAGCATCAACTTTTTTCCAACGTGCCAATTTATCGAATCAGTCAGTTATAAAGCATGGTTCAAGTACATATATCTTTACTTGGATGGGTGACAAAGTAGTTAACACACTGGTTGCATTACTAAAGCAAAATGGTTTTGAGTCTGGAGCTTTTGGTGGAGTAATTGGAATAGAAAAAACAACTGTGAAAGATATTATGGCGTTTTTAACTTCGTTGAATTATAACAACCTCCCAACTGAGTCAGAGTTAGCTGAGTTAGTTAAAGAAAAAAAAGTAGATAAGTTTGATGAATATTTACCAGATTCCTTATTAATCGAGGGGTATGGAAGCAGAGCGTTTGATATACATGGCACTACAGAGTGGCTAAATCAACTGAAATAAGAGAGGTCGCTAGACCTCTTTCTCGATTAATCTATAAATGGCTTCAATATCCATACTGGTTAACCCTTCATTTAGATTTTGAACAGTATAGCTAACAAATTCTGGTTTCAGATCTAAATGTTGTTTATCAACAACAATATAAACCCATGAGTCATCACTAACTGAAAAGCTGATATCCAATTCCTTGCTTCCGTCGCGTCCCTTGAACGGAACAAAAAATTTTGAATGTAGGTGATGTGGCTGAAAGCCATTGTTCAAGAATAACTGAGTCATTTGCTGTGTCTCACCATAAAGCCTATAGCGCCACATAGAATGAACTTTTAACCTAGCTCCTGTTGAATCTAGTAAGGCTATCAAATTCTGGACGGCACTCGGTATAAACTGAATAGCAGTAAATTTCCTAGCTTTGTATGCATCAATAGCAGCTAATTGAGCATCATCGCCGTTCGGATACAGTACTCCTGAAATGCCAATGTAAATAACGGGTCTCTGCTCGATTGCCATATCAACACAATAACACTCTCCGTGTTTAATCACAGGACTAACCGTTCGCCAACCGCGCTGCTCTCTAAGCTCAACTAGATGCTCGAACTGAGGCTTGTACGCATGACTGACCGTAATCGTTTTTATTTTCCGCATAAATCTGCTACTCCTTGCAATTGAAAGGAAGGGCGCAACGTCGCGCCCATTTAAGTTAAAGTGAGCTATCTCTCAGTAGTGGAAGTATCCGCTGCGAAAAAGTGACAAGTTTTCGTCGGTTCCGGACAGTAGAATGTTCAGGTAAATCATCATTGACACACAAAGCCGGATATTGATGATGCATGAGTTGTGATGCGCAGCATCGTACTTCTATATCAACCGTTCGATTTTGGCTTGTGCAAAGTAAAGAGAGCATTGATGCTGATGAATCATAGCTCTGAAACTGGTACTTATTGCTGTAAAGCAGCACGGCAACATGTGCCGCTTCTTGATTAGTACTTGGTATCCGTGTCTGGCGATGATTAGGCAATGGAATCGCCTGAACACGAAGTCCGTCAGAGAACTGTACGCACAGTGAAGAAGCGAGCATCACATCATCGGACATATATGAACGACGAATTTCTCTAGCAAACTTTAGATATAACGAGTAAGGCAAGCTCATCCCTGTTTTTTCATCAATGGGGTTATCTTTCAGAAACTGTGAAAATGAGTAATCATCTATCGCTAATGCTTCTTTTAGACGTTGAATCCCACCGAG
>Ga0075011_10000548_pt1 | contig 20064 bp, 14 predicted proteins | sample TARM_MetaG_T_14_FD_72354 | JGI IMG/M metagenome (GOLD analysis project Ga0075011, IMG submission 72354) | Freshwater microbial communities from Pennsylvania, USA, analyzing microbe dynamics in response to fracking - TARM_MetaG_T_14 | ecosystem: Environmental > Aquatic > Freshwater > River... | reverse complement strand
TAGGCCTGCCGCCAGCGTTCAATCTGAGCCATGATCAAACTCTTCAATTTAAGATTTTGTTTGGCTCAATGAATACTGAACATTACATATAGTAATGTTTGAATTGACTGTGCTGAGTCCGAAGACTCAATGGTCACTTCGTATCATTGAAACCTAAGTTGATTCTTTAGAATCATCTTTGATTTTCATCAACGAGTGCCCACACAGATTGATAGGTTTAAATTGTTAAAGAGCTTTTTTCTATCGATTTTGGCTTTCAAAGCCTCGTCGTTAGGGGTGCGTATAATACGCTTTAAATTTTGAGAGTCAACGTTTATTTTAAACTTAATTTTCTCTCTCAACTAACACCTTGTGACGTTCGTCTCACTCTGTGTCGGTGAGGCGGCATTATAGGGACGTAATGAATTATCACAAGCACTTTTTTCAAATAATTATTTGTTTGTTTAAAAAGCCAGCAAGATGCTGTTTATCGAATAAAATTTCAACATTTGAAGAGGGTCACAGCATTAGGTTGGAAAAAGGCTAAGCATAGACGTAAGATTCATGTATCTATTTTGTTAATAGTAGATACGCGTCTTATTTTATTTCTTACAAGTAGTATTCTTTTATGAACTCAAAAAAACCAATGTTTTTTGTTATCGCAATAGCGATTATTGGCAGTGTAATATTTTCTCTAGTTCCAAACATTCATCCAGTTGTAAGTTTTATTGTGGGTGTCGCTGCGGCAACGATTGTATTCACACTATTTAAATCATCACCTACGACTTCCGAAGAGGAAGATTCAGCGTTACCAACTAAAACACTTTATGTCGGGAATTTGCCTTATAAAGCAAACGAATCTCATGTCCGGGATCTATTTGCTCAACATGGCGATGTATTTGCTGTTCGTTTAATGAAAGATAAGCGAACAGGTAAACGTAGAGGGTTCGGCTTTGTTGTTATGGCTGCCACACATGCTCAAACAGCTATAGACGCATTAAACGAACAGGACTACATGCAACGAACTCTTAAAGTCAGGATTGCTAATGATCCTAAACACCCTGAAGAATCTTAATTGCATCAAAACCTAATAGTTTAAGTCGTTCATTGAGTGCACTTTCCTCCCAAGGAGGTGCACTTGCATAAATCGAGTGTTTGTTCCCTGAGCAAACACCGCTTTCAATGTTAAGTAATCCTTTCACCCTTCTGGCAATCGCTTGTCCTGAATCCACCAGCACCACTTCTTGTCCGAGCACTTCTTGAATCTCACCTTTTATAAGAGGGAAATGAGTGCAGCCCAGAACCGCCACATCTATCTGACCAATCAAAGGAGTCAAGATCGTTTGCAGTTCCTTCAAATCAATCTCTCTTCCTCTTAACTTTTCTTCAGCCATATCGACTAATCGGGTTGAACCTAATAGTTCTACATTGACATCTGCAGAGAAGTTTCGAATAAGATCATGAGTGTATTGACGAGTTACAGTAGCTGGCGTTGCTATCAACCCTACAGCTTTATTGGCTAATGATGAAGCCGGCTTAATTGCTGGGACTACCCCAACAACTGGTATAGTAAGCTTGGAACGTAATGTTGGAAGGACAATAGTACTTGCGGTATTACAGGCGATAACCACAATATCAAAGCCCTCTTTCTCGACTAAGCCTGTAATAAGCTTTTCGACTCTTTGTAACAAGGTCCCTTGCTCCAGCTCCCCGTATGGATAAGCCTCGTTATCAAAGAGGTAGGTATAAGAAAGCTGGGGTAACAGCGCCTGAATTTCTTTATAGACAGATAAGCCACCAACACCAGAATCAAAGATAAGAACTTTAGCAACAGTTGAATCAGACACAATAACGACCAGACAGGACAACAAACCCTGGCGATCATACTCTCTCTTTATAAATAGGCAAAGATGGGAGCAGAAATATGAAAAAACCGCCCGAAGGCGGTTTACCGTCTAATTAGAACTTGTACGCAGCTGTCAGCTTATACTCACGTCTATTACCAGGAAAATAAGAATCATAGCTATTCACACTGGCTGCATACCCCTCATCAAAAATGTTATCTACACGGAAATTAAATGACAACGAATCTTGCACATAGTTTATCGCCAAGTTACCTAACCAATAATCATCCAATTTACCAAGGGTGTTACTCTTGTCGCCGTCTTTATATTTATCGCCAACATAAACCCCTTCTAAGAGAACATTTAAATCAGAAATAAGTTCATAGTTAACGAACCCGCGCCCGCTATGCTTTGCTACCCAAGATAGCTGCTTTCCTTGATTATCTCCTGATGTAAACTCAGCATCGACGTAACTATATTCTGCACCAACTAAAATGGTATCCGTCACATACTTGTCAACATATAAGCTGCCACCTAAACGCTCAGATTCATCCGCATTAACATTCGCGCCCGATTTACCTACTACTGGAGCTGGTGCACTAGGATCAAAAGCGATTTCATCTTTCAGAGTCAGACGATAAAAATCAACTTTCACGGAATAACCGTCAATAACGTAATCTGCTCCGGTTTCTAATGAAAGTCCACGCTGAGGCTTCAAGCTGTCCACATCATCCGGGGTGTAATTTTGCTCATCAACCTTAGCAAAACGGAAGTTACTTTCGCCACGGAAGTAAAAACGCACATTCTGATTAGGTTTAAAGTTAATACCTAACTCGAATGCAGAAGCATCTTCTTTTAGTGTTTCACCATTAACATAAGTTGTCGTGTCTTGAATCTGATCTTCTACTTTGCTATAGCGACCACCAACAATAAGGGTAGTACTTTCAATTAAAGGATAATTCAGCTGCGAATAGAGACTCAGTAACTCTTGAGTATTACTCAAGCTAGTCCCACGAGAATAATCGTTACTACTAAACTCAGTACCGACTAAAAAATTCCCTTCACCAACCTCAGTGTTTAATCTTCTCTCAAACGCTAGTTGTCCTTCCCATGATTCACTGTCAATAGCACTAAAGTAATTAGTGGCAAGGCTGTCAATTTTTGTATCTGAAAAGCTAATATTTCCTTTTGCAGACCAATCTGAAGAAAATAATTGCTGATAACCGACACGAAATGCTGAGGTCATTTCATGCCCATAATCAGTATCTGTTAGAGCTTGCTTAGGGTTTTCATTATATTGCTGTTCTGATAAGCCACCAGCGTACTGTCGATAGTTATCGTAATAGCTCACTTCTGCATAAAACTTTTTATCTTGCTGATTAAAATCGAGACGACCAAGCACGTTTCCCGTTTCTCTTTTATTATGATCACGATAATTGTCACTATTATCCTGACTTGCACTGACAGAAGCACTCCAATCATCATTTAGTTGATTAGAAACAAAAACACTACCAGCATATGAATCATTGTTACCAACAGATCCACTCACTTCACCGTGTGACTCAGTACTTTTCTTGGTAATAATATTAATAACACCACCCACAGCCTGGTCACCATAGAGCACACCCGCACTACCTGAAAGGATTTCAATCTTTTCAATCTGACTTAGCAGAATAGAAGATAACTGAGGCGCAGAAAGGTCAGGTTTATTAAGCTTGCGTCCATCAACTAAAATCAATGTAGTATGCATGGCCTGAGAGCCGGAAAAGCCTCGCATTGAAAGTGATGCGCCAGAGTTTGTATCAGAAACCTGAATACCCGCTCGGCCTCTCAACAGTGATGTCAAAGTAGACGCACCACTTTTTTTGATATCGTCTTGATCGATAACCACAATATTCGCAGGAATATCTGAGATAGAATTTACGTTGTCGCTTTTCGCCGTGACAACAACAGTCTCATCAGCCGTTGCTTCTTGTGCGTATGAAAAAGAGGGATAAGAAAACAGCGACGCCACTGCCACCGCTAGAAGGGATTTATTCATTATATTGTCCTAATTCGCGTTAATTTTGCCGGGCATGGGTCCATCCCATCCGTTTACCCGGTTGCTGGCAGGTTTTCGGACTTGAGAGCTGTTAACCTACTAACTCGACTTCCCACAAAATGCAGTGTCACCTGAGTATTCGTTCTCTCTTACCGCTGCGCGTCAGTTCTGGATTTTCACCAGATTCCCTCTTTTGTTGCATTTAGCCATCTAGGCATCTAAACAACACCAGCTAGTGGTTGATAGTATTGAGCAATCGATAAATTGTCTAGTTTAGATTGATATAAACTATAGTTTTTACGTGCGACAAGACATCAATTTTAGAACAAGACTGGACATAAGCGGGAGATTGAATAAAATCTGCGCTCTTTATGTGAACGTACCGGCAAAAAGGTAAAGCAATGGCGACTCTTGACGTAACCCCAGACAACTACCAAGCACAACTGGATGAGAAGATCTCTCGACTAGAGGAGATGTTTCATTCTTATGGTGTGCCTGAGTTGGAGGTTTTCGAGTCTCCTTCCCAGCATTACCGTATGCGTGCAGAGTTTCGCATCTGGCATGAAGGTGATGATATGTATTACATCATGTTCAACCAACAAACTCGTGAAAAATATCGCGTTGATCAGTTTCCGGCGGCAAGTCGCCTAATCAACGATCTAATGCCACTTTTAATTGAAGCGATGAAAGATAATGACACCTTACGTCGTAAGCTGTTCCAGGTTGATTTTTTATCGACTCTAAGTGGCGAAATTCTGGTTTCTCTTTTATATCATCGTCAGTTAGATGAAGAGTGGATCACTGAAGCGAAGAAACTTAAGCAGCGTTTACAAAATGAAGGTTTCAACTTAAACCTGATTGGCCGTGCCCGTAAGATGAAAATCGTTTTGGATCAGGACTACGTGATCGAAAAACTTAACGTTAATGGTCAGCCGTATATCTATCAGCAAGTTGAGAACAGCTTTACTCAGCCAAACGGCAAAGTAGCAGAGAAGATGCTGGAATGGGCAGTCGACTGTACTCAGGATAGCCACGGTGATCTGCTTGAACTGTACTGTGGTAACGGTAACTTCTCTTTGGCATTAGCACAAAACTTCGAACGAGTTTTAGCGACAGAATTAGCCAAACCTTCAGTACATTCAGCTCAATACAATATTGCCGCGAATAACATCGATAATGTACAAATCATCCGAATGTCTGCCGAAGAATTTACCGAAGCAATGGAAGGTAAACGCGAATTTAATCGCCTGAAGGATGCAGGGGTCGATCTTAAGAGCTACAACTGCAATACCATCTTCGTTGACCCACCTCGTTCAGGCATGGATATCGATACTTGCAAAATGGTTCAGGGCTATGAGCGTATTATGTATATCTCATGTAACCCTGAGACGTTAAAAGAAAACTTAGACGTCCTGAGCGAAACACACAAAGTGACTCGCTTCGCTCTGTTTGATCAATTTCCATTTACCCACCATATGGAAGCGGGTGTGATGCTAGAGCGCATTAATTAAGGGTTTATGTAGAAAACAAAGGTACCAAATTTCTCCCTGGGTACGGCGTGGGGTACGGGAACACCAAAAACCGACCTCACGCTATAGTGAACAACTCTTTGTCATCCAATGAAAGTGCAATTAGGAACTCTCACAAAAAAACTAAAGCTCGGCTTTTTAGTGATGATAAAAGAAGTGAAAGATGATGATTTGTGCATTCGCCATAAAGTGATGAATAATGGAGGGAAATTCTATTCTTGATTCAGACCCGACTGCATCGCATCTTCGAACAACGTGATGAATGAAGCGCAGTCACCGAGATAGTTTGGATATGCTTCTGATAGCTGTCCCATGTTTTTTGTCGAAATGAGCAGAGTGTTTAGTCTCGCATGACTACGTGTCATCTTCTCAGCCGCATTATAAACCGAAATAGCCCTGTTGTAGTTCGCGAACTCTTCACTAAAGATCAGCTCTAGCGAAGCCTCATCGATCACTAAAAGGACATGCTCTGTTGAACTAACGCAGCAGTCTTTAACTTTTTCGGATAATATTTTAAAGCTTCTCAGACGACTCAATGCATTGATTTCACTGTTCAACTCAGTCAGTCTATTTGAAAATTTCTTTTTCTCACCATCACTTAGATCGATAGCACCTTCTGCATCGGCAATGTACTGGCTCATGATAGAAAGGAGTTCTTCCCACTGTATCTGCAAGTTCGCTTTATCGGCATCTGGACTATGCGAGTGCGTCTTAATCTTCGTCCCTTCCAAGATGTCGACGATCTCTACCGTTGTTGCCCAGAGGTGTTGAAGGCGAGTACGTAGCTGAGCTTCTATATTAAAGCTTTTGCCGCTAGCATGGTCATAACGATAGATAAGATGCAAACTACGATATCCGCAGTCATTAGGTTTGGGATTTGTGATGTAATCATCAATGTCCTTGATTTTTACCCGACCTACTTTTTCTACAGTGATTTGCAGTTGCTCTTTTGCTTTCTCCAATGACTCCAGATCAGGAAAAATAGCTCGACAACCACCAATATCGTTCATATTGGTTACACAAGTCGCATTCGTTGTCTCACCATCAAGAGATTTACGCTGTAGCTTATCAACTATGGTTTCTAAACGCTTGAGACGTGTTACTGGCTTAACGTCTACCCCTAGCTCGCGGCAACAGCGACCAATAAGATAAGCGATAGTATTCAGTGGCTTTTCATGAGCAGCACGAAACTGTTGAATTGTCGCAGTAGCGGACTTAAGATCGCCCTCTTTCTTTCGTAGTCTTCGCCCTGCTTTTTTCACCCCATTATTGGAATATGAGAAGTCTTCAGCGGCACTTTCATTAACCGTCCGTTCAAGAAAGTCTTGAAAGTTCAGCTCATAGTCATCTTGGAAGGTTTTCGATGCCTGTTCGGCGGTAGGCGTGTCGTCAATGAGAAAACTGACGACACTTTTTTCTTTATCACTCACAGGCTAGCTGTTCGGCCTGACTGTTTTATCTGAGTGTAATGAACTTGGATCAAATGATCTGGAATCACTTTTTGGTGTGTGCCATCCCACACTTGATGCCATGGGCTACCGTCACGATGCGTCAAATCTACAAGCTGAGGTCCCGTTAAGTGACCCAGTTGCGATACCACATCTTTAACAATAGACTCACTCTCCTGATCTAGAGCCACATCACATTGTTCAGTGATCACGCTACTACCGTATGATTTAAAACGGAAATAAACAGAGGGAACTACTGGACCAAACTTCCAAGCAAATACGTCATCCACAATAAGAGGACGCTGGAAGTGTGCCAATGACAAACCGTGACAAACATAGGTAAGTTTTTGTAGCTGCAAATTGGAGAAGCATTTACCTTGCTCTTTCGCATGCTTAAGCAAGCTCCATGCAACGTCTACAGCACTGTATGTGTGATATGCTTTCATCTTCTTATTCCAATTTCGTCTAAATAGTTTACTTAATTCAGTCGATGCGACGCCAAAAGTGTAAACCATTGCTGTATTTAAAGACAGTAATTTTGTTCACATATGTGCGTACACGTAATGAACATACATATTCCCAAACTAAGAGATAAAGTTTAGTTCGACAAAATTCGGCATTCCTTAGGCCAGTTCACTCCACCTTTTTCTCCATCCGCAATTACAAACGGTACGATCCATAATTTGAGCTTATTGCCACCACACGCAACAAAGTTGAAGCTCTGTTCTATTGGGGCCTCAAAGCCATCGTGTGCAGGGTAGATTAGAAACATATCCCTTGTATCGGTTCTACCATCGAAATAGTGCTGCCCATAGGCAAACATCTGGTAAAAGTCGTTTTGCGATAGGCCGTACTTATCAGAACCGTTGTCTTTTGTTTGGTCCAGTAACTTCCACTTAGTATCCAAAATACTGACTACAGCCCCTTCTTTTTCGAGCAACAAATCAGGTTGTAACTTAAACCAACTGGCTTGTTTATGTTCAACCAAGCTTTTACGTTTCACCTGGCTTCTAACAACCAAATTAGCAGGCACCTGCTGCTTCAATACCTTAGCAACGTAATCTTCGAAAACTCTCTCCATAGGGAAGAGAAGAGAGATAGCCTGGTTGCTGCCTTTCATTGTTTGTGGAGAAAAGCCATTCAGTATCAATGTGGCCCAGGCAATTGGTACATGGTAGTGACTCATTCCTCTGTCGAGTCTTAACCTCGATAGATCGCTTTTATAGTCGCGGCTTAACGGAACGTCTTCGAATATAAAAAAGAGCTCGTGTAATTGCTTCTTGTGTTTAGCACTGTGAGAAAACCTGGCAACAGTATTCAATGCAGAATGGATAAGCCTATTGGCTGGCCTATCGACCAAATAATCTTGGTACTCGCAATAAAATTTGTGTTTTGTCACTAGGTTCTTGCGCAGCTGCCCTGCTGCAACGAGCTTGCCTTTCTGATACTTGAGGTTATCCAGTGTTTGCACGTAGTCGCTTTTCAACCCCTTCTTGACGAGGTTTAACACTGATTCGATAAACTGACCAATGAACACCTCAAGCAGCGGCATTTTCTCTTCGTGAATTAGAGCGCTTGATGTTTGAATGTGTGAAAAGCCGTTAAGAGCACGGAGCATAACCAGCAATGACTTTCTAGCTGCTGTCGCGCTAGGCAAGGTTCGACCAATTTTCGGCAATACTTCAATATGTGTGCCATCAGGAGTTAAAATAACGCCCGCATGGTTACGCACTTGCAAAGCTTCCACTCCCGACTTTCTACAAAGCCGAAACAGCTTATTATCTTCTTGCGAGCCTAGCGCTATCTGCTTGAGAAAGACAAAGGCAGCTGAAGCAATAGGTTCTACATAACTCTCCTCTCTGCATACATCACTAGACTCACTGACCAGATAAGAAAACTCGAATAGAGAGATCTCTTTGTTAGCTCTCATCCTTCACCTGTGCTGCAAGCTTCTCGCTCCACTGTGGCTTGTAGATCGCAAGGTAACTTTCACCATTGGTCCAAACCGCGTCATTTTGACCAGCTAATGAATAGCGGTACTCATCTGACGTATATCCATCGGGCTCATATTGGTTGCCAAACAGATCTTGATATTCAATTTTGTTTCGGCGTACAAATTGCAACACCTCTAGTTCCTTTCCGTCACTACCTAACTTTTGATTGTCCCCCAATACGAGACAAATCTTACTCCAATCATCATGAAAGTATTCTTGGAGCAAAGGGACAATTTTACCCACAAATGCCTTAGTGAGGTTTGCCAATGCCTTATCATAGTCCCCAGTTTTAGCGGCGTTATAAGCAGAAAAGAAGAACGCATGACCTAGCGTATGCTCCCTGTCATACAAAGCTTCAATACGATCATTGAGAGTCTGTAATAGCTCACCCAGATCAATTTGTTGGTCGTTGCCAATATCAATCAAACCATCAGACTCAAACAAGCGGGGCTCAGGCATCATTTCGATAAACTCGAAACGTCTACGTAACGCCGTATCCATTAGAGCAATAGAGCGATCTGCGGTGTTCATTGCACCGATGATGTCGACATTCGAGGGTACGCTAAAGGGTTTACCGCTATAGGCAAGGTTGACTGACATAGGGTTGGCCCCCTGTGCACGCTTATCAGTCTCTACTAGCGAGATCAGTTCACCGAAGATCTTCGAGATGTTGCCACGATTTATTTCATCGATAAACATGGCATATCGAGAGTCAGGATCTTGCTCGGCTCGGCGACAGAGCTTTAAAAACTCTCCTGGTTCAACTGAGTAGTGAACATTGCCCTCTTCATCCGTTGTGGCTTTAAGCCCTTCTATAAACTCTTCGTAGCCGTAGGATTGGTGGAACGTTGTCGTTGAATACCGCTTCACAATCGATCCTGGTGGTGGTCCATTTTCTAACTCTTTATGCAGAGCCACTAGTTCATCCACCAGTTCTACCTTGTCATCAAGAAGCTGCCAAACAGAATCGCTGGTTTTATCAAATACAGCAGGTTCACCACGGCCTTTGTAATTAACGGTTGTTGACTCAGGTACAGTAAACTTTTGTAAGTAACTCCAAGCCGTTTGGCTTAAGTTCCCGTCTCGATTGTTCACCTTAGCTTTGGTCTGGAAATATTTGCTAGCGACGATATCAGCCACTTTAGCCTTGTTGTCCAGGCTAAGAAGTGACAGGACTAACACTTGCATCCAATTCAGTGGCGCTATTTTTTCTTGTAGCCACAGTGAAGCATCTACGCCTTCTGTCTGGCTGGTATACTTAGCTTGCAGTTGCTGAAGGTTGTAGGTTTTACCCGTACCTGGGGGGCCAAAAAAAATAACGTTTTTAGCCTCTTCGGTTGAGGTTGGCTCCTTGTCCATGCTGTATACATCCCCTTCTTCTTTGACCTGACCTTCGTCTACAGCCTTGTTGCTACTTTGGGTTGCCCATTCGTACAAATTCCACAAATGGATGTTTCGAGTATGAACATCCCAACCTCCCGGAATCATAGCTTCAACAGCTTCAAGCAGCTTGTGATTATCAGCTACCCAATTTCCTGTTGGTTCGATAGATATTTGAAAATGCTTCTTCAGACAATCAATAACAGTGCCCAAGTATTCTCTGCCCGCGATGCTAGTGTATTTCTCTGGAGATGCCGCACCAAATAGCCTATGAATCACCGTCCACAACACACGGTCAAATTTACCGTCTGTACGCCAATTTTGAATAATGCTGTCATAAGTTGCTTTCGAGGGAGACGTAATGATTTCTTCGGTTAAGCCTTTCAAGTAATGAGTGTTTTCACTTAGCTCTCGTTGGTACATAAAGCCTTGACCAACACTCGCAATGCCATTGTCTTTCTCATACCACAGCTTGCACACATCCTCTTCCGATATGGCTTTTCCTTCTTTAATCTGCTTAGCTAGATCACAGGTATCTTGATAGTCTTTGTACCAACCATCCGGGTTAAAATGATTTTGCTTATCCCAAGATAGAAACTGCGTCAATGCATGAATGTTCTTGCCTGTCTCCCATAGCTCAGCCAATAGCTTTGCATTCTCAGACTTGATCTGAATACCGGAGACTTGCGGGCTCCATTGTTGATCTGACATTGCTGACTTAAGAAGTAACATTGGCAATAAGCCTTCTTCGCAAGAGTGCCTGATGTCTTCTACCTGAAATTGGATATATGCTTTCTGCTTTTCAGAGTCCTTCCAGTCAGAGTCCGCGTAGTTTTCTTTGGTCACTCTACCTTTAGCAATAATTCCTCTGGGCTCTGTACCCAAGCGGATTAAGTAAACGGTGTCACCAATCTGGGGCTTCTTGCTGTGACAAGACCATTGAACCACTTGCCCAACTTTATAATCCAATTGGCCGCTTGCACTCCCGTCACCACCTGCATTGAAATGCTTCGGGTTCCAAGTAAGTAAATACTCTGACATTTTCACTTCCCCAACATTACGCTCATCGTTTATCTCAGCACCAAGAATATCCAAAAGTCTTTCAAACGCTTCTTGGTCCCTGACATTCAGCGCGTACCCGTAAGGTGACTCATTGCCATTTAACTTAGGAAAGCGCCGATAGCTGGTACTTTTGGTGGGTTTTGACCAGTCGGCGTTAACGCCATCCACCTTATCGATTAAGTGCCGCAAGTTTTTACAATCTGGGGAAACAACCAATGGGCTAGCTTTGACGTCGTGATCTTTTTTGCGCTTTACATACAAGTACTTATTCTCACCTAAGTAGTGCTCATATGCGTAGCTCGGTTCCTTCTTTCCTTCTTCAATACGACACCCAATTGAAACGAGTATTTTGTGAACTTCGTTCGATGACAACACCGCTTACTCTCTCCCTCTCTTATAATTCTCTGCCTGCTCTAGCACGCCTTTGTACACATCATCATTGGCGATGGGTGGAAAACCGTACTTGTGCAGCAGGAGAATCAAATCCACTTTTAGTTTGGCTTTAATATCATCGCGACCAGCCCAGTCGGGATATTGGGCGACATTATCGACAATGACTTTCATCTCTTTGGCGAGTTCAAGCATCTTGTCATCTTCATAGTCGAAGTCATACTTGGTGCGCATGTGCTCTAAGATATCGAGGAAGGCTTTTTCTTCCAGATCGATACCGAGATCTTCAAATGAGGTGAGCTCCGAGGCCATCTCATCCATCAGATCTTTCATCTTCTGAATAAGTTCATCGTGTAAGTCATCAACGAAGGGTTCAAACTCTTCTCCGGGGAACTCACTACTTTCTCGGCGTTCGTTGTACTGCTCGACTAAAGACTGTAAGCGCTTTGAAAAATCGACACCCTTTAGCTGGTTCACTTTTTTGAAATCACCAATCGCTTTACCAAGCAGCTTTTGCAGTAGCTGAATCTTGGTATGAGGCAGTTTGAGCTTTAGCACACGGCTCATGTAGTCATCATCGAAAATGTCGATGGCTTCGGCTTGTTCCTCACCAATCGTGAAGATTTCTTCTACGCCTTCCGCTCGCAGCGCTTCGGCCACCAGCTCACGTACATGCTTATTCATTTGTGCCGTGTCTGGCGCGTCCCCTTTGGTCAGCTTATAGATGATAGAGCGCACAGCGATGTAGAAGTGGATAAAATCACGCTCTCGCTTGGACAGAGACTCACTGCCACAACAAACATCGTAAGCCGCTTTTAGGCGTTTCACTAAACCCATAAAACGTTGCTCGTTCTTTTTGTTAACCAAGACAAACTCTGCGGCATTGTTTAAGCACTCTAGCTGTAAGCGAGGCTCGCCAGTAAAGTAGCCTGAGCTGTCAAAGTTGTGGAACATCTGCCCCAAAAGGTCGAGGTGGTTTTTCACTTCGATGACGGACAGCGCCACATCTTCAAAGTTGCTTTCATCGGCTTTGGAATACATGGCCAGTGCTTGGTTCATGCGCGATTTAATGCCGATGTAGTCGACCACCAAGCCTTTGTCTTTACCTTCAAACTTGCGGTTTACTCGTGAAATGGTTTGAATCAGGTTGTGTTTTTGCAGCGGCTTATCGATGTAGATAGTATCGAGTTCAGGGACATCGAACCCCGTCAGCCACATATCGACGACGATAGCGATTTTAAAGTTGGATTTCGGATTCTTAAACTGCTCATCCAGCGACTTACGATAATCTTTGGTGCCTAAAAGAGTGTAGAGTTCATCTTCATCATTGCTGCCTCGGGTCATCACCATTTGCACCATAGCCAGCGGCATTAACTCTTTCGCTTCTTGCTCGGTTAGGCTTTCACCCTCTAGGCATTTCTTCACTTCAAACCACTCTGGGCGCAGCAGCTTTACTTGCTTGTAGAAGTCGTAGGCAATGTCACGACTGGCACAGACAAACATCGCCTTACCTTTTACTGTTGAGCCCTCAGAGACACGCTGCTCATAATGATCCACAAAGTCTTTGGCTAACGCCTCTAGGCGGTCGGGATCGCCTAGGATGGCATTCATGTTAGCTGAAGCTTTTTTGCTCTCTTCAATTTGGTGCTCGCTGGCCCCCTGTTCGGCACATGCCTGATAATATTTTTCGACCTCTTCTAGCTTGCTGTTATCCAGAATAACTTTTGCAGCTCGGCCCTCATATACGATGCGCACGGTGATTTCATCGTTCACCGCTTCGGTCATGGTGTAACTGTCTACTGGGTTGCCAAACACATCTAAGGTGGCGTCAATTGGTGTACCGGTAAAACCAACATATGTGGCACTGGGTAGTGAGTCATGCAGGTATTTGGCAAAGCCATAGCTCTCTTTAACATCAACAGCAACGCCATCTTTGTATTGCAGGGTGACCTTTTTATCGAGGTTAACTTGCGAGCGGTGGGCCTCGTCCGAAATACAGATGATGTTGGTACGTTCAGACAGCAACTCGATGTCTTCGGTAAACTTATGAATGGTGGTGAGGAATACGCCGCCACTCTTGATGCCTTGCAGTTGTTCACGCAGGTCATTACGGCTGGTGACAGACACCACCTTTTCATCACCAATATAATTACTGGCGTTGCAAAACTGCTCTGATAATTGAGTATCAAGGTCGGTGCGGTCGGTAATTAGGACGATGGTCGGGCTTTCAAAGTCAACACTTTTCATCAATAGGCGCGACAAAAACTGCATGGTAAAACTCTTACCACAGCCCGTCGCACCAAAGTATGTCCCGCCTTTACCGCTACCGTAGGGCTTACATTCTTTGTCGATGTTGTAGTAAAGCTTGCGCGCCGCATAGTATTGCGGGTAACGACAACACACCTTGATTTCTTTCTTTGAGGTATCAGGAAAGAAGACAAAGTTCTTCACCACATCAAGTAAGCGCACCTGGTTAAACAGGCCCGCAATCATGGTATAGAGCGAGTTAATGCCCTGTTTTTCGGTCGATTCGTTGCCCGTCACCTTGCGCCAAGCGTAATAGAACTCATAGGGGGCAAAGGCGTTGCCCATTTTGTTGTTCACACCATCGCTGATGATCGTCAGGGCGTTAAACACAAACAACTTGGGAATATCGCGCTTGTAACGGATATGGATCTGTTTCCAAGCGTCAAATAGGTTGGCCTCTTCTTCGCGAACCGCACTTTTGAACTCAAACAGCACCAACGGCAAACCGTTCACATACAGCAAGCCATCGGGAATACGCTTTTGTTCGCCGTTCTCTGGCGAAATGCCTAAGATTTCAAGCTGATTCACTACTTTGTAGATATTGGTATCTTGCAGGGGAAAGTAGTTAACGTCCCCTTCTGCCACCTTTTGTTCTGCCGATGGTCTTTTATCCTCAAGAAGCGGGACAAACATCAGCCGCAACGCTTGCGCCAAATGTTGCGTGTTGATCAGTTCAATATAGAGATCTTTCTTTGAGCGATCTTCACGCTTAAACAAAAAGCCGTTCGCCAGCCAGTTACAGAAGGTTTTGTTGCTCTGATAGAGATCGCTCGCAGGTAGGCGAGTTAGCTGGTGGATGATTTGCTCAATCTCACCGTCAGTTATCTCATCGGCTTGATATTGTTTGGCAAGGTACGCTCGCAAGTCATCAAGAATCAGCACTTGCTCTTGGTCATCACGGGCAATGTCTTCACCGACACTATGCGGGTAGCCCTGCTCACCCAATAATTCAATAATGGCTTGTTCGAGTTTGGCTTCTGTGAATGTCATGCTCATCCGTGATCTCTATTACTGTGCTTAATGTTTGGTTGCTGCTAAGTGTCCATTGCTGCTGGCCCACTTCACCCTATGTATTGTTTATCCATCGCTTTATTTGAGCGCCAATTTGTGGGGTAAATACGAACTCACTCTGGCACCTCAACCGATTGGCCTAACTCGATTTCGCCGGAAAGCAATTTAGGAAGCAACGTGTCTCGTAGAGCTGAAAGCTCGATATTTTGACGAACGTTAGCTTCTATCTTTTGCAAGAGGGGGGCTATCAAAGCATCAAACTTATTAGCTAGCTCAACACCACCGAAAGCTAACGAGTAAGTGTCAAAAGTTTTTGTTGTAATCGTATCGAATACAGCTCCGTGAGTATTCTGTTGGAGCGTACTTACAGCTTGCTTTAGGTTGAAGTAGTTGTAGTAGTCTCCGACCTCTTTGCCTCGGATCCCATAGCATGATTGGTTCATGCACATATCAGTACCGACAAGAGCTAGCTTACCGACCGTACCGCGAGCTGTGATAATTGTTGTTCCTTTTGGAAGTAACTTAGTCGAGGATTTACTTAGGCCGAGTTCGGTAATATTCTCATCGGTATCAACGACAAATACATTACTGCCTGATGGTACATCTTTAACTGAGAACCATGGGATATCACCATTCCAATAAGTTTCTTCTGAACGTTTAGGCGTACCGCCACCAGTCAGTTTAATCAACTCAGATAGTGCACTTACTTCCCACCCCTCAGGGATCAAACCTAGCTCAGACTCAACGAGCTTTTCTGGGAATAGCGAGGCAGTCGCCGCATCCATCCCCTCTGGTTGCTCGCCATTCATTTTGGCTTTGACTGGGTCAAAATCGACAAACCAGGACTTGAAGATGGCTTGCGCCATTTGTTCTAGGGTTTGGTTGGTTTGGGTATTGATAAATATTTTGTCGCTGATAGTTTTCAGCACATGGACTATATCTTTCTGTTCATTGAGCGTAGGTAGTGGAATCTCAATTTGTTTTGCTGCACTCACATTGAAGTGTTGCTGGACAGCTCCAACAAGCCTACTGCTAACCTGATGATTAGCCATTGAGTTCATGAAAAAACTCAAGTAATTCGGACATAGTTTAGCTTTATCTACTCGAACAATTACAATATCAGAGCAATTTGCCTCTTTGATATTTTCGGGGATAACACAGCATGTTCCCGGCTTACCTGTTCTCACGATAGCAACGTCACCGGGAGACAAAGCAGACTTTTTCAACTTCTTATGAAACTCAGGTGATACGTATTTAATATCGTCCCAATTTACCTCGTACTCTGATATGTTCTTTGAGCGAAAAAATGGTATGCCTTTATCGACATACTCTTTAGTCATCGACCCAACAAAACCCACAGTAATTTCATCACACAGATCCGCCAGCTTTTGTGTTGTCCAATTACAGCTCATAACCCAACCCTTGCAAATTCTTTTTAATTTCCGCCTCTAAGGTTGCCGACTCCGCAAACTGTTCACTCAATTTAGCCGTTAGCGTTGCCATCTTTTCAGCAAAAGGAACACCGTCATCCTCTTCTTCAGCGGCGCCAACATATCTGCCCGGAGTCAATACAAAATCATGCGCTTTGATGTCGTCAATGTTGGCTTGCTTACAAAAGCCCGCCACATCTTGGTACTTATCTACCTTGCATTCGCCGCGCTCGACGCGAGCTTTCAGTTCAGCCTCATCACTGCGCCATGCGTGGTAAGTGTCGGCAATGAGGGCAATATCATCTTGGGTCAGCTCTTTGTGCACACGACTGGTCATGGTGCCCATGTTGCGAGCATCGATAAATAACGTTTCTTGTTCGCGGTTGCGGTAGCCTTTTGCGCCATTAGCGCGCTTATTCTTGGTGATAAACCAAACACACACCGGAATTTGGGTGGAGTAAAACAGCTGGCCTGGCAACGCAATCATGCATTCCACCACATCGTTCTCGATAAGCTGCTGGCGAATCTCGCCTTCACCAGAAGTGTTCGTGCTCATCGAACCGTTGGCCAACACAAAACCTGCGGTGCCAGTTTCGCTCAGCTTAGAAAGCATGTGCAAAATCCAGCCGTAGTTGGCATTACCCGTTGGCGGGGTGCGGTAGCCAGAAAAACGTGGATCTTTGGTGAGTTCGTTTTCATCACGCCATTTACTGATATTAAATGGCGGGTTAGCCATAATGTAATCGGCTTTTAGGTCTGGGTGCTGATCTGCAAAAAAGGTATCGGCTGGGCGCTCACCCAAATTGCCCGATAAGCCGCGAATCGCTAAGTTCATCTTCGCCAGTTTGTAGGTCGTTGACGTCAGTTCCTGACCATAAATGGCGATGTCTTTGGTGCGGCCTTCATGCTGTTTTACAAACTTTAAAGACTGAACAAACATACCGCCCGAGCCACAGGCAGGATCATAAATTTTTCCTTGGAACGGCTCTAGCATTTCGGTAAGTAAGGTTACTACTGACTTGGGCGTATAGAACTCACCACCGCCTTTACCTTCAGTGGCAGCGAATTTACCCAAGAAGTATTCATACACACGACCGACGAGATCTTCTTCGCTCATGTCGCATGCGTTGGCAAGCGTGTCAATGTTCTCGATGGTATCAATCAGTGAAGCAAGTTTTTTCACTTCAAGGTCTTGGCGAGAGAAATAGTTGTCTGGCAGTGCGCCTTTCAAGCTTGGGTTAGCTTTTTCAATGTTCGCCAGAGCGGTATCGATCACAACCGCGATGTTGTCTTGCTTGGCGTGTTTTTTCACGAATGACCAACGAGAGATCTCTTCTAGGTAGAAGATATTGTCTTGTTGGTAGAACTCTTTCATTTCAACAAAGGCGTCTTGACCATCATCGATCATCTTTTTGCGGCGAGTTTCGAACTTATCGCTGATGAATTTTAGGAACACAAGGCTCAATACGACGTGCTTGTACTCTGATGATTCGACACTGCCACGCAGTTGGTTTGCGGTATCCCAAAGGGTTTCTTCAAAGCCTTTCTTTTTCGCTGGGGCTTTTTTCTTTGCTGGAGCTTTTGCCATGATGATAAATACTTCTCAATAGATGAACTTGGTTCTAGATTTAGAACCAAGATTTGTTGCGAGGTATTGTATCGTAAAGGATAGCGATGTGGCGGTTTTGATTAGATATTCTAGAGCTTAATTGCATATTATTTAAGAGTTTTTGATTTGCTTAAAGTCGCAATCTTTTCGGTAATGGGTAATGTAAAGAGTTAGGGGTGTGATCGGTTATGGCCAATACATCACAAGACTGCTCACAACCTAAGTTCCACTCACACCTCATCCTCAATCTAAAAATCTTCAGGCATATGTCATCAATGTGAATACCCATCACTGATTCCGACAGGAGCCTGAAATGAATCCCAAAACTTCCGATTACCAAAAGCAGCAACGCTATCAGGAAAATGAAATCCTAGAGCATGCGGCTGAGATACTGGCAACACGTTACGTGCGTGGAGATGCCCTAACCAACCCAGATGCCACCAAAGAGTATGTCCGCTATAAGCTAGGTAGCCATGAGCGTGAAGTGTTTGCCTTATTGTTGCTGGATAACCAAAACCGACTGATTGAGTTTAAAGAGCTGTTTCAAGGAACGGTGGATGCGGCCAGCGTCTACCCACGTGAAGTGGTAAAAGCGGTACTAGAAGCGAATGCCGCAGCGGTGATATTTGCCCATAACCATCCATCTGGAGACTCAACACCGTCTCAAGCCGATAGACGTATAACCGAAAGACTCAAAGATGCTTTAGCGCTGGTGGATGTTCGCGTTCTCGACCATATCGTGACAGGCGATACCTGCGCCTCATTTGCTGAAAGGGGGTGGTTATGATTGAACAACATTATGGCGAGCTATCTATTGATGACACGTTACATGCGTCACTGGAAACACTTTTGAATCGATACACTCTCCCAGAGAATGCCGAGAGACTCGTGCTGAACTGCCGCCAAATGAGTTACTACCGACGTCGGCAAGGTTTGCATCCGATAGAGGTGCAGCTTAAACGCGAGTCAGATACTAGCCCTTGGCTGGTGGTGTTCTTTGCCAGCTTCTCTTACCCCGATGACAACAGCACAGCCGTTGAACCTGAGTTGTACTTTCACCTCGCAAACCAATGGTGCTACCAGCCTGATGTGGGGAGCACGGATTTATCCCACCCAGAAGTACAAGAGCTGCTGTCGGTATGGATGAAAGCCTTTGCTCGCCATCTATCCAGAAAAGTTTTTGATGGCGTGCAACTGACAATGGTCGGTACGTTCAACTAAATCCATTCTCTCTTTTCTAATTTGAATCCTGAAACAAGGAGGACTCACCATGTCCAAACTAACCTTCACAGCATCCACACTACCTGTATCGAAGAAACTGCATAAACTGCTAAGTGAACAGTTCACCACTCATTTACTGAGTAATGAAGCACTAACCACCAGCCGTTATCTGGTGTTTAACTTCCGCGATAAAAGTTACAGCGCAGAGGAAGGCGGCTTCCATCCGGTTGAGATTGCGATTTGCCATATCTCAACAGGGGAATGGAGCATTGAGTACATCACTGACTTTGCTTATATGGGGAGTTACTATCCTGAGCTAGAGCGAAACTTGGATTTTGATTTTCGGGTTGGACAGTTCTTTGTGGCCTATCGTGGCTGGCTACCGATGCAAGGTAGCCGTGATGCCAAAGAGCTGTATCAGCTATGGGAGAATAACTTTCTTGCCTATGTCGATACGGACGCCTACAACGAGATAGCCGTCACCCCGCAATAACTCATGACTTCCCTTCTTCTACAAACCATCAAACTTGTCACCGCTCTTATCACCCTGTTTACCCTCTCTCCTTTCTTTGGGGCGATCGGATCTCTAACGATGTTAGGTTTTCTGGTGGTACTACTGATTGGACTATTGGCAGCGATTGCCGAGCTCAGTGACAAGCATAAGCCTCGTTAATGTTAATCGGCTCACGCTTTTGTGAAGCCGATTGATGCTGTTTTCACCGTTGGACATTATGTGTCTGACCCACCTCTATTCTCCCGACATTAAATGTCCGACTCCGGTGTGGAGCTTTGATGTATTGAGAGCGTAGTCATGAGCAA
>Ga0075011_10000547_pt1 | contig 20090 bp, 27 predicted proteins | sample TARM_MetaG_T_14_FD_72354 | JGI IMG/M metagenome (GOLD analysis project Ga0075011, IMG submission 72354) | Freshwater microbial communities from Pennsylvania, USA, analyzing microbe dynamics in response to fracking - TARM_MetaG_T_14 | ecosystem: Environmental > Aquatic > Freshwater > River... | reverse complement strand
GGGCGATACTTTTGACGAATAAATTCAAGAAGGGAAGGGGAGAATGATACTCGGTACAGCTTATTATTGCTGTCAACGAGACCCCAGACGATATCGGAGTGTTTGCAGGCGCAGGAAATCTAGTTGGTTTTCTTCATGATGAGCTCCTATATGGTGCTTGTGGTGTGAAATTGGCGCTCCTGCCGAGATTCGAACCCGAGACATTGGGTTTTAGAGACCCTTGCCAGACCAACTCAGGAGCATGTATTTATGATGCATCATTACATTATTGAAGTCAATATTATAACGTAAAATATATGGTGTGTAATTATCTGGATTGCATGGTGATTGTTTATTATCATGGTTGACGGAGTTGCTTTTAAGCTCGATCACCAATATTTTCAGGTTTAGCTTGGGAGCACTCTGGGATAAATAAGTGTTGATGGCTTGTCGCTTTTGTTTAAATGGCAGCATCATACCGAATCAATCAAAATAGAGAGGGTTTTATGAGTGGTCTTAAAGAGCTTTTGGCTGCCAAGGAGAGTGAGTTGGCCTCAGCGCAGGAAAGCGTAAGGAATTGGGAAGCTCACGATGCGGTGCGTGATTCAGGCAGCATGGCTCAAGATCAACGACACGAAGAATCCGGTCAGCGCCGGAGAGAGCGGGTTCGAGATCTGCTTGATGAAATCCAAGATCTCAAGGATAAAATTGAGCAGGAAGAGGCTCAGGCCAAATAAAAGTGCTGGCTCCAGTCATTGACTGGGGCCTTTCTGTGCGCATCAGGGGACGGAGTATTATGGGATCTAATGTCGTTATGGTGGAGCTGCCAGGGTGTGCCGCTCCGAAAGCGTTTGATTACGCGAAGCAGCAGCGCAGCTCAAAAGAGAAGTTGCTGGAGGCATTGAAGGAGCATGACTATGCCCTGGATGCGGGCCGACATGGCACTGTAGAGCTCTGGAAGGACGATAGTGGTGCTTATCAGTGCCAGTTCACCTGCTATTGCCTGGTAGACCCTGACAGTAAGCACACAGGCGATTTTGATGCAGCGAAAGAGTGGCTGGATACCTGGTGGGAAAAACAGCACGATTTCGCCTAATTCTTCAAAAAATCAACCGCCATTGGCGGTTGATTTGTCTTTGGCGTTGGGTAGTCAAGGTGTCTCGACCTGATTATCCATGCGCTTGTGATAAGTAACTAAAGACATTAAAGACATACCGATGATTTTGGCACTATTGATTTTCCTCCAGCTGAGTTTTCCATAGTGAAGTCTGGTGTTGATGAGCTCTGGCAATACGGACTATCTTTTGATGGATATTTGTATGTTACATTATATAGTTGTTTTAGTATAACTGTTTTAGCTGTGGTTATGTTTGATATCGGTGTTAAATCAACAGACGGAGCAGATAGTTTAATAGTAAGATTGTTTACTGATTTTAAATTTTCCAGTCCGTTCAGTGAGGTTATTTTATCTGAAATTATAGATAGGTCTTTTGCGCTAGTGAATTTTGATAATGCAGAAATATCAACAAGGTTCCCATTGTAAATTTTTATGTTTGTTATTTTGTTTAATCCTTTGAGGATGTTTAAGTGCTTGATCCCAAAGTAAGATAAGTTAATTAGCTCAAAACCACTGAATCGCTCAGGTAGCTGTGATTCTGGAAGTTCACTCTCAGTAAGAAGCCCTGATACAAATGCGTCATAATTAGCAATATGTAGTACGCTTCCCGCCTTGGCTGGGCCATATGGGTCTGGCAAGTCACTGGACTTCAATAGTGTCCCCCAGTGAGAGTCACTGCGTGAATTTAGCATCTGTATCCAGGGGTCATTAGATTTACACATAGAACCAGCTTGTGTTGTAAACACGCCTCGGCCATCATTGCCAATGCGAAAACTAGCAGATATTTTAACAATCCCCTTTCTAAGCGCATTACATATAGGGGAATCCTGATCAAATGATTTGTTATAGTACGGATTATTATGTATTGAGATTGATATTAAACTAGCTCCATTTGTTCCAGAAATATTCTGGAGCGGGGAAAAATCAGTGATGTTAGACTGGGATCCTATATTAATATTGTTTGCATATTTAAGGTTTCTTAGGCCGGATATATCACTAATAGATCTTTGATTTGTGTCATAAGCGCTAAGAACAAGAGTCCCAACAGAATTTAAATCAATCAACCCATTCACATTTTTTAAAGATTTGGAATACTTTAAATCAATTTTTTCTGCGCTTTTAACTCCTCTCAAAAAGTCAATATCTGTAAAATTATTTGATGTTAGATCAATTATGTAAATGTCGTCAACGCCAAAGGTTCCTGTTGGAATATTAGTATTATTTAGTGATTTTGAAGCTAGGTTAATGGTATATTTTCCCGATCTCCAGTCACTCATATTCGTGAAGGAGCTAGGAAAAGCGGTAGCCTTTTCAAGAAAAAATGACAGCCACTCATCAGGGTTCGGCTTTTGTGCGGGATCTATGTCAGGTGTTTCTTCCGACTGATGTGCTCTAACACCCTCTACAAAAAGCCTAATGTCATAAGAGTCAGCAGACATTGCTGAAACCGCATAAAACAAAGGAATAACAATCAGTTTTTTTAGCTTCATATATGTTGGCAGATTAGCGCCCCTCACTTCTATGGATTTATTTTAAATTAACTTAATTGCAAAAAGTTGATTTTTCGAGCCTTTTGTAGCTGCCATCAGTCTGTAATAACTCTATGTCAGGGACTTGGCTACTTGAGCAAAAATCACTTCCCTTGGAAGGAAGTATAAAGCCGGTAAAGTTCCTCATTAATATTCTATCTGCTTTTTGCAAGCCAGATAGCGCTGATAAATCAACCAGCGAACTGTTTCTTTCGAAATTCAAAGTGCCAGCACTGATTAGGTTTTCTAGTCCAGATAATGATTTCAAGGGAGCATAAGTAACGGTGAAGTTATTTATTTTGGAGAATTTTCTGAGTGCGGTAATGTCAGTTAACTTTGTTGATTGCTCCATTGTGAGATTGGTTATCTTATTTAGTCCACCGAGTAGATTCAAATTTGTCAGCTCAGTTCTTGATAGCAATATGTTGGTATAGCCACTGAATCTTTCTGGCAATTGAGGCCCAGGGAATGTATTTTCAGTTACTGCTTTACTTCCAAATTCAAATGCACCAAGATCAAGCGTTGCATCGGTGTAGCTGTCGCTGTACGGGTCAGGCAAATCAGCTTCGGTAAATAGATAGGGCCAGTTTTTTCTGCTTCTAATATTAATTGCATCAATCCAAAAATCACCAGACTTACAAAATGAACCAGGATATGGACTGGAGATAACCTCACTATTCGATGCATACATTCGAATCTTGTAATGAGTGAAACTAACTATTACTTTTTTATTTTTCATTGCCTGACACACAGGCGTATTCCACATTAATTTACTGGTTAGCTCAAAAGGAAACATCTGTAGGTGTAATACAGCAGTCCTAGAGGGAGTATATGAGCCAATAACGCCTGATAAAGGAGTGAAGTCTACAATCTTTGTCTGGTATTTAAGCCATATGTTATCTACAAACTTTAAGTTTTTTAATCCAGAAATATCCAGCAAAGTTGGACGGCCTTCGTCATATGGCATCAATTCAATTTGATAGGCTCCAACCAAATCCTGTAGTCCATCTAGACTTTTTAAGTTCTTTGTTACGCCAAGCTCCAATAGCCAGTCAACGTATTTTACGCCGCGCATAAAATTAACATGGGATATGTCGCTTTGATCAAAGTCTAAGCTATATATGCGTTCTGTTCCAAGTGTACCTTGCGGCAACATCGAGTCAGTAACAGCAGGAGTCCAGCCTGCCCTGAGCCTTAATTTGTCTTCGGCAGCAGTGCTAAAATCAATATAATGTGAGGGTATTGAAACCCCGCGCATTCTAAAAAACCTGATCCAATCAGATGGATTCGGTTCAAGAGCAGGATCGCTAACGGTAGGGGTTGAAATTTCAGGGGCTCTAATTCCATCAATATAAAGCCTTATATCGTAAGAATCAGATGAGTTGGCATTAATAGAGTATGCCAGAGCTAACAGGGCTATTTTTTTTAATTTCATGGTTTTTACTGGCTGGGAGTGTTTTTTATAAAACACCAATCCAACCCCCTCGTATGATTAAGATATTGGCACTTACAAAAAGGTTAACATTTGTTTGCGTCTTATTCAATGGAATAAGACCACTATTCTATTTTTACAGGATGAAAAGTCCAGGGTATCTACCTGGCTCGTTATCGGAATTGGTTTTCACCCCCGCCCGACTGGGCGAGGGCTTACTGGTCATCTGCTAAAGCAGTCCGTTCGGCCCGACCAGGTACTTGTAATGAGTCACCTTTTCCAGCTTGATGTGTTCGAAATCACCTATCGGATACTCCCAGCATTTGCCATGACTGATGTTGAACTGAGTAAGCTCAACGGCGCATGGGAGCACATGACCTTCATCATTGGTGACATACACCGGAACATCAAAGGGAGGATAGCCAGACCCTTGGATCGAGAACCACTTGTCAGACATGCACACCTTGTGAAGGTTCTTGTTGTTCAGATACCGGTTTAACAGGTAGGCAATCTTACCAGACTCTTTTGCTGGAATGTGGATCTCTCTGGCAATAAAAGTCTGCCAGTCTTTTGGGATTGAGCTGGAGATAAACTCCCATTGTGCGAGCGCCTGGCACATGCCGCTGTCAGTGAGGCTGCCTTCAACATCCAGCAAAAGATGACTGCGGTAGATGTCATAATCCAGCTTGCCGACCTGGAGCTTATTATCAGAAAAAACCTTCAATGCGCTCTCGCCAACATGACAAACCATTACCTCATCAGGGCTAACGCCAACATCAATCAGCTTGTCGTAAAGCTCCTCGAAATTTTCGATCTGAAAAATTCCGAAAGTAGTAGGGCCTGAGATAGATGGGTGAATGACCAGCTTGGTTTGCATTTGGTTTGTCCAATCTGTGAGTTGATGTGAGCATTATACTAAAAACCAATTATTTTGCAATAAAATAATGAGGGGGTTACTCCGGTTGGATAACCCTCTCACTCTCCTATGCCAATAATTATTCGCGCATTATGAGTAGGTAGTTAATGAGCCAGAAGCTAGAGGCATACTGATGCTTTTGTTATCGTTGAGCTGCCTCCGGCTGAGTTTACAAGAGTAAAATCAGGTGTCGAAGCACTTTGGCAATAAGGGCTGTCTTTTGACGGATATTTGTACTCTACACTAAAATCTTTTTTCAGAATTACCTTTTGTGCCGTTGTTATGTTTGATATTGGAGTTAAATCTACAAGAGGAGCGGATAATTTAATTGTTAGGTTGTTTACTGACTTCAAATTCTCTAGGCCACGGATCGAAGTGAGAACGGATGAGGTAATGGAAAGATTGTTTGCGCGATCAAATTTTGATAGCGCAGTGATATCGGAAATAGAGCTATTGTGAATAGTCAGATTGGTTATTTTGTTCAGCCTGCCAATTACATTAAGGTCTTTAAGCCCGATGTAGTTGAGGTTGATTGTCTCAAAGCCGCTAAATCTCTCTGGCAGCTGCGGCTCTGGTAGCTCATCTTCTTCAAGTCTCCCCGCAACAAAAGCATCATAACCCCCAAGATTCAAGACACTTCCAGCTTTTGGTTGGCCGTCTGGATCTGGCAGATCACTTGACTTCAATAGTGTCCCCCAGTGGTCTTGACTGCGTGAATTTAGAAGTTGTATCCAGGGATCGTTCGACTTGCACATTGCACCAGGCAGCCTTGTGCTTACTCCCCTGCCAGTGCTACCAACCCGATAGGTTGCAGACAATCTCACAATTCCTTTTCTGAATGCCTGACAAATAGGAGAATCTTGCTCGAATGACTTGTTGTAATATGGGTTATTGAAAATATAAATAGATAACTCGCTACCACCGTATGTTCCAACAATATTTTGAATTGGCGAGAAATCGACAATATCAGACTGGCTACCTAGATTAATTGTATTTGCGAATCTAAGATTCTTTAGTCCAGATATGTCATTTATATGCCTTGTGTTTGTATCATAAGCCCTAAGATCAAGATATCCAACGGAACCTAAGTCAATCAACCCATTTACATCCTTTAAAGATCTGTTGAATATCAGGTTGATTTGATCTGCTGTCTTTACTCCTCTCAAAAAATCAGTATTAGTAAGTTGATTTGACGACAAATCAATACTGTAAATATCGCTAGCGCCAAAAGTTCCAGTTGGTATATTGCTATTATTTAGTGATTTTGAAGCAAGATTAATAGCATGCTTCTGAGCTCCCCAGTCACTCATGCTAGTAAAAGAAGATGGGAAATTGGTGGCGTTTTCCTTGAAAAATGGCAGCCATTCATCTGGGTTTGACTCTGGTTTAGGATTGATTTCCGGCACTTCTTCTGATTGAGATGCTCTAACGCCCTCCACAAACAACCTAATATCATAAGAGTCGGCTGAGATGGCAGAGGCGGTATAAAGCAGAGGGATGACAATTAGTTTTTTTAGTTTCATTGCTTTGTATGGGCAGATAACTGCCCCTCCTTGTGGTGTTATTTATAATGAATGACTTCAATGCATAAAAATGACTTTCAGCTTTATAGAGTAATTAGTTACAGAAAGTAGCCTTAGATATTGACCTGTATCCGCCATATGTGTTGTAAAGAGAGATGCTTGGCGTATTTTTACTGAGGCAATATGGGCTGTTTTTTGCTGGATAAGTGTAAGTTAATCCATCCTTGGTAATGATGCTTTCTGCATAAGTTAAATTTGATAATGCAGACAAATCAGTCAGATTGTTGTTGCTGAGTAATTCGATTTTTTTTGCGGAAGTGATGTTTTCAAGCCCTTTAAGTGATGTAAGTGGCGAGTTTGATATGATTAGTTCGCCAATAGAACTGAACTTGGATAATGCACTCAGATCTGTGAGTTTAGATGAGCTTCTCAAATCTAAGTTGGTGATTTTATTTAAATCAGAAAGAAGATTTAGATTTGTTAAATTTGTGCTTTGCAATAAGATGTTGGCAAAGCCACTGAATCGAACCGGAATCTTTTGCCCAGAGAAGCTGCTGTCGTCTGTTATTCCCGTCAGGTTTTCTGTTAAGCCAAGATTGAGAGTCCGTGTATTGGTAACAGGCGCATCAGGATCTGGAATATCGCTTGATGTTAGTAAGGTTCCCCAGTGGTAACGTGATTTGGTATTAAGTATGTCAATCCAGGGGTCATCAGACTTGCAAAAACCACCAGGAAGTGAAGAGGTGAATTGCAGAGAAGCATTATTCCTAATGTAATAATATGAAACAGACATTTTATTGTTCTTCATAGCCTGGCAGAGAGGGGTATTCCACATAACACTCTTCTTCGATTCGAAAGGATCAAGATCCAGGCTTATCACTCCAGTAGCGTTTTTGTAGCCACCGATAATTCCACTCAAAGGAGTGAGATCAGTTAATTTTGATTGTGAATTAAGATTAAGATAATCAATATTTCTTAAGTTTCTTAGTCCGGTTATATCTGTTAGGGATGGGTTAGAATTAGCCCAGGTGTTGATATAAAGGTAATTCGCTTTTTCTAGATCCTGTAGCCCGTTCAGATTGCTAAGGTTTGCCATTCCAGTTAATGATAGGACGTACCTAACTGTTTTTAGACCGCGAAGAAAATCAACATTTGTAAGTGTATTGATGTAACTTCCTATATCAAATCTATATAGACTGCTAACGCCAAGTGTCCCGCTAGGTAATATGTCATCGCTCAGAGGATTTTTCGTTATATTAATGTTGTAGTCGGTATTCTCCCATTTAGCCATATCAGTAAAATCAACAGGGAATGAGTATGCTTTTCCCTTGAGAAACTCTAGCCATTCTGATGAATTTTGCGCGGGATCAGGATTGATGGGAGCTTCAATCTCAGGTGTATTAGAGGAAGGAATCCCATCAATGAAAAGGCGAATATAGTAAGAGTCAGCCGACAGTGCTGTTGCTGTATAAAGAGCTGTGAGTAACGCTAAATGTTTTATTTTCATTTTTTATGGGGGCGACCACGTTAAATGGCTGAATGGCACAACAGCATTTGCTGTTCTTTGCCCTATTCCTTTGTTATTATGCCATCTTTGGTTGTTTAAAATAAACTCATCAATTGCTTTCTGTATGATATTATCATTTTGATAATTATTTACAATGCATTCGTTGCTTAATTATTTGATTTAAAAAAACATCGAATGACAAAATCCCTGCATCAACGGCAGGGATTTTGTTATATTATTGGGGGTTGAGTGCCCTAAAGCATGACCAGATCACAGCCGTATGCAGAGCCGCGAATACACATCTGCTCTGGGCTGGAGAAGTTTGCCTCAACCTCATCAAGATTGCCCTTGGATGAGCTCAGATAAACAATTTCCGTCTTGGAAAGATCCTCTCCATTGAGGAAGCCCAGGGTGAGGTCATTCAACATCTGTTTGCCATAGGCATCGACCATTGCCTTGCCTACAACCTTGCCTGTTACAGATGACACGACAGCAAATAGCTTCTTCATTGGAAAGATTCCTTGTTTGTTGGGTTGTGTTTTTGCTCTCAATAAAGCTTGTTCCAGGTGCTCTACCAGCATCTCTGCTGTGGACTGGACACCAACCAGGCCAGATATCTAATATTCCTTATGGTTGAAGCATCAGGCTCTGCCGAAATATTCAGAAGGCGCGGCTTACACCAGATGGGCTAATAAAATCATTCTTAAAAAGTCTCATTATAAAATTAATGTATGTCGCCAAGTGCTCTACCAGCATTTCTGCCGTGGGCTGGACACCAACCAGACCAGATTTCTAACCTCCTGTTGCCCACCTTGTGGACGGCCCATATCGCGGGCGGGTTGAGTCGTTGAACACAGGTTCCCCATCTTGGGTTGGGGCTTCTCGGGCGAGATGCTCTGCATCTGGCCGAATGGAAGCGGCACGTTGCGCTCGCCTCCGATGCGAATGTGGAGATCGCCACGATTCGTCTTGCATGCGGGAGCCTCTGGCCCCAGGCATCGGATCAGGATCAAAAGTTTTATTTAAGTCGCCAGGTGCTCTACCAGCCTCTCAGCTGTGGACTGGACACCAACCAGACCAGATTTCTACGCTCCTTGCCCCTCTTTGGGCGTTTTCTGATGCAAAGACCCGCGTCCCGCATCTGGTTACTGAGCACACGCCTCATGCTATGTGCCGAAAGCTCCATTAAGAATATAAATTCAAATAAAGTGCTAAGTATCTAATGCTCTACCAGTGATCAAGTGCGCGGCTTTATTGCACTCGGCTACATTTGACTTATTTGCATGCAAATGGTCTCGGCTATTATCACTGAGGGTTGGACATCAACCACCCCTAATATCTGAATGCTCCTATTCTCGTTACTTCACACATGCCCAATGCGATGTGTTGTGGCGCAATTAATATTCCCAGAATTTGATTTGAGTCACATATCGAATGCTCTACCAGTGATCAAGCACATTGCTTTGTTGTGCTCGGCTGCATTCGACTTATTTATATGCGAATGGTCTTGGCTACTATCACTGTGAATTGGACATCAACCAATTCAGTTATCTGGATTCCTTGTTTGCTTCGTTGAGATAAATATATGATAAATATCTCATGGGGTCAAGTGGAAGGCACATATTATTTAAAAAAATAAATTTATCGGGATGTATAGCTATCAACCCTCGTTGGCAGGCAGCTCAATATCGAGCCAGGTTTGAGGGTAGATTCGGCTGACCTCCATGCCTTCATTGTCGCAGCAGGGAATGAAGCCGCTGATGCTGCACAGATACCATCCTTCGGCAGGCGCATGAAAGCCGTAGTTCTTGTCGATGTAGCGGGCTGTGCCGTCATTGGTCAGAATGATGCGGTCTTTGGGGGCAGTGCTGATGCTTTGCCAGTGCATGTCGAGTCCTCGATTTGAAGTGGTTGCTTATTATGTGGAAAAATAAATGTGAAGCAAGGAGAAAAGCAAACTGGATATAAATGCGAGCTTGCTCGGAAGATCTGTATCAAACCTTCCCCGCCTCATGGCGGGAATGTGTTCCAGTTTATTCTTTCTTTATTTATTTTTGCAAATAAAAATGATATGATCCGCTCACTAACCACTAAGGGGAAAAGATATGCTACTTGAACAGTATGAGAAGATTCGGGCTTTTGAGCAACGCAGTAGCGCCAATGCCATTGTTGGCTCTGATCTGAGCAACCAGGAAGATCGCACTTTACTGTACGGCTATACGGTCGAGCGAGAGACGGTGCATGTCTATCTCTACCGTGGGGAGATTTTCTGTGTGACGTACTTCTACAAAGAAGAGCCGAAGCTGAAACAGATCACCACAAACAGGGATTACCTACCCAACAAGCGGGCCTATCCAGAGCAGTGTGATTACGAGTTTTGCCATCTTCTGCTCAAGCATGATCAGCAAATCTCCTTCACTACCTTCAACGAAGAGACAGCAACAAAGAAAACAGGGAAGTACATGGGCGAGGTTTTGCTGGAACACATCTGATGTGTCTTGGAAACAAAAAAGGAAGGCGATGCCTTCCTTTTCTTTTTGCGGGTTATGCCGCCTTCTGCTGCTCATTTTTCGCCACTTCGAAATCGTACACCCAAACCCAGGGGTTTGACTCCCACTCGCCGCCAGTGCTAATCCAGAGATCTCGGAAGGCGAATGCCGCAGGGCGATCAACTCCCGCTCGCTCGTAGGACGCAACCACAGCAAGGTCTACGCCCTCAAGCAGGGCATCATGCTCGGTGATGTCATACAATCGCTCTATGCGAACGCCAAGGACGTTCAGCGTTGTTCTGCTGGCCCAGCGAGGCATGTGGATCGAGGGCCGTTTTTTTCCAAATCTTGTTTGGCTCCGCCGCCGAGAATGCACCATTGAGCAGACCGTTAGGATAATCTCGGTTTGGCTCATTGGGGGGGGATCACCATCAACCGCATAGAGGATCCGGCGAGACCTGCTCCACTGGTATTCGTCCTCATAGGGAGGAACAAGAACACTATTGCCTGCTTGCCACCATGTTTCTCTGACCCATAGCTGATCGCCTGCTGCTCCATAGGGACTCCGGTAAACTGACTTGCCATTGAAGTCCATCCCTTCGCCGCAATACTGGCAGATCCTGCCATTATCGCCGGAGTCGTAATACTCTGGCTTGGCATGCTGCCAATGAGCGCCTTCGTACTGGCCGTGGTTGTGCTCTTTGGGTTTAACCCGCATTAAGCGCCGAGTCTGCGATTTTCTGCCATCCATGATGGCTCTGACCATCTCTGGATTGAAAATGATCGGATGCTCTTTCATCAAAACATCCATGCCTCAGCAGAAAAGGCGAATGCACAGATCTGCACCAATGCTTATTTATTATCCAAAATAATAAAGAAATGTCAATAATTGCTGTTGAGCAATCAAGGGAAAGAGGGTATATTGCGCCGAAAAATAGAGGTTGTTGCAGATGGAGCAAGATAAAAACCCTCCCGTTATTGTAAGCAAGAACGTGTTGCTTGAAGTTGTTTTTGGCGGAAGGATGTTTGATGAGGAAAGCCGTCACGCGGTGAGAGAGCACTTAGTTACATGCGCCAGGGCAAACGGAAAGAAAATGCACTCAACAAAAAACATGTCGGATCGTCAGCTGGCGATCATGTACCTTAAGGATGAAGATCTTAATGATATGCTGAACTGCGCGGCATGCCTTAGCCCTCAAAACACGACAAATATTTTGGTGTTTTTGAGTCTGGTAGCAATGCTGTGGATGGCTCTCGCGTCCTGCTTTCAGCATTGAAATGGGCTGGTTCCCCAGCCCAATGCACATTAAGAAGCTGATCTGCTGTTCATATTGCTGACCGCACCCCTGATCCGCAGAACATCAGCTGCATCATACAGACCACAAGCGTTAGCGGCAGAGACAAGGAAGTCTGACAGAGGCAAGGATGTTGACGGCGCAGCATTTGAGGCAAGGTGAGCCTCAAGTTGTCGGTAAGACTGACTAACCCGCATCATTTTGGTTTCAATCTCAACATCGTTTTCTGAGATGCAATAATCAGTGATTAGCTTCCGTTCGTGATCATGAAAACCCATCAGTCGCATGATCGCCGCCAGGGAGAGCAACTGCTCATTGCAGCTATCTTGCCGAACAGGAAACTTAAGGGAGAGCAACAGTCTTACGGCGTCCATTTAAAACCACCAGATTTGTTTTTGAGATAACAGAGAGAGTCAATATACCCCCACGCAGAAGGATTTTCAATGTGTTTTTATTGACAAAAATAAATAAACCTGGATAATGAACTTCATCAACTCAAAGCAGGAAAAATGAAATGAAGAAAAATATGAAGCACGAACTGAATCGTGGTGTTATCGGTGACTCAGCGATTGCCGCAATGGTGACCTCGCCACTGTTCAAGGTTCGAGTAGAAAAAAGCAAGAAGGGCAAGGGTTCATTCGCTCGTCAGGCCAAGCACAAGGGGCGGAAGGAGTATTCCAAAGCAGCATAATGCTTTGTAATGCTATCTTTCGAATACCCGTTATTTTTATTGTTATTTACTCAAAATTAAAATACAATTGAGGAAAATAATAACGAACATTTGAGCATGAAAAATATCAAAAAAAGCGCCATTGCGCTTGCCCTTCTATCTGGAATCTCTTTTGTAGCCAATGCTGCTAAAGATGAATTTATCATCAAACAAAACGTCATGGGAATGATTGAGCCTGTGAAGGTGAAGCCATCCTACCAGTCTTGTCTTAGTCTTAAAAAGACAGTGCCTTCTAGCCCATCAGGAACATACTTAATTAAGCCAAATGGTGAAAGCGGTGAGGCTTTTGAACTCTATTGTGACATGGAGAAAGATGGCGGTGGCTGGACACTTATTTATAAGCAGAGTAATTTTGCCACCAATGCCCCAGTAAATAATGCAACCAATCCTGCTGCACTTAAAGACATGACCTTTGGTGCTGGAAAAGTGTCTTATGGCAATATTGCCAGGTATTTTCCAAACACTGAGAGTATGATTTATAGTAATGAAAGCAACTATTTTGTTCTCAGAGCCGGATTTGATAATCTCAAGGCTCGTGGTTGCGATGGTAACGCTGGTCATAAGTGCTTGACGGTCGGCAGCCTACTAAAGTCCAAGACGGGATTGCCGACAGTTGGAGCCAATTCTACTGTCACTCTGACCTATGCTCATAATGCAGTATCAGGTTTTATGATTGGAAATAGCCCATCAACTCCATGGTGTAGCTTGGTGCATGGCAGATATAATGGAATGTGCATGGATGGAAGTTATGGTCTTGGCAATTGGGCTATCTTTGTTAGATAAATGAAAAACCAAAACTCCCAAAAAGGTAATTGTATGAACAGTAAATTAAAAAAAATAGCCCTTGCGGCAATGATGAGTGCTTCGTTTGCAGCTAGTGCAGCTGCTGGTAGTGAATTTATTATCAGGCAAAGTGTCATGGGAATGGTTGAAACATCAAAAGGAAAACCATTCTATACCTCTTGTCTTGATCTCAAAAACACCATTCCAAAAAGCAAATCAGGAACCTATCTGATTAAGCCAAACGGCGAAGGTAAAGAAGCGTTCGACCTCTATTGTGATATGGAGACGGATGGAGGCGGATGGACTGCGGTATTAAAGCAAAGTAATTTTGAACCGCAATCATCTATTGTATTTGCCACAAAGCCTGGGGTTCTTAATGACTTAACCTATGGTTATAACAGAAGTTCTCATGGTAATTTATCCTCTCTGTTTCCTCATTCGGAGGTAATGGCATACAGCGACTCAAAAAATTATTTTTTGATGAACACTGATTTTGCTGGGCTTACAAAAACACTTTGTGTTAATACTGCATACAGATGCACGAAAATTTCAAAAATACTTAAGTCAAAAGTAGGCTTACCAACAATTGGTGCATCAACATATTTTTCCTTTGGGTATGTAATCAATACAGTTTCGGCAATCATGATGGGTAATAATGCTGGAGAGCCATGGATCGCCCCAGTTCACGGGATGTACTATGGGAACTATGGCAAAGGAAACTGGGTGATGATGGTGCGATAATGCGATAAGTTAAGCAAGAGACAAGGGCCTTCAAAGCCCTTTTTTTATAGAAAAATAACTTCATCCTATTGCCAATATGCAAACATAGTGATATATTTAAAAAAATTAATAAGGAGGCCCCATGGCTGGCTTTGATAAGACAACCAACATTTCATGGGCAAACAAAACATGGAATGTCATCGTTGGTTGCGAAAAGATTTCTCCTGCCTGCAAAAGATGTTACGCGATGTATGTTGCGAACAAAGAAGAACAGAAGGGCATCAAAAAATTCAATGGCCTGACATCCATCGCGAAGAACGGCGAGCCCGTCTGGAACGGCAATATCAATGTATCTGGTGAAAAGCTGTTTAATGAGCCTAAGCGCTGGAAAGAGCCGAGCATCATCTTTGTGAATTCGATGTCAGATCTCTTTTATGAGGCGGTGCCAGAGGAGCTGGTATTCAAGATAATCGACAAGATGATTGAGTACAACTGGCACAAATACCTTGTCCTTACCAAGCGCTCATCCAGGATGAAAGATCTTGTCGCTAAATACTGTGAAGCAAGGGGTTTTGAGGTTCTGCCGGAGCACATCTGGATGGGTGTCTCTGTTGAGAACAACAAGATGGCCGAACTGAGACTGACAGATCTGAGCGAGACCGCTTGCAAGATCAAGTTCGTATCTTGTGAGCCGCTGCTCGAAGAGATCGACTTTGCCAAGTATCCGATTGCGGATTGGTATATCGCAGGGGGCGAGTCCGTTGAGATGGACTTTGACCCGATGAGTGCAAGACCGTTCGATGTGAACTGGGCCAGGAAGATCCGAGACTTCTGCATAGAACATGGCGCAGCCTTCCACATGAAGCAGATCGGATGCAATCCGGTTAACGCCACAAAGACCAGTTTTAAGGGTGATCACATTGATGACATCCCATCTGATCTGCTGATCAGAGAATACCCAAATTAACAGTTCATAGGTGAGATAAATGACCGAATTGGTGATGAGCGGCGCAGAGTTCAAGGCGTACTGGAATGACGCAGAAGTGTGGGATGATGCGGAGTCAGAAGATGCCCTGATCTCTATCAATGGCACTAACGTGCCTTATTTTGAAATTGAGAAGATCAAAGATACCGATGTCATCAAGTTTGTTGATGGTGTTCACTACCACATGCCAACAGGTGACGTTACCGAACTGGCTGAACATGCAGCCAAGTGGAAAGAAACGCAGGCTGACACCACAGTGAAGCGTAAGATTCTGCTAGAGGTGAACGAAGAGGATATGGATGCTATTTTGGCAGCAATCAAATCGATTTCCTCTGCCAAGGTTATTGGCTGATCTCTCTTTCGATGCAGGTGGTGATCATTAAGCTAACAAGACCCCAGCAGAAGATGTTGCAGCCGATGGTGGTATACGGTTGGCCGATCTATCACCACTCCTCGACCAACAAGCAGGGGTTTTGGGATAACGACTCTCGATGCCCCGTCAAGATTGGGCCTGTGCTGGCCTCTCTTGTCGATGCTGGCCTGGTTGATAGGGTAGCGGCCAATAGCTTTGGCACCGTGCTCTACCGGCTTTCCAGTGGCGTCAAATATCGTTTTCTGTGTCACCTCTGCCGAGAGGGCTCCCTCTACAACGAAGAGGGAGAGCGCACTGGCAAGTGCCACAATTGTATTGATGGATGCATCCAAACCGCTCACTCTTAAAGAGGTCAAAGATAATGCAGGCTGAAACACTCAGAAGCTCTTGGACGCTTGATGGGATCAGGATTTTTCTTGTGCATGATCCAAAAACATCGCGCTTTAAGGTTGGTACTCGCTGGTACTGGCTCGGCACCTTTGCAAAGGTCGATGACGGTTGCGCCGCCTTTGAAGCTCTGGAAATGATTGAGCCTTGCGATCACTCTCTTTTGAGAAAGTTCCTGACCAAAGAGACGATGAAGCCCACGATTGTTAGTGCCAAGCCAGGTAAGGGAAGTCGAAAAATCAGTGATCTGATTGATCGCATTGAGCGCAAGATGCAGTGTGTTGGGGGTTTGCATGCAATCCAATAAGCTGGCCGGAGAAAGGGCAACCTTCGAAGAGGCAATGCAGATCGCCGTCCCTTGGATTGGCAACTTTGATGTAGGCGCTGATGGCGACTATAAGAGCATGCAAACCCAATCGGCATGGTGGGCATGGCGGCGAGTCTCATCTCGACCGCTCGACATCAAGAAGCCAACCATGAAGCAGCAGGAGCTGATGGATGACTTTCAGGATGCGTTCGGCAAGACACTGTACGCCGTGGCTGAAAGTCCAGAAAACCTGTTTTCTCTCGGCGATGATGGCCGATACAAGATCCCCTGGGTGTTATCGGCGTGGGTCGGGTGGGACATGGCCTACACGATGTATCAAGTTCCTTGACTGCTCCCCTCCCTAAAGGACGGGGTTTTACGCGCATTTGGATAAGGCAAAACCTCGAAGAAGGGCCATCATCGATGGCTCTTTATTTTTCATTAAATAAATTGACCTGGCGGGAAAATATTGGTATCTTTAAATAATTAAAGCGGAAGTTTTCTCTCAGGGGTTTTTGATGAACAATTACAAGATCGTCACCACCAGCGGCTCTTTCTCTGTTAAGGGTGAAGACACTGATATGGCTGCAATGGCTGCCAATACCGAAGCGGTAGAACGACTAATCCCTAGTCAGACAGCAATCATGTATCTTGTTCGCGAAAGCGGCGAAGAAAAACGACTCGGAAAGTTTGATCTCGATGGTATTTGTGTTCCGCGAACCTGGAATGATATCAAAGAGCTTAAGTCCGAATTGTGGAATTTGGCAAAAGAAGAAGCCTATCGGACAAGCCCGCTAAGAGTGATCCGCAGCCGCTCAGCTGTCTTGGTGGTAAAAGATTCTAGCGGCAAGGTTCTAATTACCTCAGGTGATAATTTCATGCTGGCGTCATCCTACAAAGCCCTCAAAAAAGATCTTGCTCGCATCAAGCGTGATTTTCCCTCTGCTCACTTCGTTGAGATGGTTCTGGGGTGCAACAGCGCACAAAGCATTCGCGACATGAATGATGGGGCCTATGAGCCCTGGACAGGTGAAGCATCATCTATGCTGCACATTTTTGGTTCCGAAGATCAGGTTTTCTAAATTCAACAAATTTGGAGGCAGTATGTTTGACAACAAAATCTTCATGATCGGCGAATCCGCTTCTCGCATGCACAGTTCAGCAGCTATGCTTGGCATCGGATTATCTTCTGTTGACCGTTCAAACCCTTTCCCTGCTCTTTATGAACTGACAGAAGATCGATATCAGCTTGTTGATGATTACAAAGCTGGATTCAAATCTTTGCAGCCCATAGTATATCCATCGGAATCCTATTACTTGATGGATTTGCATTCATTGATGGACTCCTGGATCAAGAAAAATCCTGCTTACGGATATTACAGAGTCAAACAAATTCAGCAAGGTGAGCCGAATGACGGCGATATGATTTTGTTTTATCCGAAAGTGCCTGATGGGAATCCTGAAAGCGCGATAGCACTTCGGATCTCAAAGACAAAAAGAGTCATTTTTGGTGATGATAAGCAGGCACACCCAGTGACTGAATACTGCGCAAAATCAGCGCCTGACAAGCAAGCAAGGCGCATGATTTATGACATTATTGTGAGGGATAAGCCCGAAGATGGCTATTTCGTGCTGGAACGCCTGAGTGACGATGTAGTCAAAAGCATGGTCAAAGAGCAGCGAGCAAATCGAGACTCGGCAAAACAGGATTTGACCGATTGAGAAAAGGGTTAAGGGGGCATCGCGCTGGTGGCCCTAGCTGTGATTGCGGCGGCTTCATTCTATCTTGATTATGCGGATGTTCGGATTGGCAGCATCCCTGGGCTTACCTACTGAAAAGCAATGCAGGGACGGAGCAAGAGCGCGTCAGCATGGTTCAAACCAGCACGGCGACCCAACCGTTCCTGCTTGGTGTCAAAGCAGAGCCAAGCAACACATCACCCAGACAAGAAAAACAGACTTTGATTAAAGAACCTCTCGATTTATGATTGGCAGACTATTGGCCGACATTGAGTTGAGAACATGCAAAATGATGCCGAATACTACAAAAGCCTGACGACAGAAAAGCCACTGGTTGTAGAGCTTTCTCAAAAAGAACAGATTGCAGTTCTTAAAGCTTACGACTACGGATATTCATCGCTTTCCATTGAGCAGAAAAAAGATATCGATGCGGTGTTCAGCAAGCTGAAAGATGGTATTTGGCCTTAACAACTGGAGCCAATTCGAAAATGAGCGTTGCTGATCTGGGTTATGATGATGAGTACATCAAGCGCCTCGAAGAGGCTGCTAGATTAATGGCTCACGCACTGGAAGAGGGGCTGAGCGTGATAGAGCCAGGGCGGGCCATGCCTGTTAAGGTTGATGCTGCAATCAGGACAATGAGAGGTCAGCTTTCTGACTACTACAAGCTACAACGAGACTTCTGCAACGAATGAAGAAAAACCGCCTAAAGGCGGTTTTCTTGTTAAGAATCAATATTCATCCGGCATCAGTATCGTTGTCTCAGATGCTTCTGGATAGTGAATGATCCAGAGGCTTTCAACAGTATTGTTTTTGAGTTTAATGGGGTATACCGCGAGAATGCGAGCATCGTTGCTGAGAATAGAAAGGTAGCTCTGGATCTGATCGTAATCACAAAGAGTCCCGATGTCGCCACTGTAAAGCCGATCTAGCAGGTCATTTGGGCTAATCCCATTCTCTTCCATGAATTCAGCTGCGCCTGGAGTAATAGCAACCATCTTGATACTTGCAACAAGCACTGGATGGTTACGAGTGAACTCGGCCACGATTGTTTCAACATGGCGCGGATCATCAGACAGTGCGCTAAAGTTGCCTACAAAAAATGAGCCTGGCTGTGCCCCGTATTTTTCAATCATCTTTTTGTAGAAGTGCTTGAAGGGGGAGCCTGAGTATTCCAGAGTTTCTTCTAGCAATTGGCGATAGTTCATTTTTTAGCAGCTCTTTCTGTTTGAGTTTGTATGCGGAATTATATCAGAAAAGCCAAATATCACAATATTTTTTAAGTAATTAAACCCGCATTTTCGCTGAAAAAATAAAATTTAAGGTAATTGGCAACCATCTTGATAACAAAATACATTCTTAAAGGGAAATGAATTGGTGATATTGATGTGAGCTCATCTAGTATAAAAGCATAGAAAGGATTGGTTTTTTTGTGATTCCATGTGTTATGATAATTAGAGTAAATCAATATAATAAAAACAATGGCGAAGGAGTTTTCTTTATGGCAAGTGAAAAACACCAATCTCTTATTGACTTTGAAAATGAGCATGGACGACAGTTAAGGTCAGGTATGCGAGTTATATTTGCCCCCAATAAAGATGAAGGTGAAAATAAAAAAGGGTTATTTAAAAGAATGCTTCGCAACCTGATGGAGGAGCATTACATTGTAGATAGATTGGAGATAGATAATAAAACTAACGAGGTTAAGGCAGTATTAAAGGATGGATTAAAAACAATCGCCTGTTCTCCAGCTCTTATCGTACCTGCGCTTCCTTTAGAGCTTGAAAAGAAGATTGACGCTCAAAGACATGCTAGCAAAGAAGCAAATCTATAAAAGCAGAAGAAGATCACCGAGATTGACACCCTTCCAGCCCTAAGGCAGGGGTTCTTGCAAGTTTATGGTGATCTTCTTTTTCAGCAAGCTTTGAAGTTTTCCGCTTTAATTCATCATCCTGCGGTCATTATCTGCACACTATCATACCTGATTCTTCCTACCAGTGCTGAGGATCCCAAAACGCAGAAGGTAGGGAGTAAAGAACTCGACCATCCTGCCGCAATGCGGCAAAATAAAAAATCTGACTAATTGGTGATTGCAAAATGAACAACTCGAAAGAAGGATATGTTTCTTTTTCATCAGGTTCCTGGATCGCCCACTACCATGAATTACCACGCCTAAGCCGCTTCGCGGTTAGATGTGGTTTCGCAAGGCCGTGGCCGAGCTTCTAATAACAAGTCAATGTGCTTGACTGTTATGGGCATATCCATAACGCCCTTACCA
>Ga0075011_10000546_pt1 | contig 20111 bp, 18 predicted proteins | sample TARM_MetaG_T_14_FD_72354 | JGI IMG/M metagenome (GOLD analysis project Ga0075011, IMG submission 72354) | Freshwater microbial communities from Pennsylvania, USA, analyzing microbe dynamics in response to fracking - TARM_MetaG_T_14 | ecosystem: Environmental > Aquatic > Freshwater > River... | reverse complement strand
AGGAAGCGGCTTACCGCGCTCTAATCGGCGCTGGATGCCTGGCGGCAGCGGCTCAGCGCGGGGGGCATCGTACTGGCGCAACAGGCTAAGTAGCTCACGTTCATTAATACGCGGCAAATCGACATATCGGTGGTCGCGCTCATACTGGTGGCGCTGTTCATGATGATGCTTGGCATTACCGTGGTCTCGCGCACCGTGAGCAGGCGCATGGGCAGGCTGTGCGGAAGCGGCTGTATGCCAAAACAGAGTGGCGAGTAAAACGCCTAGGGTGATGGGTCTCATAACTGGCTCCTTCAAGGCATTTAATCTATCTAGGAGCTTTGAGTGTATAGGGCAATTGCGCAGGGAGTGTGGAAGAAGAGTGAGTTATAAAATACAAGCCAAGAACGAATATCTAGGCGAGTAACTTGCCTAAGGCACAACAAACCGCTCAATTTGGCCATTAGCGGTAATCTGGGCCTGAACACCCGTGCGCTGAGTGTCGAGCAGCAGCGAAGTTGCTTCGCCACCATCTTCGTTTGCAAATACGCCACGAAAAGCAGACGCCACCGCAGCTTGGTCTGGCTGATCACCGCCTCCCACTCCACACGCTACGAAGCCAAATGGCTCCATTGCATCGTTCAGATTATCGGTGGCTAGCACACGGGTTTTGAAAATTCCTAGTTCTTGCTGACAGGCACCAAAAGCAGAGCGGTCAAGGTAGGCTAGATAGGCCGGTAGGCTTAAGCCTGACAGAGTCGCGACAATAGCGATTACGACAAGCAACTCAATTAGGGTGAAACCTTTCTCAATGTTTATAAAGAAATTATGGCTCATAGCTGATTCCGATAAAAAGACCGCTCCTGAGAGCGGCCTAAATTCATTATTTTTTATCTTTCAAGTAACTAACTAGTCTCCAGTACTATCTGCTACTTGAATGGCTCCGTTAACAATATTAATTTGCCCTGCGCTTGTACCACGATCTGAAACAATGTTAGACACATCAGCTGTATCGTCACCAGCGGGGTTAATGAAAGCTTCTGCAACATCTTGATCTTGCCCAGCTCCAGCACCTGCATCTATATTGCACGCTTGAAAGTTGAAATCGACATTACTTACTACTGTAGCTATATCAGCATCAGGCGTAAAAGATGACTCAGCAACTACAGCACTTCTAAATGCAGATAACTCTCCTTGGCAAGCATTCAATGACGAACGATCTAGGTAATTACCATACTGCGGCACGCCCACAGCCGCTAGCACGCCAATAATCGCCACCACAATCAGCAGCTCAATGAGGGTAAAGCCCTGCTGCTTGAAGCGGCGGGGTTGGTTAGGTTGAGTAGTTTGCATTGCGAGGTTCCCTTGCGGTGATGAGGTTATGAGTAGGCTAGGATTCACTAAACCGTCGCCTAACATACGGCTTACAGTAGCTTACGAACCCGGCTATGGCAACTAGCTTTCTCATCCGTTTAGAGCCTCTGTATCAGCCTATTTCATCGGTTAGCCTAGAGGTGACTAGTACCTCATAATAGGGTAAATATGGTACAACACTCGGCATATATGCCTAGCCACCGAGTCAGCTATGAGCCAAATCACCCCGGAGTCCACCCTTAGCCATGCGGCCCACCATGGGGGGCTGCGCGGTATTGCCAAACGGCTGGTCAAACATGGCCTGCTAACCGATGCCCAGGCGACCGTTGCGGAAAGCACGGCTGCGGATTTAGAAATTTCGCTTCTACAGCATGTGGTGGATAGCGGGCTAGTTGAGTCCAATGCAGCGGCCGTTGCAGCGGCCTGGGAGTATGGCCTACCTGTCATTGATCTGGAAGCTATCCGTGTTAACGCCCTACCACCTGCTAATGACTACCCCGTAAAAATTCTACAACGGCTGGATATTCTTCCCCTTGCTCGGCATGGACACCGGCTTACCGTGGCTGTGCCCTACCCAGCCACCTTAACACAGCTGGATGAACTACAGTTTGCCACCGGCCTAAGTGTAGATGGCGTACTAGCACCCGCTGATCAGCTTCGTAACACTTTAATCCAGTATCTCGCACAAAATGAGCGCAGCATGCTTGAGGAACTGGAAAACGTTGATGATGCGGTCAGTGGGCTTAATATCATCCAAAACGCGGATGGCGATGAAGTTGCCCTGGATAAAGCCGAGCAAAACAGCGAAGACGCCCCCGTTGTTAAATTTGTCAATAAAATCCTGCTAGATGCCATTAGTCGAGGGGCATCGGATATTCACTTTGAGCCTTACGAAACCCAATTCCGTGTACGCTTTCGTGTCGATGGCATGTTGGTAGAGGTTGCTCGCCCGCCTTTTGCCCTAAGAGACCGTCTTGCCGCGCGTTTGAAGATTATGTCCCGGCTAGATATCTCTGAACGACGCCTGCCACAAGATGGCGCGCTCAAGCTGCAGCTCTCACGAACCCGTTCGATTGATTTCCGTGTCAACTCATTGCCTACGGTATGGGGTGAGAAAATCGTTCTGCGGATATTGGACCCCACATCCGCACAACTGGGTATTGACCAGCTTGGTTTTAGCCCTCAACAGCAAACTGCTTATGAGAACGCGCTTAAAAAGCCCCAAGGCATGATTTTGGTGACTGGACCAACCGGCAGTGGTAAAACCGTCACTCTGTATACCGGCATCAATATTCTCAACCAAACCCAGCGCAATATCTGCACGGCTGAAGACCCGGTAGAAATTAAAGTTTCAGGCATTAACCAAGTCAACGTACTCCACAAAATTGGCCTCGACTTCGCCAGCGCTCTCCGTGCTTTTTTGCGCCAAGACCCTGATGTGGTGATGGTAGGCGAAATTCGTGATTTAGAAACCGCTGAGATCGCCGTAAAAGCGGCTCAAACTGGCCACTTGGTGCTTTCAACCGTGCACACTAATTCGGCGGCGGAAACGTTAACACGCCTTGCCAATATGGGGGTTGCTACTTACAACATTGCCAGCTCAGTCAGCTTGATTATTGCTCAGCGACTAGCCCGTAAATTGTGTCATCAGTGCAAAACGCCTGCTGAGATTCCTGTCGAAGCACTGCGTAAAGCAGGCTTCAACCAGCAAGATATTCGCGATGCCACTATTTATAAGGCGGTTGGTTGTAAGCAATGTACTCAGGGTTATAAAGGGCGGCTTGGCATTTATGAAGTAATGCCGATTACCGACGAGATGCGCCAACTGATTATGCGCGATGGCAATGCCATTGAAATCGACCAGCAAGCGCGCCGGGAAGGCTACTCTAGCCTTTACCAAAGCTGCCTAAGCCGCGTTCTTGATGGCAGCACCAGTCTAGATGAAGTTAACCGAATCAGTAAGGAGTAACCCAGCGAATGGCTAAAGCCAAAGCACGCCGCGCCAAGCCCGCTCCGCTGCACCGCTGGAAGTGGGCTGGTAAAGGCCCCCAGGATAGGCCTATGCGTGGCGAACTCATCGGCCGTACCAAGGCGGATATTGTAGAACAGCTCGCCAAACAGCGTATTGTTGCTAGCAAAGTCCAAAAGCGCAGCAGCTTCAGCGGCCGAGGCAAGGTCACCAATGTCGATATCATGGTCTTTGCTCGCCAAATGGCCACCATGGTACGAGCGGGTATTCCTATCTTGCAGGCGCTGCAGGCCGTTTCAGAAAGCCTAAAAAAACCAGCGATGGTGGCGCTAACACAGCAAATTATGGAGGACGTCTCTTCGGGTGATAGCCTTTCTGGGGCCATGGCCAAACACCCCAGACAGTTCGATCGACTATTTGTAAACTTAGTCGATGCAGGCGAACAGGCTGGCGCGCTCGACCAAATGCTGGAGCGTATTGCCAGCTACAAAGAGAAAGTGGAGTCGCTTAAAAATCGAGTGAAAAAAGCACTTTGGTACCCGACCTCCGTTATGGCTATTGGTATTGGGGTCACTATGCTGCTGTTAATCAAGGTAGTGCCAGAGTTCGAGAGTATGTTCCAGGGTTTTGGTGCTGAGCTACCCGCCCTTACTCAGTTTACCGTTAACCTTTCTGAGATGGCGCAGCAGTATTGGCTCCATGCCCTCGGCGCGTTAGTGGGAAGCATCATGCTTTTAAAAGCCGCTGCGCGGCGCTCGCCTAAGGTCGCTTATCGGCTAGATGGTTTGCTGCTTAAGCTACCCATCATTGGCGATATCATGCATAAGTCAGCCGTCTCCCGCTTCACTCGTACCCTAGCGACAACCTTTGCCTCTGGTGTGCCGTTGGTTGAAGGTTTGGAAACTGCCGCTGGTGCTGCGGATAACCGTGTGTACAGCAAAGCAATCAATGAAGTGCGCCAAGATGTCACTACGGGCCAACAGCTCCACTTCGCCATGCGCATGACCAACCGATTCCCTGCATTGGCTGTACAAATGGTGAGCATTGGCGAAGAAGCGGGCTCGCTAGATGCCATGCTTAACCGCGTGGCTGACTATTATGAAGAAGAAGTAGATAACAAAGTGGATGCGCTAACCTCACTTATGGAGCCAATTATTATTGTGGTACTCGGTGTCCTGGTGGGTGGCGTTGTCGTTTCAATGTACCTGCCGATATTTGAAATTGGTACGGCGCTATAACCTAACCTTGAGACTCAATTAGGAGCACCATGGGCTTACCGCCAACATTTTTGTATGTGTCTGCACTGGTGATAGGCCTTTGCTTAGGCAGTTTTTTAAACGTCGTGATCACTCGCTTACCCGTTATGCTGATGCGCCAGTGGCGCAATGAGGCGCTGGAGTCGCTTGAGCAACCCACGGAGCCTGCACCGCGTTTTAACCTCGCTTACCCACCCTCTATGTGCCCAAGCTGCGAACATGCCATTGCCTGGCACGACAATCTACCACTAGTAGGTTGGTTAAAGCGTCGCGGCCGCTGCGCCCACTGCCAAACCCGCATCAGCCCCCAATACCCAGTTGTAGAGTTAATGGGTGGAGTGCTTGCTGTAGCCGTCTTGGCACTGCACGGTCCTAGCGTAGCTAGCCTGTTCATCTACGGTGCATGTCTGGCGCTGCTAGCCTTAACGGTGATAGATCTACGCACTTATTTGCTGCCCGACATTATTACCCTACCGCTATTATGGGCGGGCCTACTCTACCAACTACTCTTTCAGCCGGTGATGCTGCCTAGCGCAGTATGGGGAGCGATGGCTGGCTATCTCGTATTGTGGAGCTTTTATTGGCTTTTTAAATTGGTAACTGGCAAAGAGGGAATGGGCTTTGGCGACTTCAAACTGCTAGCCGCCTTAGGCGCTTGGCTTGGTTGGAGCATGCTACCGCTACTACTGATTGTTTCGGCAGGCATAGGCGCTATTTGTGGGCTAGTAGCCCAAGCACTATCACCCCGCTTACGCGGGCAGCCTCTCCCCTTTGGGCCATTTTTAGCGCTGGCTGGATGGATAGGGCTACTGGTGGGCGATGAGCTGATGGCACTTTATCTGGCGCTCATCTATTAATCAGTCTGCTACCTTTGTTTTTGATAGCCTTTAAAGGAATCACATGATTATTGGTGTCACTGGCGGTATCGGGTCAGGAAAATCCACCGTTGCCCGCGCTTTTGGAGACCTTGGAGCGGGCTGGGTGGATGCCGATGACGTTGCTCGTGAAGTCGTAGCACCAGGTGAGCCTGCTCTAGCGGCAATTACCGAGCGCTTCGGTGAGCAGGTTATTAATGAAGATGGGAGCCTTAATCGGGCTGCGTTACGCCAAATTGTGTTTGATGACCCTACTCAGCGCGCGTGGCTTGAATCCGTTACTCATCCTCGCATTCGTGAGCGTTTACTTGCACACCTTGAGCGCTTGAGCGCAACATCGCCCTATGTGCTATTGGTATCGCCGCTACTGTTTGAATCAGGACAGGATGCCTTGGTGAACCGTACATTGGTGGTTGATGTTCCAGAACACGAGCAAATCTCCCGGACACTGGCGCGGGATAAGGTGAGCGAAACGCAAGTGCGTGCTATCCTCGCCGCCCAATTGCCTCGAGACGAACGCCTCTCACGTGCAGACGATGTCATTGATAACAGTCAGGGCCTCGACTTCACTCGGCAACAAGTAAGTACGCTAGATCAGCGTTACCGAAACAGCAAAACATAAAGGAGCCCACCATGCCCATTCCCGCTAATGATGCACCGCTGGAAGTAGATTGCCCACAGTGCAGCAAACGGGTGCCCTGGGCCCCCGAAAGCCATTACCGCCCTTTCTGCAGTAAGCGCTGCCAACTGCTAGATTTAGGTGCTTGGGCAGAAGAGTCCCACCGTATTTCAGGTGAATCCGCTATGGACGAAGCAGATATTGAAACCCTGCTAGCTCAGGCCGACAAAGATGCTCCGCTCTCTTAACACAGCGTACCGCCAATGACCGACACCTCACGTCCGCTTTATCGCTTACTCCATGAGTTAGATGATCATTTTGATCAACTCATTAGCACCATTCATCATGCCGCTACGTTATATGAAGCGAAAACGCCCGCCACCTGGCGTTTTGATGGGTTAAGCAATGCGGGGTGGCTACGGGCCGCGTTGCTGGATATGTGGCATCAGCAGAATCAAGACGGCCGTGAGACTCGCAACTACATCGCTCTTATTGCCGCTGACGATACGCTTATATCAGCATTCCAAGAGGTCAATGCTGCCAAAAAGGCGATAAGCGAGCTGCTCCAACGAATCAAACAAAGCCACCCTAACGCACTCAGCGAAGCCAAACACCGCCTTCCACAGCGCCACCCTGAAGTAGAAACAGTGCTTCGCCAGGGCGGCCTTGCTAGGCTGCATTTAAAACAGTGCTGGCGACAGCTACCTATTGCAGAAGCACCTGTCGCAAGAGTTCGGTTCGCTTGGTACAGCAGCGGGCGCTCTATCAAGCGCATCACAGTTCAGGAGGCTGAGCAAAAACTACTGCAGTTAGATACCGACTCGCCACATATCCGCATTCAGCTAAGTAGACTAGCGGGAATACCAAGCAGCGAACCGCTAGCACAGGTACAAAACCAAGCCCCGCTCATGCGCGGCAACCTGTTTTTTACAGAACCACTAGAAGACGGCCATACCCGGCGCGCATTAAATATTGCCATGCCGCTTATTGTTCCCGCCCCTGAAAATCGCTTGCCACATATTAAAATGCCGCCCCTAGAGCCGCCCGCGCAGCGTACGCGGGCAAAGCGTCGGGATGAAAAGCTGGAGAGTGACGTATTTCTACCCAGCTTGCGGGTATATCGCTACCGTTAGTGCCCACTGTCACTTTGGGCGGGCATGCGATCCATCTCCCATAGGCCGTAGGCCAATAGCGTCTGTATCAGTTCGCTTACCCCACCCTCTGATAAATCATACTCCTTCAGCAAGGCCTTTAAGCGCTGGCTGAACAGCAGATCCTGTTCCTTCTGCCGCTCAGCCTGATCATCAGCCTCGAGCGCCGCTAAAGAGCGTACAGGGGGCCCTGTTGGAATATCAAAGTCACTATCAGGATCTTCCAACTGACGCAATGCTTGCGCAAAGGCGTCATCCAGCTCACGAAACTTACGCAGCTTTTCACGCTCATCCAGTTGTTTTTGAACCTTTTGATATTTCATCGATGTTTCATTTACACCTTACTTGGGATGGTCGATATGTCTGCAAAACAGACTTTATTTACAAAAAAACTGTGCACAAACGCGTAAACTCTCATAGCAAACTTGCCTTTGCTTCAGCTTAGCAGCATAAAGACACCATCGTGATGAAGCCGCTAATCGGTAATAATGATTATCTGGCTATCTGTCTATCGTACGTCAAACGCATCACGTTCCATCACGAGCCATGGATGGCCGCTCTGTAGATAACACTCAAACACTGGTGGCAACGATAAAAGTCATGGACCACCAAGTTACCAGCAACAACAAGCACCGGGAGGGTGCATTACAGGCAAGCTATCAACTGACCTGTATGACTCACGCATGGGAGGCCAGATAATGTTCAATGCAATGTCGCGAGCTGAGATCTGGCTACAGGACACGCTTGACCAATCGCTAAGTATAGAAGACCTTGCTAATCACTTGGGATATTCAGCGTCACAGATACGGCGGCAATTTCGTCACTGCTTCAACACCTCTCCTAGCGCTTATCGTGAGCAGAGGCGCTTAGAGCGAGCAGCGGTCTTGCTATCGCTTACCCCACAAAATATAGCGCATATTGCCATTCGCTGCGGGTATGCAAACCATTCATCGTTTTCGCGCGCATTTCAGCGGCGCTATCAGCTGACGCCTAGGCATTATCGCCAATCTTTTAGCAGCATGCGCCACCTAGCGTTACCTGTAAAACAGTTTACCACTACTATCGAAAAGAGCCGTCCACGCCAGGCTGTTTTTACGCGTGTCTATAAAGCTCCAAATGCTATCTCTGGCCTAGGCAATATGTCGCACCATGCTAACCACCTCCCCTGCTTTGTGGCTCAACTGGGGCATGCGACACCTACAGTAGCGCTACCTGACCTGCTCGCAGACAAAGTTGACGCCCTTGAGGCAGGCGCTAAGGTACGCAAGTCAAGAACTGACATTGGTCTCTATTTAGCCCACACAGCAAATACAGAAAATTTAGCCCTACCAGTTGCTTACCGGCGCATTGAAATTCCTGCACAACACTATGCAAAAACCTGCTTTGATGATTTTGATGAGCTATCAGATGCATTGACATCAACGCTACTGCAGCTGCTCAATCAACAGCATCGCTTTCACATTAGTGGAGAATCCCCACGGATTTTATGGCACCCCGATCACTTAGAGCTGCGGGTGCCACTACTGAGAGAAGCAACACACATTTATTGAACTGGTTGATGCTGAACTAGTGGTTGGCTAGTCCGCAGTGCCAAACCCTGCTGACTTCCAAGCCAGTCTTCTAGGTCGCTGCTTGAAACTAACCCTCTAAAAACAAAACCGGCATTTCTATTAGAAATGCCGGTTAAACTACTTAGTCTTCCATGCGTACGAGCCAGGACTCGACAGCTTCATCACCATGCTCATCTTTCCAGCTACGCAGACCTTTATGGTTCCCACCACGGGTTTCGATCACTTCACCAGTATGCGGGTTCTTATAGATCTTTAAACGACGCTTACGGCGAGTAGAGGCGGCCGGAGCTGCTTTGGCACTGCGCTGATCAGTAGTCGGATCCAAAAGCGCAATTACATCTGCAGGACGCTTACCAAACTCGTTCATCAGTGCTTCAAGTTTAGCTTTAAACTCAAGCTCGCTTTTCAGGCGCTGGTCGCCTTCAAGACGCTGCAGCTCTTCTTGAAGCTGTTTAAGCTGCTGCTCTTTTTGAATGTAGTCGTTTAACAGTGACATAGGAAATCCTTTTAGCTTGGTTTTAACTGCGATGGCATTCAGCTGGGCAACTCAATACCGATTAGTTCAGGATGCGGACACATTATTGCCTTAAATTTTGTAATTGACAACAGTCTAGTTCATTTTGGTCCATTTACTAAACAATTTTACAATCCACAATAGCGCTTTAAAGCCTTTGCTTATTAACCCAATCATCCACTTACTTCTGACTAAGCCAACAAAGAAAAGTGTGTAAAATTTTGCAAAAAAAACGCCGCCCTTTTGGGCGGCGTTTTAGTAGGAAAAAACTAATAATTTAGTCTTGACCCATCTGCTGCTTGATCAGATCACCGATAGTGGTCGGGCCACCTGCTGCTTCCGGCTCTTGGTCACGCAGTTTCTTCAGGTTCTGACGAGTGTCGTCTTGCTCTTTCGCTTTCACCGACAGATTGATCTGACGGCTCTTACGATCGACGCTGACAATACGCGCTTCAACGCTGTCGCCTTCGTTCAGCACATTGCGTGCATCTTCAACGCGGTCTGCGCTAATTTCAGACGCTTTAAGAATGGCAATAACGTCAGTTGCCAGCTCAACGTGTGCTTCTTTAGCGTCAACTTCTACGACGCGTCCAGTAACGATGCTGCCTTTATCATTCACTGACAGGTACTCAGCAACCGGATCGGAATCCATTTGCTTGATACCCAGGGAGATGCGCTCACGCTCCGGGTCGATAGACAGAATAACGGCTTCTGCTTCGTCGCCTTTCTTGAAGTTGCGAACAGCTTCTTCGCCTGTTTCTGTCCAGGAGATGTCGGACAGGTGAACCAGACCGTCGATACCGCCTTCAAGGCCGATGAAGATACCGAAGTCAGTGATTGACTTGATGGTACCGGAAACACGGTCGCCCTTGTTGTATTCAGCGTTGAACGTTTCCCACGGATTAGCAGTGCACTGCTTGATACCCAGAGAAATACGACGACGCTCTTCATCGATATCAAGAACCATCACGTCAACATCATCGCCCACTTGAACGACTTTAGACGGATGAATGTTCTTGTTGGTCCAGTCCATTTCAGACACGTGAACCAGACCTTCAACGCCTTCTTCCAGCTCAGCAAAGCAGCCGTAATCGGTCAGATTAGTGACCACAGCGTGCACTTTCATGCCTTCCGGGTAACGCTCTTTGATGCTGACCCACGGATCTTCGCCCAGCTGCTTCAGACCCAGTGAAACGCGGTTGCGCTCACGGTCAAACTTCAGCACTTTGACGTTGATCTCGTCGCCAACGGCAACGATTTCAGACGGATGCTTGATACGCTTCCAAGCCATATCAGTGATGTGCAGCAGGCCGTCAACGCCGCCCAGATCAACGAAGGCGCCGTAATCAGTCAGGTTCTTAACGATACCCTTGATTTGCTGACCTTCTTGCAGAGTGGCCAGCAGCGCTTCACGCTCAGCACTGTTTTCTGCTTCCAGCACGGCACGACGCGATACAACGACGTTGTTGCGCTTCGGATCAAGCTTGATGACTTTAAAGTCCAGCTCTTTGTTTTCCAGATGCGCAGTGTCGCGAACCGGACGAACGTCAACCAGAGAGCCCGGCAAGAAGGCACGGATAGAGTCGACGTCGACAGTGAAGCCGCCTTTGACTTTACCGTTGATCACGCCCTTGACGATTTCGTCTTTCTCGAAGGCTGCTTCCAGAATCTTCCAAGCTTCTGCGCGCTTGGCTTTTTCACGGGACAGACGCGTTTCACCGAAGCCATCTTCAACAGCTTCCAGTGCAACGTGAACGTCGTCACCGATAGCGATGGTCAGTTCACCATTCTCATCGCGGAATTGTGCCGCAGGGATCTGACCTTCGGATTTCAGACCAGCGTTAACGGTAACCCAGTCACCGTCAATGTCGACAACCTGAGCCGCGACGATAGCGCCTGGCTCCATGTTGATGTCGTTAAGAGACTGTTCAAACAGTTCAGCAAAGCTTTCGCTCATGGTTTTCCTACGTGATCAACGTTGTTGAGGCATAACTGCCTTCTCCGTACCACCAGCGAGTACGGGCCTAATGTCACTCTGCTTTTGGAGGCGTTAGCGCTGGTTAGACCTGACCGGGCTCACTGATATGGAGTTATCGCCCTGCCACGTCGTGACACCTTTCCAAAAACGCCGCAAGGGAGAATCAAATGCCGTTAGACATGCCGCGTTGGGCAAGCAGTTCGGTCAGCCGATCAACCACTTCCGGTATGCTCAGGCGCGTGGTATCAAGCGTAATGGCATCATCTGCCGGCTTGAGAGGAGCCACACTGCGTTGCGTATCGCGTGCATCGCGTGCCTGAATCTCCTTTAAAAGACTCGACAGACTAGCATCCACCCCTGCTTCCTGCAACTGTAGATGCCTTCTGCGAGCCCGTTCTTCGGCGCTGGCGGTGAGAAAAACCTTCAACGGCGCCTCGGGAAATACGACAGTTCCCATATCGCGGCCGTCTGCCACCAGCCCAGGTAATTGGCAAAAATCTCGCTGGCGCTGAAGTAGTGCTGCGCGCACACTAGGCAGTGCTGCGACCTGAGAAGCAAGTTCACCTGCTTGCTCGGTACGAATCACCTGCCCAACGTCTTCGCCCTCTAACAGGGTGCAAGGCTGACCATCTACCACAGGAAAGGCAACATCTAACTCAGTGGCAATCGCTGCCAGTGCCGCCTCATCATCTAGGGCGACATGATGCTTGACGGCCGCCTGGGCCGTTAGACGATAAAGTGCCCCACTGTCTAATAGGTGCCAACCTAAACGCTCGGCCACAAGGCTGCTAATCGTGCCTTTGCCAGCACCGCCGGGGCCATCGATTGTCAGCACAGGCACCTTAGCGGTCATTAGCACCCTCCACGCTAACACTCATACCAATGCGCTGCGCCAGCGCAACAAAATCCGGGAACGAGGTAGCGACATTCGCACAGTCGTCAATAATGATTTCATCACCTGCGCGTAGCGACGCAATGGCAAACGCCATAGCAATACGGTGGTCGCCCAGGCTATCGATACGGCCGCCGCCATAGCTCGGCACGCTGTCGTTGCCGTTACCGATAATATCGATACCGTCTTCCACCACCGTATGCTCAACGCCAAGCACAGCAAGGCCATCGGCCATGGCCTGGATACGGTCGGACTCTTTCACCCGCAGCTCTTCCGCGCCGCGCAGGCGCGTCGTGCCATGAGCATTGGCCGCCGCGATGAATAGCGCCGGGAACTCATCTATAGCCAGCGGCACTTGATCGACGGGAATATCAATACCTTTTAGGGGCGCGTAACGAATACGAATATCCGCCACTGGCTCGCCACCCACTTCACGCTCGTTTTCAAGGGTTAAATCAGCGCCCATCAAGGTCAAGATATTGATCACGCCAATACGCGTTGGGTTGATGCCCACATGCTCCAAGGTGATATCAGACCCCGGCGTAATGGCCGCCGCGACGAGGAAAAACGTGGCGGAAGAGATATCGGAAGGCACGTCAATCGGCCCTGCCGTCAGCTTACCGCCCCCCTGCAGCCAGCAGGTGTCCCCTTCCCGGGAAACGGGGTAGCCAAAGCCATTAAGCATTCGCTCGGTGTGGTCGCGGGTGGGCGCGGGTTCACGTACACGGGTTTCGCCTTCGGCATAGAGGCCCGCGAGCAGCAGGCAGGATTTGACCTGCGCGCTGGCCATCGGCATATCGTAATCAATGCCTTTCAAGGCAGCGCCACCGTGGATCTTTAACGGCGGACGGCCGCCTTCGGCGGTATCGATGGTAGCGCCCATCAGACGCAGCGGATCTGCCACACGCCCCATCGGCCGCTTAGAGAGCGACTCATCGCCGGTCAGCTCGCTATCGAAAGATTGGCCCGCCAGCAAACCGGCAAAGAGCCGCATAGCCGTACCGGAGTTGCCTACATAGAGCGGCCCTGCGGGCGCTTTCAAACCCTGCATGCCCACACCGTGGATAGTGACTCGCCCCTGGTGAGGCCCCTCAATGGCCACGCCCATCTCGCGAAAAGCTTGTAGAGTCGCTAGGCTATCCTCACCTTCCAGGAAGCCTTTTACTTCCGTCACACCTTCCGCCAGAGCACCCAGCATAATAGAGCGATGGGACATGGATTTATCGCCCGGCACGCGAAGACGACCCTGCGCCTCTCCGCCTGGCTGCACGCGATAAGTCACTTTACCGTGTGGTTGCATATGATATTCCGCCTGATAACTGGTTTTATTCAATAACGTATCAAAATAGTGTCGCGCGTGGCTGGCACGATCAAACGTTGCAATTAGCGCATCGCTATCACCGCTTTCAACGGCGTAACGAAGACGCTTTAACCCTGCTTCAAAGTCGTCTAGTGACGACAGCACCGCTTCTCGGTTGGCGATAAAAATATCCCGCCACATGACCGGGTCGCTGCCTGCAATACGGGTAAAATCACGAAATCCGCCCGCAGCGTAACGAAAAATATCCAGCCGCTCATCCTGACGCGCCAGCGTATCCACTAGAGAGAACGCCAAAAGGTGCGGCAGGTGACTCGTACGTGCCAGCACCTGATCGTGGCGCTCGACGCTCATTTGCAAGACTTCTGCACCACACGCCTGCCAGAGCTTTTCCACGCGTGCTAGTGCATCAGCATCCACGTTAGGTTCGGGCGTCAGAATCACTTTGTGATTAACATAAAGCGTCGGGTTGGCCGCTGCCACACCACTCTTTTCTGAGCCCGCGATAGGATGCCCTAAGACGATATTAGGTAATACGTAACCAAACACGCGTTCGGCACACTCACGAATGGTGGCTTTGGTACTACCCACATCGGTGATCACTACATCATCAGCCGCGTTAGGAAGCGCCTGGGCCAACGTGGTCATCACGCTCTCCATGGCCAGCACCGGCACTGCCAGGACTACCATGGAAACATCATCAAGCAGCTCAGCTAACTGCGTGCCGCCAGCGTTAACCAGCCCCAGTTCAATACCCAGAGCAATCTCGTCTTTATTAGGGTCGCAGGCAATAATTTCCCCGGAAAAACCAGAAACGCGCAGCGCCGCTGCTAGCGAACCACCAATTAAGCCCAGCCCGACGATTAAAATTCGCGGTTCATGACACACTTCACGCCCAGCACCTTGTGCTAACACCGTCACAGCACGCCCTGAGGGTAAGAACCCAATACGCGCAACTCAGAAGCGCGCAGACGCACCTCTTCCAGCACAGCCGCTACACCCGGCTCATCACGGTGGCCTTTGAAATCAATAAAGAACACGTAATTCCATACGCCTGTACGCGAAGGGCGAGTCTCGATGCGTGTTAAATCGATTTTGTGGCGATGAAACGGCTCCAACAAATCGTGCAGCGCGCCTGGCTGGTTACGCATGGCCACCACAATGGAGGTTTTGTCTTCGCCTGACATAGGCACATCTTGATTACCAATAATCAAAAAGCGCGTGGAGTTATCCGGACGGTCTTCGATTTTATCGGCAATGCGCTCTAAGCCGTACAGCTTGGCAGCCATGTCGCCCGCAATCGCCGCGCTGTGCCATTCGGTTTTCACCAATTTAGCCGCTTCGGCGTTGGAAGAGACCGGCACACGCTCAGCATGCGGGTAATGCGCATCCAGCCATTTACGACACTGGCCAAACGACTGGGGGTGCGAGTAGATACGCGAGACTTTGTCTTTGCGCGTTGTTTCGCTAATTAAGAGATGGTGGTGAATGCGTAGCACTACCTCGCCACAAATCTTGATGGAAGAGTCCATAAAGGTATCGAGCGTGTGGTTCACCACCCCTTCAGTGGAGTTTTCCACCGGCACCACGCCATAGTTCACCGCGCCTGCTTCCACTTCGCGGAACACTTCATCGATAGCGGCCATAGGTAGGCTTACCGCACTTTCGCCAAAATGCTTGAGCGCCGCTTGCTGGGTGAAAGTGCCTTCCGGCCCTAGGTAGGCCACTTTTACCGGCTGCTCCAGCGCGAGGCAGGCCGACATAATCTCGCGGAACAGGCGGGCCATCTCTTCAGCGTCCAGCGGGCCTTTATTAAGCGCCATAATGCGCCGTAACACCTGGGCTTCGCGCTCTGGGCGGTAAAACACGGCATCTTTATCTTGGGCGAGCTTAACGTGCGCCACCTGCTGGGCGCAGCTGGCACGCTCACTGATCAAGCGCAGAATATCGCCATCCAACTGGTCGATACGTTGACGCAAGTCATCTAAATTGATCGGCGTATCGGACATGATGGTTAGCCTCTTCGTTGTTCAAAATCCGCCATAAAGGCGATTAAGGAATCGACCGCCTCTTCTGGTACGGCGTTATATAAACTGGCGCGCATACCACCTACGCTGCGGTGGCCTTTAAGGTTTAGCAGGCCTGCCTCATCGGCTTCTTGTAAAAACGCTTTATCCAAACGCGCATCCGCCAACACAAACGGTACGTTCATACGCGAACGGTTAGGTACGGCGATAGGGTTACTGTAGAAGGCGCTGGCATCAATGGCAGCGTAAAGCTTTTGCGCTTTGCGCTGATTCAGCGCATCCATTGCATCTAAGCCACCGATGTCATTTTTAAGCCATTGGAAAACCAAGCCCGATAGATACCAGGCATAAGTCGGCGGGGTGTTCACCATAGAGCCCGCTTCCGCCAGCATTTGATAATCAAAAAGTGATGGAATCGTGCTAGGGGCTTTACCTAGCAGATCGTCACGTACGACCACGATGGTTAACCCCGCCGGGCCGATATTTTTCTGCGCGCCAGCGTACACCACGCCAAAATCGCTGATATCAATCGGGCCAGAGAGAATATTCGACGACATATCGCACACCAGCGGCACGGCTGCACCGTCAGCGCGGGTTATCTGGGGCGTGTAATCAAACTCTAAACCGCCAATGGTTTCATTCGACGTGTAGTGCAGATAGGCCGCGTCATTGGTGATTGATAATGACGCCTCATCAGGCACGGCAGTGTGACCATTAGCCTCGCTGCTGGCAGCCACATGGCAGTTGAAGCCAAGCCGCTTGGCTTCACTTAACGCTTTCTTTCCCCAAATGCCTGTTTGGATAAAGTTAGCGCTACCGCCCTGGCCCAGTAAATTCATCGGCAGCATCGAGAACTGCATGCTTGCGCCGCCCTGCAAGAAGAGCACTTGGTAATTGCTGGGAATTGCTAGCAGTTCACGAAGATCTGCCTCGGCACGTTCTGCAATGGCAATAAACTCATCACTACGATGGCTCATCTCCATCACAGACAAACCACGCCCCTGATAGTCAAGCAATTCGTTACGCGCTCGCTCTAAAACGGCGGTTGGCAGGGCTGCAGGCCCTGCACAAAAGTTATAATGACGTGTCATCGGTTCCCGGTTCCTGTGCGCCATTGTCTGCGTCTGCTGGCTCGCCTGCCTCTAAAACATCGGACTCTTCAGGCTCATCAACGCGAACGGTTTTCACCAGCTTCTCTTCTTTACCCAGGCGAATCAGCATCACACCCTGAGTATTACGCGAAGTCGTTGACACCTCTTCCACGCGAGTACGCACCAGCGTGCCGCGATCGGTAATCAGCATCATCTCGTCGCTGTCATACACCTGCATAGCGGCAACCAATGAGCCGTTACGCTCGCTGGTCTGCATCGCAATGACGCCCTGGCCGCCACGGCCGCGCAGCGGAAACTCTTCCAGTCGGGTGCGCTTGCCGTAGCCATTCTCACTGGCCGTCAGAATATAAATCTGGCCTTCGCCCTGTGCTTGCTCCACCGCCTCTGCCTGCGCAGCTACCTCAGCGTCGGTATCGGCTTCGGCATCAATCTGCTGGCTCTTAGGAATGATCAAACTGATGACTTCGGCATCACCCGCTAAGCGCATACCGCGCACGCCGCGAGCGGTACGGCCCATCGCGCGCACATTGCCCTCTTCAAAGCGGATTGCTTTGCCATTCGAGGAGAGCAGCATGGCGTGATCGGAACCCGACGTAATGGCAGCACCGACCAAGCGGTCACCCTCTTCCAGGTCAATCGCAATCAGGCCAACGCTACGCGGGCGAGAGAACTGCTCAAGACTGGTACGTTTGACCGTACCATTCGCGGTGGCGAAGAAAATGTAATGCTCAGGGTCATAATCCCGGACCGGGAGAATGGCATTCACCGACTCGCCCTCTTCCAGCGGTAGCATGTTCACCAAAGGCTTGCCACGAGAGCCGCGGCTTGCATTGGGCATTTCATACACTTTCAGCCAGTACACCTTGCCACGGTTAGAGAAGAGCAGCACGGTGTCGTGAGTCGAAGCAACGAGCAGGTGCTCGATGACGTCTTCGTCTTTCATAGAGGTGGCAGACTTACCACGACCGCCACGACGCTGGGCTTGATAATCAGACAGCGGCTGAGTCTTCGCGTAACCAGAGCGGGACACGGTAACCACCATATCCTCTTCCGCGATTAGGTCTTCAATGGAAAGATCCAGGTGGCTGGCTTGGATTTCCGTGCGGCGGTCATCGCCGAACTGGTCACGCACCGCGTGCAGCTCTTCACGGATCACTTCCATCAGGCGGTCAGCGGAGGCCAGAATCTCGGTAAACTCGGCTATTTTCTCAAGAATCGAGAGGTACTCATCCAGCAGCTTCTCGGTTTCCAGCCCGGTAAGGCGATGCAGGCGCAACTCTAGAATGGCCTGAGCCTGGGCGGGAGAGAGCCGGTATTCGGTCGCCGATGGATTAAGACCAAAGCCCTCCTCCAGATCCTCCGGCTTGCAGGATGTCGCACCAGCACGCTCGAGCATGGCGGTTACCTGACCAGGCTTCCACACCTTCGCCAGCAGCTTTTCACGCGCTTCAGCGGCGTTAGGCGAGGCCTTAATCAGCTCGATGACTTCATCGATGTTCGAAATCGCGACGGCCAAACCTTCAAGCAGATGACCACGTTCACGCGCTTTCTTGAGTTCATATAGAGTGCGCCGCGTAACCACTTCACGGCGGTGACGAATAAACGCTTCGAGCATCTCTTTGAGGTTCAACGTGCGGGGCTGGCCGTTCTCCAGCGCCACCATGTTGATGCCGAACACGTTCTGCAGCTGCGTCTGGGCGAACAGATTATTGACGACCACTTCGCCGGACTCACCGCGCTTGATCTCAATCACCACGCGCAGGCCATCTTTATCCGACTCATCGCGCAGCTCAGCAATGCCTTCGATCTTCTTCTCTTTGACCAGCTCGGCGATTTTCTCAATCAACCGCGCCTTGTTCACCTGATACGGCAGCTCGGTGATGATGATGTGATCACGGCCGGTTTTATCGTCGTGCTCAATGGTGTGACAGGCGCGTACGTAAATACGCCCACGGCCAGTGCGGTAAGCATCCAAGATGCCCGCACGACCATTGATGATGCCGCCTGTAGGAAAATCCGGTCCAGGAATGTACTGCATCAGATCATCGACGGATAAGGTGTAGTCGTCGATCAGTGCCAGACAGCCGTCAATCACTTCCCGCATGTTATGAGGCGGAATATTGGTGGCCATACCAACGGCGATACCTGATGACCCGTTAATTAACAGGTTAGGAACCTTGGTCGGCAGCACTTCAGGAATACGCTCGGTGCCGTCGTAGTTATCGACCCAATCGACCGTGTCTTTTTCTAGATCAGCCAGCAGCTCGTGGGCTAGGCGCGACATACGCACCTCGGTGTAACGCATGGCCGCCGCGTTATCACCGTCGATGGAGCCAAAGTTACCTTGACCATCGACCAGCACATGGCGCATGGAAAAGTGCTGAGCCATCCGTACGATGGTGTCATACACCGCACTGTCGCCGTGCGGGTGGTATTTACCGATGACATCGCCGACGACACGCGCCGACTTCTTGTACGGTTTATTCCAGTCATTACCCAGTTCATGCATGGCAAACAGCACACGCCGGTGAACGGGCTTCAGGCCGTCGCGCACATCAGGTAGCGCGCGGCCGATAATGACACTCATCGCATAGTCGAGATACGACTGTTTGAGCTCGTCTTCAATATTGACGGGCAAGATTTCTCTGGCGATGTCACCCATGAAAGTCAGATCCTTTGCACTGCATTGGCACTGCGAGAGTTGAAAGCGCTTGAAAATGCCGCCTTTCGTCGTACGAGACTGAGTACATGAAGGCGGCGCGCAGATACCGTGACATCATACCACTGCATGCGCATCAAGGGCAGTCGGTGACACCGCCATTGCCATTTAGGCCGTAAACGCCTCTTTGGGCACGATCAGACCCTGCAGCACGTCGCGCACCTCACCTTCGATGGCGGCGGCTTTATTGGTCTTCACATCCAGCAGCACGAAGGTGAGGTCTGCCTTGGCAACCAAGGTGCCATCTGCACGCACGATATGGTGGTGGCAAAGAGCACTACGCTCACCAACGTCGACGATGCCCGTTAATACCTGCAAATCGTCCCCCTGGACGGCCGCCGCGCGATAGTCGATGTTTAAATTAACCACCACGAATGCCCGCCCAGCGCTGTGAAGCTGCTGGATAAGCCGAGGGTGCTCATCGAAGAATGCCCAGCGCCCCTCCTCCATAAACTCCAGATAACGCGCGTTGTTGACATGACCATAGCCATCTAGGTGGTAACCACGGACCCGCATACTGACGTGGGAAATCGACTCAGACATAGCAACCTCTCTATTCACTCTTTACAAAATGGGCAAGGAATCATTAATACTCTGCAAATCAAACACAAGTTTTAAACTCGTGCAACAGCAAGTCGCTCTAGGGTCTCCCCATTTTCCGGCGTGTCATCGGCATAGTCCTCCCGAAGAGGCGAACAAGTCTGGTATTCGTGCCTCGGCGCCTGGCGCTCTTCTCCAGAGGGGATAGAAAACACTT
>Ga0075011_10000545_pt1 | contig 20118 bp, 15 predicted proteins | sample TARM_MetaG_T_14_FD_72354 | JGI IMG/M metagenome (GOLD analysis project Ga0075011, IMG submission 72354) | Freshwater microbial communities from Pennsylvania, USA, analyzing microbe dynamics in response to fracking - TARM_MetaG_T_14 | ecosystem: Environmental > Aquatic > Freshwater > River... | reverse complement strand
CTTCCCGATCCAGGGGCTTGAGGTGGCAGCCGATCTGGATACGCTGCCTGAGCTGCAACAGTTCCGGGCTATTGAGTGTCTCGCGCAGTTCCGGCTGGCCCACCAGGACGATCTGCAGCAGCTTGCCGCCGTCGGTCTCCAGATTGGAGAGCATGCGGATTTCCTCCAGCAGGTCCGTGGACAGGTTCTGAGCCTCATCGATGATCAGCACGGCCCGCTTGCCTTCGGCGTATTGATCGATGAGAAATTCATTCAAATCCCTGAGCAAGGCAGCCTTGGACCGCCCGTCGGTCTCCAGGCCGAAATCATCGTTGATCATGGTCAGGAGCTGATGGGAATCCACCTTGGTGTTGAATATCTTGGCCAAAGTCACGTTGTCGAGGTGACGCTTGATCAGTTCCCGAATCAGCGTGGTTTTGCCCGCGCCCACTTCACCGCTCAGGAGGATGAACCCGACGCGCTCCTCGATGCCGTAGCGCAGGTACGAGAGCGCCTTGCCATGGGAATGGCTCATGAAGAGCATGTCCGGGTTCGGCAGCAGGTCGAACGGTTTGGACCTGAAGTTGAAGAATTCCTCGTACATTGCGCCGCCTCAACGCCTATAACTAGGCATTGTAAGAGTATTTGTAACTGTAGTGCGCGTATCCGCTATAGCCTGCTGCCGAGTGCCCGCGCGAAGCCTGAGTGAACACGGCCCCGGCCACGTTGGCACCGCTCAGAGCCTCCAGGGTCTCGTTCAATTCGTATTTGGACAGCCGCTGCTCCTTGACGACCAGGACCACCATGTCGGCCAGCCGGGCCAGGATCCGGCTCTCGGCAAAAGGCAGGACCGGCGGGGTGTCGATGATCAGAAAACGGTCGGAATAACGCTCCTTCATCTCACGCAGGACCGTGGCCATGCGCTTTGAGGCCAGCAGTTCGCCGGGGTTGGCCATGGGCGTGCCGGCCGGGAGGAAGGACAACTTCCCAATGCCGGTCCGGATGATCGCGTTACTCACGTCGGTGCCTTCAAGCAGGCAGTCCGAAAGGCCGTAGCCCTGGTCCATGCACAGCAGTTCATGGCAGGAGGGCTTACGCAGATCGGCGTCCACCAGGAGCACGGTGTGATCGAATTCCTGGGCCAGGCTGATGGCCAGGTTGGTGGAGGTCACGCTCTTACCCTCGCCCACGGTGCCGCTGGTAAAGACTATGGTGTTCTGGAACCCCTTCTTCTTGGTCAGCCGAACGAGGTTCTGCTTCAACTTGCGAAACTCCTCGGCCGCCGGGGACACGATATCGTTGAGGGAGACCAGCATGTGCTGTCCGGCCACTCGATCAAGCACCTCCTGGGGTATTTCCTTCCTGGGAGTGCGGTCCAGGCCGTCGACAGGTCCACCGCCAACGCTGGGGCCGGAGGGTATTATCCGGTCTTGCCGCCCCTCCTCTCTGTCACGCAGTTGTGACGCCTTCTTCAATGCTTCTTCAATTCTGCTCATATCCGTTCTCCCGTCAGCCGATCAGGCCGGCGACTTTGGCTATCACTCTATCCACCAAACCGAGATGGAGAAATTCCACGGCCAAGAAAGACAGTGAAATGAGCATCCCGGCAATGCCCACGACATATATCCAGCGGTCACGACGGCGCTGCCGAGCCAGCTGTTCCTCATCCCTGACCTTGGGAATGACCGCCAACACAGGGACGCCGTACTCCTTGAGGTCGTCCAGAGTCTTGATGCTGGGGTTAATCAGGTCCAGGAGGACGATGACGCCCACACCCAGCCCAATCCCGCCGACGATGCCCAGCAGGATTATGAACGGCCTGTTCGGTTTGGAGGGCTGGGAAGGTACCACTGCGGGATCAAGGACCCGGAAGGACATGGACTTGTCCTGGAGCTCCATCTCCTTGGATACCTCGGACTGTCCATAACGGGAAACGAGCTTCTCGTAGATGATCGTCTCGTTGTTCAGCTTACGCCGCAATTCCGCCAGTTCACTGCGTACGGCCGGAATCTTACGGAGGATTCCACGGTTCCTCTGAACCTCCTCTTCCAAATGCTGCTTCGTGCTCTCAAGCGAGGCCAGCTCCACCTTGATGGACTGGTATTGGGAAGTCCGGTACACGGCGTTCAACTCGGAATCGCCGCTAGTCCGAATTTGCTGCTTGGTCGCGGCGATGGCATTCTCCATCTGCCTGACCTTGGGATGGTTCTCCGTGTAGCGGCCCCGCATGGCCTCCAAAGTACTCTGTTGCGAGTCCAATTGTTGCTGGAGCGGCGTGTTGCTGATCAGCAGGTTTCTCGACGTCTTGAGAGCATTGATACGAATGAGAAGCTGTTCCAGTTTCGAATTCGCTTCATTGAGTTCCGTCCGTATTGCGCCCTCATTCGCGAACAGGACTTGGCCGGCCTTGGTTTTAAACGCGTCGATCTCCTGTTCCACCGCGTCGATGCGCTTCTTGAAGACCTCGATCTGATCGGCCAAGAACTGGGTCGCCTCAAAGGATTCCTTACGCTTTGTCGAGGTGTTCTCTTCGATGTAAAGACGGGTGAGGGTGTTGACCACATCCCGGGCCCTGACCGGGTCCACATCTTCCAAGGATATCTTGAACACGCCTCTCCGCTCATCGAGACTCACTCCAATACGTTTTTGCATCCCCGCGATCATGGTGTCGAGATCGCTGTCCGAGGCGGCATGGACATCCATGTCCAGGGCCTTGATGACGTTGAGCACCATGGTCCTGGAGAGCATGGTCACCTTGATGGCCTTGATCTTCATGTTCATGGACGGCGTGATGGCGATACCCTTGACCAGGTCGCTGATGACGTTCTGCTCGATGAAGACGGTGGACTTGGCCATGTACTTCTTGGGCATGACGTACGCCGCGACGATGGCGGCGAACATGACGACTAGAGCGATAGAGACCAGGAGCCCCTTGCGCTGGAGCACCAAGTGCACATAGCGCATCAAATCAAAATTGCCCTCGTTGGAAAAGGCGTCCGATTGCGGTTTGGGCATTGTATTTCCTAGAAAAAGCTTTCTTGCGCGATGATGTAGTCACCGGCCTGGAGCTGGACGTTCTGCTTCAGATCGCCCTTCTTGAGAAGGTCCTTGGTGCGGACCTTGATGCGCTCCTTTTTGCCGTCGATGGTTCGGACGATGACGATTTCGTCTTCATTGGCGTATTTGCTGAATTCACCCGCCGTGAGCAAAGCGTCCAGCACCGTCAGCCCTTCCTGATAGAGGATGGCTTTGGGCTGGTTGACCGCGCCGACCACATACACGTTCTGGTCGTACTTGACCGGCATGAAAATGGTATCCCCTGGTTCAAGCCGTATATCCTTAGCAAACTCCCCCCGGTAGAAGAGTCCATAAAAATCGGACATCATTTTTTTCCCATCACGATAGACATAGGCCTTGCGCAGATCAGCCCTGGCCAGAGGGCCAAGGGAAGCGAGCACGTGCAGCAGGGTCGTGCGCTGGGGCATATCGAACACTCTGGGCTCAACGCCGCCACCGACCACGAAGACCCTGCTGTTGACGCTCCTGAGCAATGAAATATTGATGATAGGATCCTTGATCAGGGTGGCAATGCGCTCTTTCAGCCGCTTTTTGAGTTGAGGCAGCGTGCTGCCTGCGGCCGCGATGTCATCAACACCAGGCATGGATATCTTGCCGTCGGGACGAACGATGACGCTGGAGTTCAGTTCGTCCTCACCCCATACGTGCACGGCCAGTTGGTCGCCCTCGCCGATCACGTAGTCGTCGGCCAGGCAAAGGGTCGGCGCCAGGAGCACCAGCGCCGCCACCAATACAGATGTCTTCAAGATACCGCCTGCAATCCGCATCCCGTTCTCCTTGTTAGCGTCCCAACTTCTTGACCATGACGGATATGGTATCGATCATGATCCTGAAGTCGAAGAACAACGAATAGTTTTTAATGTAGTATAAATCGTAGCGCAGCTTTTCAATGGCGTCCTCGACCGACGCGCCGTAGGGGTAGCGAACCTGGGCCCATCCCGTGATGCCGGGCTTCACGAAATGGCGCTCGGAATAGTACGGGATGACCTTCTTCAGGTCCTTGACGAACTCGGGACGCTCGGGGCGCGGTCCCACCAGGCTCATGTCTCCGATCAGCACGTTGAACAACTGCGGAATCTCGTCAATGCGGGACTTACGCAAAAAGGTGCCCAGCTTGGTGACGCGATTATCGTTCCGCTTCGCCCACACGGCACCGGATTCCTTTTCGGCGTCCTGGCGCATGGAGCGGAACTTGAAGATAACGAAGTTCTCGTCGGCCTTGCCCACGCGGATCTGCTTGAAAAGCACGGGGCCCGGGGAGCTCAGCTTAATGGCCAGGGCCACCAGGGGCAGCAACGGCGAAACCAAAATTATGCCGACAAGGGACAGGACGATATCTCCGATGCGCTTAAAGAAACGGCGCAGCCCCATCATCTTGAACCCCTTGGAGAAGATGAACCAACTCGGGGTGATGTTTTCGAGCATGAGCTTCCCGTTGACGCGCTCGTAGAACTCGGGGGCGTCCAGGACCTCCATGCCGCTGAGCTTGCAGTTCAGGATTTCCTGCAGGGGAAAGGCACCGCGGCGCTCGGTCAGGGATATGACCACCTTGTTGGCCCTGGCCTTCTTGGCCCGGTCAAGAATCTCGCGGGTGGGGTTGTCCACCTGGGCCTCGGTGTCGGCCCACTGGCCCGGCACGCACTCGATGAAATCGCGGAACTCGTAGCGGCCGCCCGAGGCCAGGGCCAGCCCCTTCATCTCCTCGGCCAGCTTGCCGTTGCCCACGATAACCACGCGATTCACCATGCCGGGGATCTTCTGCCAGTTCCTGGAAAGCACGATCCAACTCGACTGGAAAAGGCCGAACAGGCACAGAACCAGAAGGACCATCTCTTCAAGGCGCATGAACAGGCCGGTCTGCCAATAGACCAGAAAAGCCACGTTGGTCGCCAGGATCAAGCTGATGAACAGGCTGGGGTAACCGTCCGTCTTGTCGGCCTTGGTGGCGTACAGCGTCATGTGGACGATGCAGGACGAGACCAGGACCACGGCGGCCAGGGCCGCCAGGTCGCAGTAGCGTCCCCGGCAGACCGACAGGACCTCGCTGAAGTCGTTGAAAAACAGCAGCGAACCAAAAACAAGAGCCAGTGCCAGGGACAGAAAGTCCTTGAAAACTCTAATCGAGGCTATTGCTACCATAATTGTCTCTCCCTCTTGACCGAGTGCGCTCATTCGCCGTCAATGGTCTTGAGCAGCTTGCGGGCGTCCGCACTCTTTTCGCACTGGGTGCAGTCGGCCACGGCCTTGAGCCGGGCCTCGGCCTGCTCCCTGTTGCCCGCCTTGTAGTAGGCGTAGCCGAGATGATAGTTGATGTTCTGGTCATCGGCCTGCACCGACGCCGCCTTCTCCAGGATGGAGACGGCCGTGTCCGCCTTGCCGTTCACGGCCAGGGCGTAGCCGAAGGTATCCATGACCGAAGGGTTCCACGGCGCCTGTAGATAGGCCTTGTAGGCAAGGCGCAGCGCCTCGGAAGCCGTCCTGGATTCCTCAACGTAGATCATGGCCAGATTGTTCAGGGCCGGAATGTAGCTGCCGTTGAGCTCCAGGGCCCTGGTGTAGCTGTTCACGGCCTTGCCCTTGCGACCGGTCGTCAGGTAGACGTCGCCCTGCATGGCATAGGCCTGGAAAGATTTCTCATCACTTCTGATGACCGAGTCGAAATAGGTAAGGGCCTTGGGATAATCGCCCAAGCTGGAATAATAGCGGCCGAGTTGCAGCAACAGAGCCGGAGTGGGACCGCACTTGGCAACCCCCTCCTCCAGGGCCTTGCCCCAGTCATCGGTCCGGCCCGCGCTCATGTTGACGTCTGCCAGGATCAGGTACCCGCCCGGGTTCTTGGGATTGAAATCGCACATCTGGCGGGCCGCGGTCACGGCCTTGTCGTATTCCTTCATCAGCACATAAGTCCGGGTGCGCAGGCCGAGCCCCGCCTCACGGTTGACCTTCTCGATCTGATTGCTCATGTCGAGCACTTCGTCATACCGCTTCAGGGTATAGAGTATATCGGCCTTCTGCTGGATCAGCCTGGTATTGTAGGCGAAGTGACCCAGACCTTCATTCACGACGGCCAGTGCGCCCTGGTCGTCCCCGGCCTTCCGAAGGCTGCCCGAGTAAGCCATGTAGGCGGCGGGGTTGCCGGACTTGATCGCTTCCTTGTAGGTCGCGTCGGCCTCCTCGCTCTTGCCCAGGGTGTCCAGCACCACCGCCTTGGCCAGCAGGGCCCTGACGTATCCCGCACGCCGGGCGAGCAGAGCGTTGTATTCGGCCAGGGCTCCTTCGGTGTCCTTTTCCGACAGGTCCATGGACGCGAGCATCATGTACGAGGCCGGGTTCATTTCATCCAGCGACCGGGCCTTGCCCAGATACTCCCGCGCCTTGGCGGGGGCATTGTCCATGAGAGACATGCGGGCCAGGGAAACATAGAGCGGCACGTCGTCCTTGTCGCCCTTGAGGCCTTCCTTCAGGATCGTCTGAGCCAGGTCCTTGTCCCCGTTTCGGAGATAGAAGCCGGACAGCACGAGACGGGGACGGACGCTGGCCGGGGCGGCGTCTATGGCGCCCTTGAGGGCCTCCTCGGTCTCACCCATCTCGCCCTTCTGGTAATACAACGCGCCCATCTTGATGAAGGCGTTGGCGAAATTCGGATTCTTTTCCGTGATCTCCTTCAACTCGCCCAGGGCCATATCCGGATCGCCCTTGGCTGTGTAAGCGTCGCCCAGGATGACCCGGGCCAGGACGTTGTTGGGATCGACCTCGATGATCTTCTGCGCCTCGGCGATGGACTCGTTGAAACGCTGTTGCTGAAAGAGGATGAGGCTGATCATCTCGCGAGCCTTGAGGAACCGGTCGGACCGATCAGCGGCAATGCGCAACTGGGAAATGGCGGTTTCCAGATCGCCCAAGCCGTAATAGCTCATGCCGAGGTAAAAATACCCCTCGACGTCGGGCCTGATGGCGACCGCCTCCTGGAGGGCGTTGACGGCCGCGTTGTAGTCCTTCTTGGCGTAGCTGACCATTCCCTTGAGTATCTTGCCGAAAGGCATCTTCGGAGCGCCGGTCTGGAGTTCCTCGGCCAGGGCCATGACACTGTCCAAGTCGCCTTCGGAGAGAAGCGTCTTGGCATAGAGGAACTTGGCGTAACCGTCGGTGGGGTGGGCATCGGCCAGGGTTTTCAGGGTGCTCCGATATGTGTCCTGATCGCCCCGCAGCCCGGCAAGCCTGGCCTTGAAGTAAAGCCCTTCACGGTTGTTCGGGGAGGCTGCAAGCAGATTGTCGATCAATTCCTGCGCCTTGGCCGAGTCGTCCTGGTCAAGGGACATCTGGGCCAGGGCCAGCTCGGCCTCCACCTGGCCGGGATCCAGGGCGAGGGACTTCTCGAACATACTCTTGGCCTCACCGTTCTTGCCTTGCGCCCAGTCGGCCCGACCGAGCAGGCTGAAACCTTCGGCGGACTTGGGTTCCTTTTCGACGTACGCGGCAAGAGCCTCGGCGGCTCCTGCATAATCCTGCCGGAAGAGCTTCAGGCGGCCCGTTTCGAGCAGCAGTTCGTCGTCGTAGGGGTTCTGGCGGGCATACTTCTCAAAGCTCTTCTCGGCCTGATCCAGCTTTCCCGTCCTCAGATAGGCCTTGCCCAAGGCGAAGCGCGCTTCCATCTTTTCCGGAGCCTGCTCAAGCAGGGTCTTGAAGATGACAATGGCTCCCTGATAATTCTTTTCCTGCATGTAGCGCTGGCCTTCGCCCATGAGATCGGCTTCTGAGCTCTGTCCACAAGCGGGCAGCACGATGACCAGAAGGAGAAGGAATATGGATGCAACTCGAGCTTTCACAACAGCCTCCAGGGAGATGTCAATTGTCGTTCGCGGCTAGCGGTTCGGCCGTAAGGTTGAACAATGTGCGATAACTATGCCAACCCTCCGCACAATCTTTAACCATCAAAAATAAAAGACAATATCAGAAACAGACTTCTTCTTCAGCCGTATTTGTCGGCCCTGTCCGTCTGGAAAAACCGGACGCCGGGCTCGAGGTGCCGAGCGCCGAATTGTCATCTCAAAAACACTGTGTTCGACACTCGTCAGGCCGATTACGAGAGTGAACGCGGCGAGAAGCGGCTCCGCCGTCAAAGCCGTTTGCCTACTTTTCCACAGCTTGCCTGAAGCCGGAGTGGTTTTTCGCCGGAGTAGCCCCATTATCTCCACGTTCCTGCCCTCCCCTCCCCGATGACCACGAAGGGCCACGCCGAGACCGTTTTTTTGAGACTTTCTCTACACATATTCTAGTTATTATTACTGTAAATTTTAAAAACTATAATTATCGATTTTATCAATATTAGTTCCCATTCCGACATATCCGGATTTTCCGGACAGCCATCCTTCAGGCCTGGGGAAAAGGACTTTGGAGCGTGTGTTTATTGTGTAAAAAACTGTCCCAAAGCCATGCCCACCAGCCGCTCGGGCAAGCGTAACTTCTTTCCAAAGCCGAGGAGGACAAAGGGCAGGGAACTTGATACGGATAGGGCTATATTCAGAAAGAGTAACCTCGATGATATACCGAATAGCCAGACAAAACCTCTTCCACGACAAGGTTCGCCTGTGCGTAACCCTGACCGGCATCGTCTTTGCCGTGGTCCTGATCACGGTGGAGATCGGGCTGTTTCTCGGCTTTACCCACACCATATCGGCGGTCATCGACAATTCCGGGGCGGACGTGTGGGTCACGTCCCGGGGAGTCAAGAACTTCGACATCGCCCTCCCCCTGAAGGAACGCAAGTATTACGAGGTTCTCTCCCTGCCCGAAGTCGGGGATGTGGCCAAATTCATCATCCGGTTCGCGGACTGGAAAAAACCGGATGGCCTACAGGAATCCATCGAAATCATAGGCTATGAGACCGACAAGGGCATGGGCGCCCCCTGGAACTTCGTGCGCGGCTCGGGCCGAATGCTCGACCTGCGGGACGCCATCGTCATTGACCAATTATATATGGACAAGCTCGGCGTCTCCCAACTGGGGGAACAGGTGGAGATCAACAAGAAAAAGGCCCGGGTGGCGGCCCTGACCCAAGGTATTCGGTCGTTCACCACCTCTCCCTACGTCTTCGCCTCCCTTGACGTCGCCCGAGGCTACACCCATCTGGACTCAGACGAGTTCACCTATCTGCTGGTCAGGGGCAAGGCCGGGGAGACGCCGGAGAGGCTCAAACATGCCATCGCCCGACGAGTGGACTACGTGGACGTGTACACCACCCCGGAGTTCAGCGCCAAGACCCAACGATACTGGATGTTCAACACCGGGGCGGGCACCGGGCTGCTCATCGCGGCCTTCCTCGGCCTTGTGGTGGGCATGGTCATCGTGGCCCAAACGCTGTACGCCACCACCCTGGACCACATCGCCGAGTTCGCCACCCTCAAGGCCATGGGCGCGCCCAACTCCTACATATACTCGATCATCATCGTCCAGGCGGCCATCTCCGCTCTGCTCGGCTACGCACTGGGCATTCTGGCGGCCAGCGTCATCTCGGACATGAGCGCCTTCTCGGCCATGGTCATCGTCCTCCCCTGGGGACTGAAGCTCGCCATGCTCGGCCTGACGCTGGGCATGTGCATCGTGTCCGCGATCATCTCCATCCGCAAGGTCATGCGCCTCGATCCGGCGCTGGTCTTCAAGGGCAGATAGCATGCCGGATTCCAAGACCGTCATACGTATCAACGGCGTCTCCAAACATTTCGGCACCGGAGACAACGTGACCTACGCCCTGAAGGACATCACGCTCTCCGTGGACCGGGGCGAGGTCTTGATGCTCATGGGCCCCTCGGGCAGCGGCAAGACCACCCTGCTCTCCATCATGGGATGCATCCTGAAGCCCAACTCAGGGACCCTGACCGTCGCCGGGATCGAGGCCACCGGACTGAGCGCCCGCAAGCTCGGCGCGCTCCGCCTCGAGCATCTCGGCTTCATCTTCCAGGAATACAACCTCTTTCCCACCCTGTCGGTGGCGGACAACATCCTCGTGGCCCTGCACCTGCGAGGCATCAAGGGCGCCAAAGCTCGCAAGCGTGCCCTGACCGCCCTGGAATCCGTGGGGCTCGTGGACAAGGCCGAGGCCATGCCCGAAACCATGAGCGGCGGCCAGAAGCAGCGGCTCGCCATAGCCCGCGCCCTGGCCGGAAGGCCGAGCATCATCCTGGCGGATGAACCCACCGCGGCGCTGGATTCCGCCAACGGTAAGATGATCGTGGAACTCATGACCGGATTGGCTCATGAGCGGAACCACTGCGTGGTCATGGTCACCCATGATCCACGGACCATCGGCTATGCGGACAGGATGCTGACTATCGAGGACGGCACCCTGAACGCGGCCACAACAACGCCAACCACCGGCGGATAGTAGCATGAAAACCGTTATCGTCATCATCGCCCTCACCCTGGGAGCGGCCCTTTTCGTCCATTGGCGGTCCCCGCAATGGCTCGACGACTACCTGCCCGCCATAGACAGGCAGACCGAGACCTTCGGACATATGCCCAAGATCGACAAGCAGTCCCCCTGGGTGGCCGGATTCGGCCGTGTTGAACCCGTCTCCCAGAAGCGCCGCCTGGCCTTCGAAATCAGCGGCCTGCTGGACAATGTCCTGGTAGAAGAAGGCGACACGGTGAAAAAGGGCCAGGTGGTCGCAGAACTCAGGGATGATGAATACTCGGCCAGACTGGACGCCGCCAGATCGGACGCCCAGGCCCTGAAGGCGCAGTACGACAAGCTCATGGCCGGGGCGCGCCAGGAGGAAAAGACCGAGACCCTGTCCGTGGTCCAGCGGACCAAGTCGGTCATGGAGAATGCGCGCGTGGAGATGAAACGGCGCAAGGAGCTGCTCTCTCAGGACCTCATTGCCAAAGAGGAAGTGGACCGGGCCGTGACCGAGTACATGGTGGCCGAAAAGGAATACGAGGAGGCCCGCCAGCGTTATCTGGTGATGAAGAATTTCTCGCGCAAGGAAGACATCGCCGCGGCCTGGGCGGAGTATGAAGCGGCCGTGCAGCGGTCCATGGACATGCAGTCCCAGCTCGAAAAGGCCCGGCTCAGGAGCCCGGTCAACGGCAAGGTCCTGCGCGTTCACCGCCAGCCCGGCGAAAACGTGTCCATCTTCTTCGAGTGCCCGGTGCTGACCGTGGCGGACATCAGCCGCTACCAGGTCCGGGTCGAGATCAACGAGAAGTACGCCGCTCTCCTCGAGCCGGGCCAGCAGGCGTACTTCACTTCCGAGGCCTTCGGCGGTTCCCGCTTCCAGGGGCGGATTCAAAGGGTCGGGCACATGACCGGCCCCAAGACCGTGTCCCTGGACCGGCCCAGCGAAAAGGCCGACACCAAGATCCTCGAGGCCATCATCGCCCTGGACAGCCAGGAAGGCTTGGTCACCGGGCTGACCGGGGACGTCTTCATCCTGACCACGAAAAATTCCGGCCTGGTCAGAAACCAGGTTGGGCCCGACTCAAACAACCAATAGTTATGAAACGAAACACCTACGACCTGCTGGCGCGGGGTGCCCCCTTCGGCCTGTACATGATCTTTGTGGCGGTGCTGGAAATACCGGCCCTGCTCGACGGCGAGGCGCTGCCCCCGTCCTTCAGTCTCGGCCTGTACCCGATCAAGATAGCCCTGGTCTGCGCGGCCCTTGCGGCGTTCAGAAGGTCCTACACCGACCTGGACTGGGGCTCGCTGCGCAAGCCGGCACCCACCGCGCTCAGCGTCTGGGCCGGGATCGTTGTCTTCATCGTGTGGATCAACCTGGACTTCCCCTGGGCCATGCAGGGTGAGCTGACCTCCTATGACCCCACGCAGGCCGCCACGGGCTGGGCCTATGCCCTCATTTTCGCGCGGGTGACGGGCGCGGTGGTCGTCGTGCCGGTCATGGAGGAACTGTTCTGGCGTTCCTTTCTGGCCCGCTATCTGATCGACCGGAATTTCATGGCGGTCCGGGCCGGGACCTTCGCCCTGTTCACCTTCCTGTCCACCGCCGTCCTGTTCGGCCTGGAGCATCAGCTCTACCTCGCCGGTATCCTGGCGGGCCTAGCCTACAATGGGGTCTACAAAAAGACCGGAAGCCTGGCCCAATGCGTCCTTAGCCACGCCGTGACCAACGGGCTGCTGGCCGCCTACGTCCTGACCACCGGAAACTGGCGGTTCTGGTAGATCGAAAAACTGTAAAAACCACCTGAAAAACCTGTCGGAACCCTTAACACATTCGCCCACCCGCACACCTTTGCCAAGATGCAACACAGTAAATTCAATTAGTTACAGTTTGGCACACCAACTGCATCAGTAAGAGCAACTTTGAACCTAAATACCAAAAGGGGCTCGTTATGAAGAAGTTATTCATGTATTTCGCACTGGCTCTGACCGTGCTTGCCATGCCCGGCATGGCCCAGGCTACCAACATTTATGGCTGGACACTGGATCTCTCCTCCTACGGCGGCAACACCTTCACCGACATCGACCAGCTGAGCGTATACGGGTTTGGTGATATCGAGCAGAGCTACGGCGGCAACGGCGTGCTCAGCTCCGGCGATCCCTTCAACGTCAGTTCCATTCTCTTCAATGTTGCCTACACCGACGGTAGCGGCGCCTATCACAACAATCCCGATTGGGGCGGCGGTCAGGAACTCTTCTTCGCCTCCGACAATCTCGCGGGCATCGTCACCAACGTGGATCCCATAACCGGAAACTTCAACTACGAGTATCAGTCCGGAGACATCTCCCTGTACTTCGGCGACAGCAACGACATCGCCGGATCGACCGAGTTGGCCAACATGTCTCTGTCCTGGGGCCTGGGTGATTCCACCAGCCAGAACAACGGCGGCGCGGCCCTTTCCGGCCCGACCGACATGGGTATTCAATTCCTCACCCAGGTTCTCGCCAATGGCCTGATCTGGTTCGACATCAATGACTACCCCGAACTGGGCGACAACTACCCCTGGCTGGACACGTTCTTCACTTTTGACCTCAACAACAATCTGAACACAAACGTCAATCCCCTGGTCCTCGGACCGGACGGTTTCACGGCTACGGTCACGACCGGCGGTGACATCACCCTGGTGGCCACTCCGGAACCCTCCACCTTCCTGATCCTCGGCTTCGGCCTGCTCGGGTTGGTCGGCTTCCGTAGGAAGTTCAAGAAGTCCTAAGTATTGAATAAACCCCCGATACGGTATCAAGCGGGTGTGGCGAAAGCCGCATCCGCTTTATACTTTTCAGCGGTCGGTCAGGCCCCGACTCCCCTGCCGCCGCCCACAATATCAGCGAGCGTTCCCTTTTGTGTCCGCGGAAGCTCCCTGAAGCCAGCGCCTCCCACCGTTTCAGACAACGCCACTCCCGCCGGCATCTGGCCGTAATCCACCGGACATAAAACGGCATGATGACGAGGACAACAGCAGACCGCAGCCGAAATCAAGCGCTCCAACCGCTATAAAAGATGGATGACGGAAGTCTTGATCAGACGCGGAAGGATTCCACCGGACGGCGGTAAGTGCCATAGCGGATGGGCTTACCGAATCCGGCCCGGAAAAGCATGACTGGTCCCTGGGCCCAGGACTGCGGAAAGAGTTCGGCGAGGCTGGTCCATACGGTGGTGAGCATGGCCTGATGCTTAGTGGAAAAGGTCTCGGGACCTTCCAGCAGCCAGCGCAGGCGGAAGAGCGTAACCGCAGTCATTGGCTGCATGCGCAGGTTGTAGTGGGTCAGGGTCAGCCAGACCCGTTGCAGAGCGCGGCCGCCTTGGAGGAAATCCGCGATGCCGGTGCCCGGCACGGCCAGGAGCCCGGCCCCACCCGAATGACGGATGCCCTTGGCGGCAATGCTTGCACCCACCCGACTCATGCCGAGAAGGTTGGCCACGCGCATGGCCTTCCAGGACTTGGTCGCCTTGAGGAACAACTCGCCACCCAGGCCCGCCTCCAGGTTCTTGAGCGGCAGGCCGTCGCGTGTTTCTTCGGCCGCTTCGGGCGTAAACCGGACCATCTTCACCAGGTGCTCATGCAGGTCCCGGCGCTCCATGCGGATACGGTCGGCGAGAAAAATGGCGGCGGCCAGCTTGTTCAGCCGCTCCGGCGTGTTGATCCAATCAAGGTTGCCGCCCGTCTCCGAGGCCACCGCGCCCAGGCGATTGAATATCCCGTCCGGAATCTGCCGCTTGCGATACGGCTTGCGATTGGTATGCCGCCGCCAGAGGGCATCCACCAGGATATCCTCGCGCGGTTTTTCCGCCCGTTCAAGAGTGATAGCCGCCGCCAGATCAGGCCTCTCCCGAGTCGGACCGTTGACAACGGTCGGCGCAAGCCCGCAGGCCCTGGCCGCGATGGCGACGTTCTCCACAGCCGCGCCCGAGGCGATAGCCGTGGCCAAGTTGCCCACATTGAAAAAGGAATCGTCGGCCTGAAGATCCATGCGCACTTCCACGGCATGGTCCGCCGCATGAAAACGCCACGGCTGGACGTTGTCGCCGGATGGGGCCTGGACGCCCGCCTTCAGCAGGTAGTCGTACACCGGGCGCAGACTTTCCCCTTCGGCGGGCAGGTCGGGAGCGGCCACCGGCTCGCAGCCCATCCGCTTGGCCCGCTTGAGCATCACGTTCTCGAAAAGCCACGCCTTGAGCCGCTGGCCCCGGGATCTGTTGCCTTTGCGCAATTTTCCCCGGCAGACCTTCCGCAGATAGGGATCGAACTGGATGTAGTACGGGGCCGGATGAACGCCCTTGCGCCCGAGCAGCAAGCGGACGGCCTCGGTGGCGGCCAGTGCCGAACACATCTGGCAGCCGATGATCGTGGACGGCCCCTTGCCCAGGTCGAAATCGACCACCGAACCGTCCATGTACCGGGCGTGGGTGGCCTTGGGGGCAAGCCCCATGGCGAAATGAAGGTATTTGCGGGTCTCCTCCATACCGTCCGAGATGTCGAAATATTCGTCAAAGGTCATGCCGTCCGGCGTGAAGACCAGCAGGGCCGAACTGAACCCCAGCGGCCCGGCGGTGATGACCGGGATGCCCAGTTCCCTGGCGCGGTTGAAGAGCATGCGCCGGACATCAAAGACAAAAAAGTCGAGTCCGTCCACAACCACGTCCACATCCTTGAGGAACGCGTCCACATTGTCCGCGTTCAGCCCCTCGGGGAACTTGGTGACTTCGATGTAGGGATTGACCGAGAGCGCTTCCCCGGCCATGACGTCGAGTTTGGACTTCCCGAAATGCTGGACCCGCGCCCCGAACTGGCGGTTCAGATTGGCGGGCTCGAAGGCATCCATGTCCGACAGATGGAACTTGCCGACCCCCAGGCGGGCCAGGGTCACAACATGCACGCCGCCCACGCCGCCCAGGCCGGGCACGGCCACCCGCGCGTTGATGAGCCGATCCATGTCCGCAGCGTCCAGAAACCCGATGGTCCGGGAAAACGCCTCCTCATTGTAGGCGTAGATATCCTTGAGCCCCCACTCGGCGGCGATGGCTCTGAGAGCGGCTGCCTGATCCGAGTCGGCCATGGCTACACCGTCACCGGGTATCTCATCTGGATGTCTTCGGCGCTGTAAAGCGCCTTGTGGTACAACGTCTCGATGTACTCCAACTGCTTGCCTTTGAGATTGTCCAAGACCTCCGGCCGGACCTGGAAGAAATATCGCGCCGCGTCATAGTCCATCGGGACGTTCCGCGCGCCGCTGAATTTCATATACTTGTCTACCCCGGCGTTGTGGATGCGCCTGAAAAACGTGTACAGGTCGGTCTCGAACTGCTGATCCTTGAAGGTCTCTTCCAAGTTTTCCCAAAAGATGTCGTAATTGATGCGCAGACCGACAGCCGGAGCCCCCACCGGACCATAGAAACGCTCCTCCGCGAACTCCTCGAACATGAAGATGGCCTTGTAGAAGGTAACGTGCTTCGGATTGACCATGATCAGGATGTCGTTGACCTTCGCCTCAAGAGCATACTGGAAATAAGCCTTGCCCAGGAACATGAGCAGGTTGTGCCAACGCCCCTCGCTCGGAGTGGCCAGGGCGCATATCTCCGCGACCTTGCGGCCCTTGGCGCGCAGCCGATCGATCTCCGGTTTATACAGGGAATCCATGGGCAGCCCGAAAAGTTCGGAGTCTTCCACCTGGGTCAACGTGGAGATGACGTCCATGCAGCTCTTGAAGGTGAACACGCAGGTGGTGGGCAGCAGGCTGTGGATGCCGTAGTGGAGTTGTGCCGGGTGGGGTTTGGTGATGTACCCCACCAGATCGTATTCCTTGTAGACAATATTGAACGCCTGCCGGTACTCGTCGAGTGTCTCGGCGATCTTGATGGCGGGCTTGTCGATATCGTCCAGCTTGTTTTTGGTCAAAGACGAACGCCTGATACGGATCGTCCGGCGTTTCTCGATAGCCTTGACTCGCTCTTCGCGGCTCACCTTCTCAGCCACGGTCTCCTCCTGTCTCATTGATTGGATTGCGATTGTCGCTCTAATAATGCCGTGGCAGCCATGACGGCCCGGCGCATAAACACCCCATTGGCTTCCATAAGCCATTCTGCCAGATTTGGGCACGATTGGCTACCGAACATATCCGCTTTCCGATTAAAAATAACGCCCATACAGTAGTTGAGGGACTCAAGCCAACGAGCCCGAAATGAATCAGATTGCTTTGGCCCCATGCGGCCCGCCCGGCAAAGAGGACTCCGGTAGCCCCAGGCCAAAAAACCCACTTAAAATCAGGTGATATATCCGATTTCTCCGCTTTCGCCCAGGGCCAAAAAGCAGATGCGCTGAATTTGCCAACGTCAGGCAGGCGGGTTGCAGCCTATCCCCCCTGGCAATATTGAAGACACCGGTAGGCTGAAAAGGAAATCGAGCCTCCGACAAAGGCGACGAGCCTTCCATCAGCCAGCACAAAGCGAGAAACCCAACTCTTTGCCGACATAGACCCTGCAATATTCTGATTACTTGAACATTTTTCCAAAATCATCAACTACACCGAGGTGGTAAAATGGCTGACAACAAATAAACCATGCTTCGTTGAGAACTGTAGCCAGTAATATAAACGACCAGTATCCAATCACACCCGTTCGGCTTCGCTCGGCTCTATATGATCATATCGTGCATTTATGTACTTATGCATTACCCAGCTCCCCACAGCAGTTAAATAGACAACATATACCCAAGTATAACGCATCATATTGTGCCCCGTAAGACCTGCCACAAACAACACGACAATCAGCTGTTTTATGCCAATTCCAGCCTTGGATATAAAATCCATGACCTGCTCCTCTCTATGCAGCTCGGGGTACGAGCTGTATCTTTCAGCCAAATTGCGCCCGCTTTTTGCGAGCCAACCTGATCGGAAATAACAAAGGGAAAAGAGCAGTACGAACGGGATGGTTCCTAACAGCCCCGTGTCGGACAGAAGCTGTGCCACCAAATTATGAGACTGAAGCCCCCTAACTCCAGGTGGCCATGTGAATATCAAATTATTTGGTCCAACCCCCAACAGAGGATGTTCCTGCCACACCTTTATGCCCTGCTTAAATCCCAACACTCGTCCCTCAGCCGACTCTTGAGCACTTTTGGCGTTTGGCGCCACGCTGGGGTCTATCAACGAATAATAGCGGTCGTGCATCGTTTGCGGGACAATATTCCAAACACCAAAGATAAGCACACCAGCTATAAAAATGTACATGAACTTTCTTTTGCTCTTTCCGAAAACCAAAAAGAAGAAGACAAAACATTGGACGAGTCCGCTTCTTGATCCAGTTTGAAAAAGGCAAAAAAGAGACAATGGTACGTATCCATACAAAAGATATCTAACTTTTTTAGATATGAAGTCTGTTTTAAACAGCACCCATAACATGGGGTAAGACAGAGCCAACGTGGATGAAAATGAATTTGACTGCCCGTAGGTGATGTCAAAACCAATCATCCTCGACATTCCCATTGTATATTGGAACCTCCCTCCCATAAATTCACGAAACGACAGAAAGACGTACAACGCAGTAACAAAAACCATTACTTTAATTATTTTTATGTATGCTTTCTCGTCATAGAGGGTAAATATCATCATCACAAACACAACAGATTCAGTTGTGTATGTATAAACAGCATCATACGAATTGCTAAAATCTATTCCAAATATTGAGCAAATCCATAGTGCAGCCCAATACATACCAAAAAGGACAACAAGTGAGTCCATTTTGATTTTCTTTCGAGGATATACTGCAAAATATAGGAGTACAAAAATCAAGTAGAATCTTTCAATATGAATATCAGCAAGAAATTGGAAATGCTCATACGGTCGAACAATAAGAAGAAATAGACTTCCGGCCAGCAAATACAACATCAGTCCATCCCAAAATGACTATATATTTTTATGACACAGCATTTCGAAGTCATATATTAGCAAATATTCAAATTCAGTACTGCTACCCATCGCAAAAAATCGAACTTTTGTTGAGAAAATACTGGAACTCACACTCCATCCCCAAGCCTCTTAAAGTATTCCCTCCGGAGAGCGTCCATGAATCACGGATTTGCACTGGGGCCTTAGTGGAATCAATACAATGCGCAGGACACAACATCCGATAAAGCAGTGAAATGCGTACCATAGCCGTCATCAACTGATATTATGGGAATATTGGCGAAACGGGAGGATCTTTCACATATCTTATACTCCCGTCGCACGGGAACAAGCACTGCATGCACAAGAATGGACCGGCCCGCTCACTTATGGTGAAACCAGGCTGGCTCTCCAAGACCGCCTCAAGTTCTCCTGGCCACCGACATCTGTGGCTGCAAATTTCTTTGCCGCAATGAACACTCCGGTCTGCCGAGAGCTCCTCGATACCAACATGTTTATAACCAATAAAATACGCTAACGATATTCCGCTATACTTACAACAATAAAAAGCGGACACCCCATCTCACGGGCGGCTCATCACTGAGGCCGCAACACGAAGACGGTGCCGTTGTCTTGTCGGACAGGCTCGTCTTCCCGGAGCGTCTCCCCACGACAAGACAACGGCGGCCGGGAATGGGTATTTCCCGGCCGCCGTTTGTACTCGACAATTATCGCCCCACCTACGACCAGATCTTTTCGGGCCTGTAGAAGTGGGTGCCCTCTATGACCTCAAGGCCTGATTTGACCTGGATTTTGGTGATCACGTCGTCGGCGTAGGGACAATGGTCGGACAGGCACGCCTGAACTGAAGGACTCGCTGACCACCAGCAGCACCCTCGAATTCAGCGAAGCCGTCAGCAAGTCCCAGGCGGAGGATATTGGCTGGAAGGCTGGCCTGGAGCTGGGTTTCAAAGGCGAGACCTATAAAGGGAGTGCGAGCGGTGGCTACTCGCACACCACGAAGAATGAAAAAAGATTTTCTCAGGAGACATCCACCTCCCATACCCTGTCCGAGACCCGGGAATACTCGACAAAAGGCAATTTCAATTTCGATGCCCATTCCCAATTCCGGGCGCAACTGTTCATAACGATACGGCCCGTGACGATACCTTTCACAGCTTCCATCACCTTACCTCTGGCTGAGGGGAAGCCCCTTTCACGCACCATACAAGGGACATACAAGGCTCAGGAGTTCATGAAAACCGATATGAAGATCGAATAGTGGAATACGCCCCGACCACCAGAACCAATGGGCGGCCCCGGAGCACTTCCGGCGGCCGTCCATTGCTTTCGGTTATGCGAAGATGTGCAAGTATGTGCAATGCTTGAAACTGATCGCAAGTTGTGGTGGACTGCCAAGCATGTCGGTGCTAGGTTGCATCCCCCGGCAAGATTGGAGGTCTTTCAATGTTCAGTTTGTTCAGCAACTACAAAAAAGCGGCCATGAAATTTCTCGCCCAACACCAGGTTGGACAGCGACTTTTTTCCACCGGCGATGGTGGCCGAAAGATGCGTTTTTTACGCGAAAAGGGCTACGTCATCTCCGAGCGGGTCTCTGAGAACCGCTGGGTCCACGAGATCGTGAAAAAACCGTAGTTCCGCCATGTTCCGATAAAGCGGGCCGATCCTCCGATCGGCCCCGCCATCCCCCTCTCCCACACACC
>Ga0075011_10000544_pt1 | contig 20145 bp, 20 predicted proteins | sample TARM_MetaG_T_14_FD_72354 | JGI IMG/M metagenome (GOLD analysis project Ga0075011, IMG submission 72354) | Freshwater microbial communities from Pennsylvania, USA, analyzing microbe dynamics in response to fracking - TARM_MetaG_T_14 | ecosystem: Environmental > Aquatic > Freshwater > River... | reverse complement strand
TCCCTATTTGTTCTAACAACACACGGGCATGTGTTGTGTGAATGTACGGCTCAAGCGGGAAACATCCCAAACTTGGGCACGATAGTCTCACTCTTTCCTTTTTGTGTTCGAATAACTTCTATGTGCGAACAACCATAATGAGTCTTCGATGCAGTCCTTGAGTGAAGATCGTTATAATTAAACAAAATTAGGATAATAGTCTATCATCTTGTCGTTTATCCTATTTCTGGGCGCGCAAATAATAGCGCAAAACCGAGTTTCAGAAAACTTTCAAATACACTTCATTCACATTTTTGCAAGGTAGTTAACATGTCATCCAACTCGCGTAGAGGCTCCAACAAGGCTTCTGAGTCGACAAAAAAGCCGCATTTTAAACACGGAAAGCGCACAGCATCAGGCCGTCCTGTTCGCAACATGAAAGGACGTAATACGGCAACCCAGAAACCCAGAATCAATATTGAAGACCGTAAAGTCATTATTTTCAATAAGCCTTTTGATACGCTGAGTCAGTTTACTGATGGGGATGGACGTAAAACACTGGCTGACTTTATCAGTGTAAAAGATGTTTATGCAGCCGGTCGCCTTGATCGTGACAGTGAAGGCTTAATGGTGCTCACCAATGACGGAGTTTTACAGGCAAAACTCACTCAGCCAAAATCCAAATCGGCCAAAACATATTGGGTGCAGGTTGAAGGCGCGCCGCAACAATCGGATTTAGATAAACTCAGAAAAGGCGTAACGTTAAAAGATGGCCCCACTTTGCCAGCCACAGTCGAAATCATCGATGAACCTAAACTCTGGCCTCGTAATCCTCCTGTACGTTATCGTGCCGCGATTCCAACCACCTGGCTGGCTATTACCATCATAGAAGGGCGAAACCGTCAGGTAAGGCGCATGACTGCACATATTGGCTTTCCTACCCTGCGTTTAATACGCTATTCAATGGGAGGTATAGAGCTTGGCGAACTTCAGCCCGGTGAATGGAAAGAGATAAAGCTGTAATACCAACGACATTATTAACCTGAACGATAATGGGTATTGAACACACCATCTGTTTATAAGCACACCATCCCGCAGGGGCTTCTATTTGCCATCCATGGCAAATAGAGTTTGTTTATCAGTATCCATTACCTGACTGGTTAAAAATTACAGCTACCGCTGTTCTTTTGCTATTAAGCCCTTCAATTCTCTGGTAGCCCTTGCCGGATCGTCAGCGTTACAAATAGCAGAGACTAATGCGATACCGTCAGCACCTGCATTAATAACCTGCTTGATATTGCTATGGTTAAGCCCACCAATCGCCACAATCGGTTTGTCATAATGCTGTTTCGCCCACTTGAGACCATCCAGCCCCCAGAACCGTTGGGTGTCCTGCTTGGTCGCAGTTGGGAAAATCGCACTTAAGCCAATATAATCGACCGGTAAATCAATCGCCTTATGTAACTGCTGTTCATTCTCAATCGATAAGCCAATGATTTTATCTTTGCCCAGTAACTGCCGGGCAAGCACAGCAGGCATGTCGGATTGACCTAAGTGAACCCCATCAGCATCCACAGCCAATGCCACATCGACCCGATCATTGATGATGAGCGGGATACCGCTTGCGCGAAGAATATTTTTAACTGCTGTGGCTCTTTCAATGAAAGCCCGGACATCACCATGCTTCTCTCTCACCTGCACAGCCGAAACACCACCTAAGGCTGCAGCTTCAACAACCCGAGTCAGGGTTTTCAAATCCTGCTTATCATCTGTGACCAGATACAACTGATAACAACTCATTATGGATATTCAAACCTCTCAATCCACTTAGCGCGGTGACTAAGCGATCAGATTAATTCGCTGACGAAGCGTATCTTCATCAAGCTGGTATAAAGCATCAAGCAGATTAACCTGCAACGATCCCGGACCTTGTGAGCGCTCAGCTGCAACTTCTCCGGCGATACTCATCACCGCAGCAGCGGCCAGCCCGGTCAACTCTCCGACTGCTGCAAATGCGCCGGTAATAGCACTCAGACTGCAACCCGTACCGGTAACCAGAGGCATCATATCAGAGCCGTTCTGTAACTTAATATGCGAATTTTGCGTCACGATGTGGTCAGTTTCACCGGAGATCACCACACTGCATTGATACTCTTTAACCAACACGTTCGCGGCATCAACCGCGCTATCACTGCTATCCTGTGCATCAACGCCTTTACTTTGCGACACTTCACCTGCTAATGCGATGATTTCCGACGCGTTGCCACGAATCACCAGAATCTGCGCTTGTTGTGCAATTTTACGAGCGGTCTGAGTACGAAGTTGGCTGGCACCACAACCCACAGGGTCCAGTATTACTGGTTTGCCATGCGCATTCGCCTGTTCAACGGCATACTGCATTCTTGTCACCCAGGTACTGTCCAACGTACCAATATTAATCACTAATGCACCACAGAAAGACAGCATTTCAGCCATCTCTTCTCTGGAGTGAGCCATAATCGGTGATGCGCCGATAGCCAGCAGTGCATTAGCACTATTATTCATCACAACGTAGTTAGTAATATTCACAACTAAAGGTTTTTGTTCACGCAACTGCGCCAGTGCGGATATAACGGTTTCAACAGACATAATTTTCTCCATTTAGTTTAGGCTGACGACATAGTCTTGCGCCGAGGGCACATGTGAAATCAACTTGTGCTCAAACAAAAATTGCGCATATTTATCATAACGGCGCATATCAACAGCGGCAGGACGCAAAGCAAATCGTGGTAACGTATCCAGCCAGGCTTTGTGATTTAACTCGTTATCAAGAGTGTCTGGCGAGTAGGCAACAAACTCCTTCCATGCTTGTTCAGGATGGTTAACGATATAAGTCACCGCTTGTTCTATAGCCTGGTTAAACGCCACAATGGCCTGCTTGTTGTACCTTTCACTATTGGCGACAAACACCAGTTCGTCATAGCTCGGTACACCATACTCTTCCGGGTAGAAAGATTTGGTTTTATAGCCTTCCAGTGCAAGCTGATTAACTTCAAAATTGCGTAACCCGCCCCATATCGCATCGACTTTTCCGGATGCCAGAGAGGCAGAAAGTGCCCAGCCAACATTAATGATCGAAACATCGGAATAATCCACACCTGCAGAGTTCAGTATGGTGCCAACATTTGCTTCTTCATTGCCTGCCAGTGCAATACCAATTTTCTTCCCTTTGAGATCTTTTACATCCTTGTTCTCACCCTTATCCAGAACAATCAATGTATTAAGAGGAGTGGCAATCAGGGTCGCAGTGCGTACTAAAGGCAATCCTTCAACAACATCCATAGTTAAATTCGGTTGATAAGTAATGGCAAGGTCGACCCGATTGGCAGCCACTAATTTCGGTGGCGTACTTGGATCAGCCGGCTCCTGAATATCCACATCAATTCCCTGCTGTTGGAAATAACCTTTTTGCTTGGCTATCACAATCGGGCCATGATTAGGGTTCACAAACCAGTCGAGCATCAGTGACAATTTCTGCTCACTCGCATGAACAGAAAACGAACTCAGAGTTAATACACTCAGCAAAGTAACAATAACTTTAAACACAGGCTTATCCTTTTTAAGGTTTCCAGGAAATACATCGCTTCAAAACAAAGTCGATGAAAAAATAGAGAGAGAGTGAAATCACAGATAACACCAGTAATGCGGCAAACATTTCGTCAATCATCATTCGCGCGTTTGCCTGTAGCATCAGGTAACCAAGCCCTGCGCTGGAACCAACCCATTCCCCTGTTACCGCACCAATAGGCGCAACAACAGTGGCAACACGAATACCTGAAGCAATAGCAGGAAGAGCGTGGGGAATCTGAATATGAAACAGAGTCTGCCAACGCGTCGCATTCATGGTTTTAACCAGATCAAGGTACCCCTGTGGGGTGGACTTCAGACCATCGTAGGCACATGTCGTTAGCGGAAAGAAAATAATAATTGCGGCCATAACCACTTTTGATGCCACGCCATAGCCAAGCCACAACATAAATACCGGCGCTAAAGCAAACACTGGAATCGCCTGACTGATGACCAGAACCGGTAACAACCATCGCTTAACTGGTTTGAAGATCAGCATATTAAGCGCGAATGACAATCCACAAGTCAGGCCAAGCAGCAGACCTAAAACAATCTCCTGCAAGGTTACCCAGCCATGAAGCATTAACACCTCACGCCGCAGCCACGCGCGCTGCATCACCTGTAACGGATCAGGCAAAATAAAGTGCGGTAAATTGAAAACATAAACGACGCTTTGCCACAGCGCTAAAATAAATACCGCACTGAGAACAACCTGTCCCAACTTACTGTAGAGACTGCGGCTTTGTTTTGTTCTTGAAAGCTTAATCGTCGTTTCCGCTGTCAGATTAGACATAATGAATGGCCCCTAATCGCGTGAAAATCTGACTTTGCAGCTCAGCCGTAGACTGGTCTAACTCACGTGGACTTTGAGTAGCAGGAACGGCTAACTGGCTAATTTGCTCCGCGCTATCTTCCAGTAAATAGATACGGTCTGCTAAGCGACAGGCTTCAGCCGGATCATGGGTAATTAACACCACGGTTTTATCTGCTAATAACTGATGAGATAATCCCTGAAGCTCGTAGCGAGTGACGGCATCAAGCGCTGAAAACGGTTCATCCATTAACACCACAGATTTTTCCTGAATCAGCGTCCGGGCTAGAGCCACACGTTGACGCATTCCCCCCGAAAGTTGCTGTGGTTTATGCTCAATCACTTTACTCAGCCCAACAGCATTAAGCAGGTGTTTTGCTTTTTCGATATTGGCCTTATCGTTTCGCTTATGGATACGCGAAGACAAACAAACGTTATCTAAAACGTTTAGCCAGGGGAGAAGCAAATCTTGTTGTGCCATATAGGCAATATTGTCGCTGATGTACTCTGCGGCCTGTTGACTGCACCCGCCTGACACCTCGCTTTCAGCAGGAAGTAAACCAGCCAGGTACTTAAGTAGCGTCGTTTTGCCACTGCCACTTTTTCCCAGAACGCAGTTCCAGCGCCCGACTATAAGCTCAAGCGTAAGGCGATTAAATATCGCTTCTTTACCATCGGCGTAGCTAACTGACAGATCCTGAATATCAAGACAAGAGGCATTATTTTGCATAATAACCTCAGCCTATTTATGCAGCATATAAAAATGGTCAACAGGCCCATGTCCCTGACCGATATCAAGTAAATCTGCACTGCTGATAGCGTCAGTAATGTAGTGCTTAGCGTGTTTAACGGCGATAGCTAACTCCTCTCCCTGAGCCAGGAATGAAGCGATCGCAGAAGATAACGTACAACCAGTGCCGTGCGTATTTGAAGTAGCAATGCGTTGCGCGGAAAAGGTTTCAATACCCTGCTGGGTGATCAATAAGTCATCACTGTGAGATTCACTCTCAAAATGACCGCCTTTCAGCAAAATCGCGCGAGTATTAAGCTGACCTAAAGCAGTAAGTAAATATTCAAGCTGAGCATAATTTTCAGGAACAGCAGCACCGGTCAAGGCAGCGGCTTCCGGCAGATTCGGTGTAATAATATCAGCCAGTGGCAGTAACTGCGCTTTCAAGCCAGCTATAGCCGATTGCTGTAACAACAAGTCACCGCTGGTTGCCACCATCACCGGATCTAAGACAACATGTTGTGGCTGATACTGTTCAAGCTTTTCAGCCACCAATTGGATAATGTCTGAATCGGCCAGCATGCCTATTTTTACCGCTACAATATTTAAATCCTGAAAAACGGCATCCAGTTGGCTGGCTATCGTAGGTAATGGAACCGGCAATATGTCGGTCACTCCAAGCGTATTCTGCGATGTGATAGCAGTGATGACAGAGCAAGCAAAACCACCTGTTGCAGAGATAGCTTTAATATCAGCCTGGATACCAGCACCACCACCACTATCGGAGCCTGCAATAGTAAGAACAACGGGGATAGAACGACAACTTTTCATAACTGTTCCTTAAAAAACGACATACGGGAACAGTGTCTGAAAAATAGCGGCACGGGCGCTACAAGATGAGACTTTCAATCTGAAAAAGGTTAACCGATTGAATTTAGTTCCCTACGTCAGTATTAACTGAATCAGGTTCAACGGGTCTCGCAATGCGATCTCAGCCAAATATGGCCCCCCGACTAATCGATTGAAGGATAGCAATGAATGATTTGCGGTTGCAATAAATAAATGCCCTGATAACTCAGGGCATTTAAAAAGTGTTACTTGTGGCGCTCTTTGAGCTTATCAATCACATCACTCATCGATAATCCCTGGTCCTGCAACAAAACCAGTAAGTGGTAGATCAAATCCGCAGATTCACACACTAATTCCGCCTTATCGCCCGACGTCGCCGCAAGCGCAACTTCGACACCTTCTTCGCCCACTTTCTGCGAAATGCGTTTGGTGCCACGCGCATAAAGACTAGCGGTATATGAGGAGTCCGGGTCGGCACTCTTGCGGGCAGCCAATAACTGCTCAAGTTGATGAAGCCACACCATCTGTGATTCTTCTTGTGCATCCGCGTCCCAGCAAGTTGTTGTTCCTGTATGGCAAGTTGGACCGATTGGGTTCACTTTGACCAATAGAGTGTCCTGATCACAATCCAGCGCAATATTTTTTAGTTGTAGCACATTGCCTGAGGTTTCCCCTTTGGTCCACAGGCGCTCTTTGGTGCGCGAGTAGAAGGTGACCTGCTCAGTATCTAAGGTTTTTGCCAGTGCTTCCTGATTCATATAACCCATCATCAGCACCTGACTTGAACCGTAATCCTGCACAATTGCAGGAACTAGACCATCAACCTTTTCCCAATTAATACGTTCTGCCAGGCTCATAGTCTTACCTCTACCGCTTGTTGTTTTAAATACTGTTTCAATTCGCCAATATTGATGATCTGTTTGTGAAATACCGATGCTGCCAATGCGCCGTCGACATTTGCCAGTTTAAAGGCATCAGCAAAGTGTTCAATTGCACCAGCACCACCAGAAGCAATCAATGGCACATTACAAACGTCACGCACCATGTTCAGTTGATCCAAATCGTAGCCGTTACGAACGCCGTCCTGATTCATCATGTTTAAAACAATTTCACCTGCACCACGTTTTTGCACTTCCTGAACCCAGTTTCTGGTTTCCCAGGTTGTTGCTTTGGTACGGGTTTCATCGCCGGTAAACTGATATACCTGATACTTCCCGGTCTCTTTATCAAAATAGGAGTCGATACCCACAACAATGCATTGCACGCCGAATTTATCCGCAAGATCGGTAATCAGTTGGGGATTGGCTAGGGCTGGTGAGTTGATAGACACTTTGTCCGCACCGAATTCCAAAATACGAGCCGCATCTTCAGCTGACTTTATTCCACCAGCGACACAAAAAGGAATATCGATCACTTCCGCAACACGAGTTACCCAGCTTTTATCAACAACACGGCCATCACTGGATGCCGTAATATCGTAAAACACCAGCTCATCAGCGCCTTCTTCCGCATAACGTTTCGCTAATGGAACAATATCACCGATAATTTCGTGATTGCGGAACTGAACCCCCTTCACAACCTGTCCGTCACGAACGTCCAGACAAGGAATTATACGTTTTGCCAGCATGCGAATGCCTCCTCAGTTGTGAATTTACCATCCAGCAGCGCGCGACCAACGATCACCCCTGCGACACCAGTTCCTTTTAATGCTTCAATATCCGCCAGACTACCGATACCGCCAGATGACTGGAATTGCACTTGTGGGTACTGTTTGCACAAATCAACGTAAAGCTCCACGTTAGAACCTGCCAAAGTACCATCACGGGAGATATCCGTGCACAGAACATGCTTCAGACCAACCGTTAAATAATCTTCAATCAACGCTTCAATGGTGACACCAGAATCTTCCTGCCAGCCAGAGATAGCAACTTTACGCGTTCCGTCAGCGTCAATATTAATATCCAGCGCCAGCACGATCTTTTCTGGACCGTATTTACTCATCCAGCCTTTAACAAGCTCAGGCTGTTTAACCGCCGTCGAACCCACAACCACGCGCTGCGCACCAGCTTCTAATAAATCAATAACATCTTGCTCACTACGCACACCACCACCAATCTGAATATTGGCAGGCGTACCAGCCAGCAATTTAGCGATAAGGTCTAACTGACGCGCACTGGTGTCTTTTGCACCGGTTAAATCAACCAGGTGAAGCCAGTCGGCCCCCGCTTGGTTATATAAGTTAAATTGTTCGACTGGGTCGACTTTATATTCCGTCACCTGGCCGTAATCACCTTGATACAGGCGAACTACCTGACCATCAATTAAATCTAATGCGGGAATAATCATTTTTGTTCCTTTTCCGATTTGCCGCTTTGAAGCTGAATTTCAGCGCCTAGAGTTCCAAGAAGTTCTGAATTAATTTAGAACCCGCTTTTGATGAGCGCTCTGGGTGAAATTGCACACCATAATAATTGCCGTTTTGAATCGCTGCGCTAAACGGATTTCCGTAGTCACACTGTGCAATCGTGTAATCCCCAACCGGCATTGCAAAGCTGTGGACAAAATAAAAGTACTCACCCTGTTCAATATCTTTAAAAAGAGGATGCCCCGCTTCTGCAGAAACGGTATTCCATCCCATATGCGGTAGCGGCAAGTCACCGGTTTGCATCAGGCGCACATCACCTGCGACTAAACCCAGACAATCAACAATTTGATTAGCCTTCTGACCTTTCTCTTCAGAAAGCTTACCCATTAACTGCATCCCTAAACAGATACCCAGCATTGGCTTTTCAACCTTTTTAACCAGTTCGATTAAATTTCGCTGTTGCAGGTTTTTCATCGCTTCACTGGCTGTCCCTACTCCGGGTAGAAACAACTTATCAGCAGCAAGTACAACCTCAGGATCTTTAGAAACTGTCACCGGATAACCTAAGCGCTGAATCGCAAATTTAACCGATGAAACATTGGCACACCCCGTATCAATAATGACCACTTTCTGACTCATTACAGCACTCCTTTACTACTTGGTAGCTCGTTGCCCTGAACCTGAATTGCCTGACGTAAGGTACGTCCAAACGCTTTAAATAAGCTTTCAATAATGTGGTGATCGTTTTCACCTGAAGATGATAAGTGCAAAGTACACGCCAGTGTATCCGTTAAAGAACGGAAAAAGTGATAGACCATTTCTGTTGACAGGTCACCAACATCAGGACGGCTAAACTGTGCGTCGAATTTTAGGTAAGGTCGCCCGGACAAATCTAAAGCACATTGTGCTAAGCACTCATCCATAGGCAATGTAAAACCAAATCGACCAATTCCACGCTTGTCACCCAGAGCTTCTTTCAGTGCCTGACCTAAAGCTAATGCGGTATCTTCAACTGTGTGATGATCATCAATGTGTAAATCGCCGTCCACTTTGAGTTTGAGCTGGAAGCCACCGTGAGTGGCAATTTGATCCAGCATATGGTCAAAGAAACCCAACCCGGTTTCAATTTGGTTACCACCAGTTTCATCCAAATTAACCGCGACCAGAATATCGGTTTCTTTGGTCTTACGAACGACTTCAGCTGTACGGGCCTGAACTGTTAAATCTTTTACAATTTGTGGCCAGTTCATGGTTTCAGGATTGTACTGAATACCGCGAATCGCCATATTTTCTGCCAACTGAAGATCCGTAGCCCGATCACCAATAACAACCGATGATTTGAAATCCACTTTGCCACCCTGCAGATACTCTTTAACCATGCCTAACTTTGGCTTACGACATGAACAGTTATCTTGTTCGAAGTGTGGACAGATCAGCACGTCATCAAACTTTACTCCCTGAGAAGTAAAAATATCCATCATCATATTGTGTGGTGCATCAAAGTCTTCTTGTGGATAGCTGTCGGTGCCCAGACCATCCTGATTCGTCACCATGACCAATAGATAACCAGCATCCTGAAGAGTCAATAAGCTAGGAATCACAAAAGGTTCCAGTTTAAGCTTGTCTAATCGGTCTACCTGAAAATCTACCGGAGGCTCAACAATTAAGGTTCCGTCACGATCGATAAAAAGAATTTTTTGTTGGTTGCTCACTGAAACATCCTTATTTACTAATACTTTATTACAGATAATAGTTGCGAATAAACGCCAGCGTTTTCTCGCACTCTTCTCTGTTACCTACACTAATTCGAACACAATCATCTATCGGTGAATTGCGCAAAATAATCCCTGCGTCCCACGCGGCTTTGAACAACGCATCACCAGCTTCAAATTTTACAAGCAGATAGTTGCCCCAGCCTTCAAATACGTCAACACCCTGAATCATGGACAAACCAGCCTGCAAATAAGCCCGGTTAGCGTTCAAGTCGGCAACCTGGAATTTAGCCCGGGCTAGTCCCGCTTCTGAAAGAGCTTGTGTTGCGATTTCAGCGACTGGAACAGGTACCGGATACGGTGCAATCACTTTCAACAATACATTGATTAAGTCTTCGTTCGCTAACGTAAAACCACAGCGCAATCCAGCCAGAGCAAATGCTTTAGATAACGTTCTCAGAATCGCCAGATTAGGATACTGTGCTAATAAATCCACCGTCGACGCTTCCGGACAAAAATCGATATAAGCTTCATCCATAACCACGATGGCGCGATCTTTTGTCATCTCTAGTAACGAAACAATATCTTGCCTGTTAACTAAGTTACCCGTTGGGTTATTCGGACTGCATACAAACACCAGCTTAACATTAGCCAAATTAGCTTCAATTGCTGGCAAATCCAATTGCCACTCTTGCGTCAGTGGTACTTTTTTTCGTTCAACACCAATCGTCTCAGCACTGATAGCGTACATTCCGTATGTTGGTGGGCAGAAAAGAATGGCATCTTCATTCGGTTCACAAAAAGCACGAATCAGTAACTCGATACCTTCGTCGGCACCGCGAGAAGTCAGTACTTGCTCCGGCTTAACACCAGCATACGCTGCATAAGCATTAATCAACTCAGGCGGCTGACATTCACTATAGCGATTTAAACGTGTAAAGTTAGTTTTGTACTCGTTATCAAATGGCGACTCATTGGCATTCAGCCACACATCACCACTACCACCAATACGACGAGCGGAGAGATACGGCGTTAACGCTTGAACCTGTTTGCGAGCGAGCTTTTCCATGATGTCTGCGCCTTTTACTGCTTTTCAACTGAGAGTTTTTCGAGACGGATAGTTACGGCACGCTTATGCGCATCCAGCCCTTCCGCTTCCGCTATTTTCACCACCGCTGGTGCGATTGACTGCAAACCACCTGCGCTTAGCTCCTGTACTGTCATACGTTTGCTAAAATCCGCCAAACCAAGGCTGGAGTATGTGCGCGTGTAACCGTAAGTGGGTAATACATGGTTAGTCCCTGATGCGTAATCACCGACGGATTCAGGCGACCAGTCACCAAGGAAGATAGAACCAGCATTGTCTAATAATGGCACTAACTCGCGTGGGTTCTTGGTCTGAACAATCAAATGCTCAGGGCCATAGTAGTTAGAAATAGAAATCGCCTGAGTAAGAGATTCAGCAATAATAATCAGGCTTGATGCCAGCGCTTTTTGCGCTGTTTCAGCGCGAGATAATGACTGAAGTTGTTTCTGTACTGCGTCGGCCACTTGATCTGCAATAACGGGGGATGGCGTAACTAACACCACCTGAGAGTCCGGGCCATGCTCTGCCTGACTTAACAGGTCAGCTGCAATAAAGTCTGCATCAGCAGTTTCGTCAGCGATAACCAACACTTCAGAAGGCCCAGCTGGCATATCAATCGCGGCACCACGGAAATCGTTGCTAACCTGACGTTTTGCTTCTGTTACATAAGCATTGCCCGGGCCGAATATTTTGTCCACTTTAGAGACGCTCTCCGTTCCGTAAGCCATTGCGGCAATCGCCTGACCACCGCCTACATTGTAAACTTCGTCAATTTTACACAGCTTAGCCACATAAAGAATCTCATCCGCAATGGGTGGTGGTGAACACAACACCACTTTACGACAACCAGCAATTTGCGCAGGCACTCCCAGCATCAATACCGTTGAAGGCAATGGTGCGCTACCGCCCGGAATATATAAACCCACCTTATTTATCGCACGGGTCACCTGCTCGCATACAACACCCGGCATCGTTTCCACTTTAATCGGTGCCGGTTTTTGTGCTTTGTGAAACTTAGAAATGTTGTTGTACGCCATTTCCAGAGCCTGTTTCATCTCATCAGAGAGACGTTCAGCAGCGTCATCAATCTCTTGCTGCGAAACACGAATGGAATCCGGCTGACACTTATCAAACTTCTCAGTTAACTCAACCAGTGCCGCATCGCCTTCGTTACGAACTTTGTTTATCACCTCAGCAACGGCAGCAGTAATATTCGCGCCTTCAGTAATTGCCGGACGCTCCAATATAGAGTCTTGTTGAGATTCACTCAGCGATTGCCAAACTATAGTTCTCATCGCACTTACTCCATCATTTTCTCAATTGGTAGCACAAGGATAGAACTTGCACCCAGCGCTTTTAACTGCTCCATTGTTTCCCAGAACAAGTTTTCAGCACTCACCAAGTGTACAGCCACTTTTGTTGTATCTGCAGAAAGAGGAAGAACCGTTGGATCTTCAGCCCCAGGAAGAAGGTCTTTAATCTTAGACAGTTTGTCAGCCGGAGCATGCAACATGATGTATTTAGATTCTTTCGCCTGTTGTACGCCTTGCATACGGGTCAGAAGTTTATCGACTAGAGCCGCCTTATCAGCCGCAAACTCGCCTGTACGCTGAATGAGTTTCGCTTTTGACTGGAAAATTACTTCCACTTCTTTTAGGCCGTTAGCTTCAAGCGTTGCCCCAGTGGAAACCAAGTCAGCGATAGCATCCGCCAGTCCGGCACGCGGTGCAACTTCAACTGACCCTGTCAGCATACAAGTACTAAAGTCGATGCCTTGCTCATCCATATATGCTTTCAATAACTGAGGATAAGTCGTCGCAATACGTTTACCTTTCAAATCCTGTGGACCGTTGTATTCTAGCTCTTTATCAATCGCAATCGACAGACGACAACCACCAAACTCAAGACGGCGTAAATCAACAAACTCACTAGGCTGGTTAAGCGCGATACGATCATAACGCGTTTCTTCCAGTACGTTTTCACCGACAAAGCCGAGATCAACAACTCCATCCATGATAAGCCCGGGAATATCATCATCACGAACAAGAAGAAGGTCAATTGGCATATTCATTGAGTGAACAACCAGACGTTCACCCATGACATTAAATTTCACACCACATTGTTTAAGCAATTCGAAACATTCTTTGCTCAGGCGACCCTTTTTCTGAACTGCGATTCTTAGGCGTTGTGTTTGCATTACATTCTTCCTTTGTAAATTATTGAAATTTTTAAGTTTTAGTTAAGACAGATAGTAAAAAACCCTTGGAAGAGTTGTCTCCCAAGGGTTATAAATCTGATTACACTTTGATTTTAACCACCGGGAGATTCCTGTCTCCCGGGTATGCGTACATCTCCCGAAAGACTGCTAGGGATGATGATGGTGATGAATATTCATTACAAAATTACGCATACTTAGTTATACCGAATGTTTTTACTGGATTGCTTTCAACACTAACCAAGCTGGTTTCATTTTTCAACAAAAAAATTCATTTTTTGTCATCTTTTTCTGAACAATAAAAACCGGCCTATATAAAAGGGGGCCACTGCCCCCTTAAAATTAGTCTCTCGCCAATATTATACCGATGTTTAACTCACCATTTTCGCTTTAGAAAGCGCATGGAAAACAAAACACACCGCAATAAACGCCACTGAAGATGCAGCCAGTGAAGCCCACACAGACAAAGTCATTCCAAGTACAATAAAGCCAACACATGACACACAAGCCACAGCGAGTGCATATGGAAGCTGAGTAGCGACGTGGTCGATATGGTTACAACGAGCCCCGGTCGAAGACAGGATGGTTGTATCCGAAATTGGTGAACAGTGGTCGCCGAATACCGAACCGGCAAGAACTGCACTTAGCATAGGTAACATCAGAGCAAGTTCTGTTGCGCCTGCCATATCACCCGCGATTGGTAACATAATACCGAATGTTCCCCAGGACGTACCGGTAGAAAACGCCATCACCCCGGATAACAAAAACAGAATAACAGGCAACCAATGTGGGTCGATACTGTCCTGAGCTAGAGATGAAAGATAGGCCCCGGTTTTCATGTCGCCGATAACAGAACCGATTGTCCAGGCAAAAACAAGAATCAGAATCGCCCCGAACATCGACTTAGCGCCGATCCAAAGAGTACGAGTGATTTCTGCCGCTGCGATACCCTGTTTAATAACGGTAAACAGAGCAACAGCCAAACCAACCAGACCACCATAAACAAGTGAAGTACCCACATCCGTATTTTCAAACGCACCGAGCAGATCAAATGCCTGTCCATCTGCTGCTAACGCCTGACCACCGGTATACAGCATAGATCCGACCGTCGCGATAATTAGCAATACAATCGGGAAAACGAGATCAGAGACTTTACCTTTTTCACTTTCACGAATATCAAGCTCATCATTTAAGTCACGAGCTTGTTGATCATTATCGCTCGTATCATCATTGAAACCCTGCCCATGAGAAGCATTGATTTCATGGCTCCGCATCTGACCAACATCCATCTGGAACCATACAACGGCAAATACCATTAACAGAGCAAAGATAGCGTAGAAGTTCATTGGTACCAGTCGCAAATAAGCACCAAGCGCTGAGTAATCATTGATCCCATGAGAAACCAGAATACCGCCAATAATTGTCATAATATACGCGCCCCAGCTTGAAGCTGGCATCACAACACACATAGGGGCGGCTGTTGAATCAAGAATATAGGCTAACTTGGCACGAGAAACATAAAAACGGTCAGTAACTGGGCGTGAAATGGAGCCAACCGCTAAACTGTTAAAATAGTCATCGACAAAAATGAACACACCGAGGAATGCAGCGAGCAGTTTAGAACCACGTTTACTTTTAACCCGAACCTGGGCCCACTCAGCGAAAGCACGAGTACCGCCAGAAAGTGTTAGCAGAGCCGTCATCATGCCTAATAAAAGCAGGAAGGCAACAATACTCATGTTCCATGTATTAATACCACCGTCCTCAATAAAGACGCTGGACACTTTTGTGCCAATATAACTCACCGCATTACCCAACGAGAAATCCGCAAGTAACATTGCGCCTAGGATGATACCCATTCCAAGAGAAACAAGTACACGACGAGTAATAATAGCAAGACTCAACGCCACCAGTGCAGGCACAAGTGACAACGGAGATGATGCAAAATCTATTAAATTCATGATCTTCAAAAACCAGTTAACTTTGGTTAGAGATCTACTGCAGACAAATCGCACCAATTTCACAGTGCAATTAATGTTGAACTAAGCGAAAGGGAAGTGAACACTCCACCCAACCCTACAGTAGCGCTCCATAGTTTAACAACATTATACCCAGACATATTTAACGCTATCTGGCTATATAACTATGGCAGTGTTGTCCCTATTCGATGACAACCCCAGCTAGTCGCTTGATAAGCTGACTAACTTCGGCGATAAGGCCTTTTTCCAGAATTCATTGGCATCACCCCAATACTGGATACTCATCAATATCGCTCCTCTACGTCGAAGGCAGTACAAATCACTACACAATTATCATTTTGCGTGATATTTGAACCACTCTTCGCATTAGGTGTGCAGTATTGTACTTAACAATTCTATCATTGCAACACACAATCTAGCTATCTTCACACCCAGTCTATAAACCATAAGATTGAAACCAATTTCATAAATTAAATCTATAAATGGAATTTTTGTTTATGAAGCAAAACATATGGCGCTAAGTCATTTTATATATTTTTTGCATAACATACCCTTCAATAAAATAAGGTTTAAGCATAAAAGTGCACTTTATTAAGGTTAAATCATGGTATTTTTAATTTAATTACATTATTCTTGCCTTGATTATATTGTAAGAACAAATAACACCGTTTATTATTAAGTTGTTTATTATTTTTAAAGGACAGGATTTAGGAATGTCGGAAATCACTAAAACTCTATTAAATATTCGCAGTCTACGTGCATTTTCACGTGAACTAACTTTAGAACAACTGGAAGAAGCGTTAGACAAATTAACGATCGTTGTTGAAGAACGTCGTGAAATTGAAGAACAAGAAAAAGCAGCTCAGGCAGAACAAGAAGCAAAACTTGCAGCAATTGCTGAGCAAATTGCAAGCGATGGTATTGACGTTGATGCTTTAATTACTGCACTTGCTGGGGAGACAAAGTCTAAGTCAAAAACAAAAGGCAAACGTGCTCCTCGCCCGCCAAAATATAAATATGTTGATAATGGCGTAGAAAAAACCTGGACAGGCCAAGGCCGTACACCTTCAGTAATCCAGAAAGCACTAGATGAAGGCAAAAGCTTGGAAGATTTCGCAATCTAATATTTGGCTTCACCCATTTAAAAGGCTCCTAATTAGGAGCCTTTTTATTTAGCGTTTCTATTATTACTATTTTACATTCAATGCAGAGCACTGGTCATTTTACACTGACTAACTTATTTAATCTGAACCCGGGATAAAAGGTGAATAGCGGCCCTACTTTAACCGCCTCAGACCTTTCTAACGCTCCCAGTATGCCTCTTCCAGACTATCCTCACGCTCAGGTAAACCCCGTGACATACGCGGTGAATGTTGAGCTAGCACTTCATAACTGACGCGGTTTGCGTATTTACATACCTGCGAAAATGAAGAATAGGTTAAAAAGTTATGCTGATGTTTACTCGAATTTGGCACGTTGCCTTTATGATATTTATTAGCGGCCATGTCATGTAATAAAGCGGACAGTGCAGCATCACCGGCACCATTCGTATTTTTAATTTTTTCCGGCCCACCCATATAAGGAGCAATATGGGAGTAAACTCTTATTGCATTCTCACAGCTGCTTTTCGTTGCCGGACGGCTAAACTCAAAGCGATTAAATTCAGCAATAGCACCTGGTAATAGAGGAAGTGATGTTTCACGCTTACTCGAGTCTTCGGTATAACCCGCCATAAATAAACCAACAGGACCCGCTGTACATAATACTAAATCCACCCAGTCTAGCGCCTTATCTGAAGCTAATAAGGGATCATTTATACCAGTTAATGCTTCCGCTTCATCTTCATTCATAGCAACAACAGAAACATGTTGACGTAAAAACTCTTGCCAATATTCAGCATCATCCTGAATAACAAATTTTGTTCCTAGAGTTAATACAACCGGCACATCATATTTTTTTGCATATTCAATCGCGCGCATCGTTGCTTCTGGCATCGGGTCACCTTGTTTGCAACGAACCAAATAAGCGGTTAGCACTAATGCTGAAGCATTTTTAAATATTTTTTCCGGAATACTGTCTGCATGAAGCTGGTTCATTTGACCTTCGCTTATAGCAAATGTCCGCTCACCATCTTCTGTTATTAACGCAAAGCACCGTCCTATTGCGCCATTTACTCCCTGAAGATAATTTAAATCCATTCTACTTGATGTATTACACAGATACCGATAACCGTAACTGCCGATTTTAATATCCTGACTCATTACGCCTAATAATGTAGAACGATCATCCGCTAATACCGAATAATTGTGCAGCGTATTACCAATAGTCCCGCCAGCAAACTCATTAGTAATCAAACCATTTTGCTGCAACTCTGTGTATAACGCTTCCGCTGTTTCGTCATCAATAACTAATGAATGCCCTTTACTCAGCTTAAACCGTTCAATTAATTCTGAATCCACTTTCGCTTCAATATCCACCAGAGTTTGGTCAATACCAATAATATGAGTTCGTGATAATTTTTTGTTGTCTTGTGCTTGAATAACGAGAGGATCACGCGCATCGACAGGGAAATAGTGCTTTGACTTACGCTGGCCAGGAAATTTCATAATGTTAAATGAGTGTAAAAGTGGAAGGAGTTTGAATTCTACATTGCCGCTATTAACGCGGCAACTTTACAAATAATAGCAAACGTTTTCGTGAGAAAAGTTTTTTTACATTCTAATCATCAAACAATTTCAACTCTTAAAAAATGTCAGCTTTTTAGCAAATATAGAAGTGTGATTGCCGTCTCGGATCTGTCCTCAAAAAACTCTTTCTGTTAGAATCTGCGTCCTAATCAATCAAGTGGTATTAAGTCATGTCAGAGAACCGCAACGCAAACAGCCAAAAGAAAGTCATAGTCGGCATGTCAGGTGGCGTTGATTCATCCGTTTCAGCATATCTTCTTCAGCAGCAAGGCTACCAGGTAGAAGGCCTGTTTATGAAAAACTGGGAAGAAGATGATAACGAAGAATATTGCACAGCAGCAGAAGATCTTGCTGACGCTCAAGCAGTTTGTGACAAACTTGGTATCTACTTACACACAATTAATTTCGCAGCAGAATACTGGGATAATGTTTTCGAGTACTTTCTGGCGGAATATAAAGCGGGTCGCACCCCTAACCCGGACATTCTTTGTAACAAAGAAATTAAATTTAAAGCGTTTCTCGAATTTGCAGATGAAGTGCTTGATGCGGACTACATTGCTATGGGTCATTATGTTCGTCGTACTTTCACTGAAGACGGCGAGAAGCCACAGATGCTACGAGGTCTGGACAATAACAAAGACCAGAGTTACTTCCTGTATACCCTTAGCCATGAACAAATTGGTCGTAGTCTTTTCCCTGTTGGCGAACTGGAAAAACCAGAAGTACGCCGCATTGCTGAAGAGCAAGGTTTAATCACTGCGAAGAAAAAAGATTCAACCGGTATCTGTTTTATCGGTGAGCGCAAATTTACAGATTTCTTATCTCGCTATTTACCAGCTCAACCGGGTAAAATCGAAACGCCTGAGGGTAAAGTCATTGGCGAGCATCAGGGTTTGATGTACCACACTTTAGGCCAGCGTAAAGGCTTACACATCGGTGGTCAAAAAGGCGGTGGTGGTAATGAAGAACCGTGGTATGTTGCAGAAAAAGATTTAAAACGAAATGTATTAATTGCAGTACAGGGTGCCGATCATCCGTTATTAAAGTCATACGGTTTAATCGCATCACAGCTTCACTGGGTAGACAGAATGCCGGTGAAAGAAGCATTTCGTTGTTCAGTAAAAACCCGATACCGTCAGACGGACATTCCTTGTACGGTTATTCCTGTCGATGACAACAATATCAAAGTCATGTTTGATGACCCACAAGTTGCCGTTACCCCGGGACAATCTGCTGTATTTTATCAGGATGATGTCTGCCTTGGCGGCGGTATTATCGAACAACGTATTTGTTAAAGGAGTATTACGTGGCTAACACAATTTATGACCGTACGATCGCATTTGCAGGGATTTGCCAGGCTGTTACTCTCGTGCAACAAGTTGCAAAAGACGGTTACTGTGATTCAGACGCGTTTGAAGCTTCGCTACGTGCTATTCTGGCGACCAACCCAGCTAATACGGTAAGCGTATTCGGTGAGGAAGCGAACCTTAAAATTGGTTTGGAGTGTCTGGTTAACGGTATCGACAGCACGCCTGCCGGAAGTGCTATTACCCGCTACATCATTAGCCTGTTAGCACTTGAGCGTAAGCTAATGAGTCGTAAAGATGCGATGTCGCAGCTCGGCGATCGTATCCAGATGGTCGAACGTCAGGTTGAACATTTCGACCTGCTTGATGATCAGATGATCAGCAATTTAGCCAGTATTTACTTGGACGTAGTCAGTCCTATAGGCCCTCGTATACAGGTTGCAGGCACACCAGCGGTACTTCAGCAAACTGCGAATCAACAGAAAGTTCGTGCATTATTGTTATCAGGTATTCGTAGTGCAGTACTGTGGCGACAAGTCGGTGGCAGACGCCTGCATTTAGTATTTGGTCGTAAAAAAATGGTTGATCAGGCCAAAATCTTATTAGCCAGAATGTAATAAACACCTTTCAGCTCGCGGACACCGCGAGCTGATTTTTTTGTTTGGTATAAAAATGGCGCAAACGTTTGCGCAATATTCGTGACAATTGCCGGTGATACTGGTATAAAGCACACGAAATTTAGAAACTCATTCAATTCAGGAGAACATCATGAAACTGTCAGCATTGACTGCTGTTTCACCAGTAGACGGCCGTTACGG
>Ga0075011_10000543_pt1 | contig 20215 bp, 18 predicted proteins | sample TARM_MetaG_T_14_FD_72354 | JGI IMG/M metagenome (GOLD analysis project Ga0075011, IMG submission 72354) | Freshwater microbial communities from Pennsylvania, USA, analyzing microbe dynamics in response to fracking - TARM_MetaG_T_14 | ecosystem: Environmental > Aquatic > Freshwater > River... | reverse complement strand
ACCGCAAGGGGTGGCCGCACGTGGGCGACGTACGGACAGGGCTCCTTGTCCGCTATGGCATTTCGAGGTCGAAGACATGTAAATCTTATTGGTGCACGGATTTAACTGTTGTTTAGTCGATAATACAGTTGCCAATTGCCGCAATAGTCTTGTGTATCAGAGGTGGGCAATTGTAAGTGTGGATTTATTACTGTATTGTCTTCTGGTTTTTTTGTTACAGTTTTAAAACAACAGTTTTAAATGTGCATCATCAAGTTCAATTTTCGGATAATACCCAATTAACTCCATCATGTCAAAAATTGATTTTTTATTCATTATACGACGCAGTATTTCTCGAAGGAATCATAAGTAACATATCCTGAAAACAGCTTTGTGGCGATATTATTTTAAACTTTTTTTGGCATGGTTCGACGGCAGGTAAATGGGGGAGACTCGGGCCGGGCAAATTCTCCGGGAACCGTTGCGGTCCGTTAAATTGGCGTGAGTACACGTAACCGGGTCGAGGGCGGAGTCACACTGCCGGGCGACGATCCGAACCGACCTTGTTCAAGGCTCGTTCGAGACCACTCCATTTCCGCGCGAGGGGCTTGTTTTGAGTTGTTCCGGGCGGCCCGGCCTCAAAACAGTCAAAGGCCCGGCGGGAGCTCCCGCCGGGCCATGCAGTATGTTCGGTTTGCTTGATGACTAGGTGAACAGGGAGAAGCGGAGCTCGCCGCTCTCCTCAACCAGGATGCACGCGGTCCAGATGCTCAGGGGAGAGCAGGGGCGGATCTTGTGCCACAATTGCTTATTCATGACACGCGCTTCAGCGGCCGTCCGGTTCCTCCAGGGATTCGGGCAGCCCTTGGACAAAGACCTTGATCTCGTCGCGCACGCGGCGGTAGGTGTCCAGGATTTCGGTCTCGTTGGTCAGTGTTTTGGCCAGGGCGGGCGGGTCGTCAAAGCCGACGTGAACCACCTTGGTCCGGGCCGGGAAATAGGGACAGTTTTCATTGGCGTGGCCGCAGACCGTGACCACGTAGTCGAAGTCCACGTCGCCTGGCAGGTCGCTGGTCAGCTTGGATGTGTGCCCGGAGATGTCCACGCCCGCCTCGGCCATGACCTGCACGGCCAGTGGGTTCAGGCCGTGGGTTTCCACCCCGGCGGACCAGGCCGTGAACCGGTCCGTCTTGAGCGTCCTGGCCCATCCCTCGGCCATCTGGCTACGGCAGGAGTTGCCGGTGCACAAAAAGAGGATGTTCATGACGTCGCTCCTATTCGGGGTTGGAGGTTTCGCAGCGAACGTGGCAGACGCCGCTGATGGTTTCTTTGGCAAGTGGGAAGTGGCGGCGCTTGAGGCGCACGGCCACGGTGACCAGGCCGATGAGCACCGGGACTTCCACCAAGGGGCCGATGACCGCGGCGAACGCCTCGCCCGAATCAATGCCGAAGACCGCTATGGCCACGGCGATGGCCAGCTCGAAGTTGTTGGAGGCCGCTGTGAAACTCAGGGTGGCGGCCTGCTCGTAGGTGGCGTCCGCTTTCCACGACAGGTAGAAGGAGACCAGGAACATGATCAGGAAGTAGATGGTCAGAGGGATGGCGATGCGGACCACGTCCAACGGCAGGGCCACCACGCGGTCGCCCTTGAGCGAGAACATGATCAGAATGGTGAACAGCAGGAAGACGAGCGTCAGCGGGCTGATCCTGGGGATGAACACGGTTTCGTACCATTCCCGGCCTTTGAACTTGAGCCCAATGAAGCGCGAGGCCATGCCCGCCAGGAACGGGATGCCCAGGTAGATGAATACGCTCTGGGCGATCTGCCCCATGGACACGTCCACGACCACGCCCCCAAGGCCGAACCAGCCGGGCAGGACCGTGATGAACACGTAGGCGTAGATTGAGAAGAAGAGCACCTGGAACACGGAGTTGAAGGCCACCAGTCCGGCGCAGTATTCGGAGTCCCCGCCCGCCAGGTCGTTCCAGACGATGACCATGGCGATGCACCGGGCCAGGCCGATGAGGATCAGGCCGACCATGTAGTCGTGCTGGCCGGACAGGAAGGTCACGGCCAGGCCGAACATGAGGATCGGTCCGATGACCCAATTTTGGACCAGGGACAGGGCGAGTACCCGGCCGTTGCGAAAGACCTGCCCCAGCTGCTCGTACTTCACCTTGGCCAGGGGCGGATACATCATCAATATGAGACCGATGGCGATGGGGATATTGGTGGTCCCCACCTGGAAGGCGTCAATGACCCGTTTGACTCCCGGGAAAAAATAGCCGCAGCCCACGCCCGCGAACATGGCCAGGAATATCCAGAGGGTCAGATAGCGGTCCAGAAAGGACAGTCGTTTCAATGCGGTTTCGTTCATTGCATAATTCCCATGTTTAATCCGAGCAGGTAGCTTCGGTTTTGTTTGCCAGATGAATCAGCAGCCGTTCATGGTCTTGCCGGGCCTGTTCCATATCCGGTAGCCGTCTACCGAGGATCTCGAGGATATCGGACTGTATGGCGTCCGCAGGCGCGGTCAGGGTGTAGTAGACCCACTTGCCTTTGCGGCGGCCGTCCACCCAGCCGCCGTTGCGCAGAAAGGACATGTGCCGGGATACCGTGGATTGCGGCAGGTCGAGGCCGGCCATCAGGTCGCAGACGCACAGTTCGCCATGATCGAGCAGCCGAATGACCCGCAGCCGGGTGGGGTCGCCGAGTCCCTTGAGTCGTAGTGCCAGTTGTTTCATGTATAGAGAGATATCCGCTTATGCGGATATGTTAATGGCAATTGTGTGACGATATCGTGCCGGGTGTTGAAACGGGCCGGTGGAATTTCCGCTGAAATGTCTGTATACGGGTCATGTGTCGGGGTGTGGGCCGGGGAAAACCGGTGGCAAACCGGGAGAGATTCCTGGCAACAGGCCCCGCTTGAAGAATGAATGCCATACCGGCCGAGCGGCCGGACAATGTACGACAAGACCAATTGCCCGGTACACGGGCAGGGAGGAATACGCATGAAGCCTATCTCGCGGGAAGTGTTCAGAACTTATGACATTCGCGGCGTGGTGGACAGGGATTTCGATGAGCAGTGGGTCGAGCGGCTCGGTCGGGCCTGTGGCCAGTACTTTTTGGAGCGCGGCTCCAAAACCGCCGTGGTCGGGCATGACTGCCGCCACTCCTCGCCCGGCTATGCCGAGGCCCTGACCCGTGGCCTGAATGGCACGGGCGTGGACGTCGTGACCATCGGCCAGGTCTCCTCACCGGCCTTCTATTGGGCCGTGACCAAATTGGGCGAGACCGCGGGCGTGATGATCACCGCCAGCCACAATCCCTCAGAATACAATGGTTTCAAGGTCTGGCAGGGGATCAGCACGATCCACTCGGACGAAATTCAGGATGTCTTCGAGCTCATGGACAAGGGCGATTTCCCGGAAGGGGAGGGCTCTGCGCGGCACGAGGACATGCTCGTCAAATACGTGGACGAACTGTCCGGCGACGTAACCTTCGGCAAGCCTCTCAAGGTTGTTGTGGATGGCGGCAACGGCACGGGCGGGACGCTCACCGCCGATGCCCTGGAAAAGGCCGGAGCCGAAGTGGTCCGCATCTTCTGTGAGCCCGACGGCGATTTCCCCAACCACCATCCCGACCCGGTGGTGGAGAAGAACATGGTCGCCCTGCAAGAGGCGGTGCTCAAGGAGAAGGCGGACATCGGCATCGGCCTGGACGGCGACGGCGACCGCGTCGGCGTGGTCACCGAAAAGGGCGAGTTGCTTTTCGGTGACCAGCTCGTGGCCATCTACGCCCGCGACATCCTTAAAACCTTCCCTGGCGCGTCCATCATCGGCGAGGTCAAATGCTCGCATCTCATGTACGAAGACATCCGCGCCCACGGCGGCGACGCGGTCATGTGGAAGACCGGGCACTCCCTGATCAAGGCGCGCATGCGCGAGATCGGGGCCAAGTTTGCGGGCGAGATGTCCGGCCATATGTTTTTCGCCGACCGCTATTATGGTTTTGACGACGCCACCTACGCGGCCCTGCGCATAGTCGAAATCCTGTCCAGGTCCGACAAGCCCATGAGCGAACAGCTCAATTGGCCCAAGACCTGGTCCACCCCGGAGATCCGCGTGGATTGCCCCGAGAGTATGAAGGAACGCGTGGTCGGCAAGGCCGTCGAATACTTCAGCTCCAAGTTCGACGCCATCGCCATCGACGGTGTGCGGGCCGTGTTCCCCGACGGCTGGGGGCTCATCCGCGCCTCCAACACCCAGCCCGTCCTCGTCCTCCGCTTCGAGGCCGAAACCCCCGAACGCCTCAACGAGATCCGGTCCATGTTTGAGGAAAAGCTCAAAACCTGGATCGCCGAAGGCTAGCTGCAACGAAGTATATCAATAAAGGGGCGCGGACCGAATGGTCTGCGTCCCTTTTGTTGTTGCCTCCCCCCTTCCCCCAAACTCCCATCCTCTTTTCCTTCCTAAACTTTTTGTTGCCGCTTAGCGGGGTGACCCGTTGTCGGAGGCCGCTTTCCAATAGAAAAGACCGACGCCAAAAATGGTGCCGGTCTTTCCGTTATGGGGGTGTGGTAGGTTTCTTATTTGGAGACGGAGACGAAGTGCTCCTGCATGGCCACGGCACCGCCGCCGCGATCCCATTTCTTGATGCCCTTGGGCATGAGCATGTTGTCGGCCGCGCCCATTCCCTTGGCGCGGGACTCGCACGGCAGGTCGTGGCCGAAGCCGTGGATCATGAAGACGGCCTCGGGGTGGACGAAGTCCGTGACGAATGCCTTGATCTTGGCCTTGTAGCCGTTGCTGGCCACGGTAACGTATTCGTCCTGTTCAATACCCAGCGCCTTGGCGCGCTCGGTGTGGATCCACAGGACGTTCTCGGGCATCTGCTCGAAGAGCAGCGAGTTGTTCACGGTGTGGCCCTGGGTGTGCAGGGCGCAACGGCCGAAGGTGATGCGGAACTTGCCGTCCGGGACCTGCTCCGGGGCCTCGTAGGGCTTGAGCGACGGCAGGCCGTCGGCTTCCAGCTTGGCGTCGATGATCTGGACCTTGCCGGACGGGGTCTTGAAGGAGCCCTCTTTCACCGGCTTGTACAAGGGGGAGGAAGCCAGGGACACGATGCCGGTCTTCTCGAAGTCCCCGATGGACACGCCGGTGCCGTCGAGCTGGAATTTCCAGATGTCTTCGATGTCGGTGTAGTCCAGTTCCTTGAGGCCCATGCGCTTGGCCAGACCCGCGTAGATTTCCCACACGGCCTTGGTGTCGTAGACAGGCTCAATGGCGCGCTTGCGCACCTGGAAGGCGGGCTTGGGACCGTTCTTGGTCATCAGGATCTCGTCCCGTTCGAGATACGGGGAGATGGGCAGGACCACGTCCGAGTTCCAGGCGGTGTCGGACCAGGAGAAGGTCACGGCCACGAGCAGCTCGATATCGTCCCACATGGCCTTGACGTCGTCTCTGTCAGGGAAGGCCATGAGCGGGTCGTGGCGTTGGGCGATGTACGCCTTGACCGGGTAGGGCTTTTCCTCCACCGCGGCCTCGTAGGCCAGGTGGACCAGACCCGGGCCCGCGTCGAAGTGTTTGCGTCCATCCATCCAGCCCACGCCGTCGACGCGCTGGCCCTCGGGCTTGGGATAGAGCTCCATGAAGCTCTTCAGCCCCTTGGCGCCCACGTCGCCCGGCTTGTTCATGAACGGCAGGCCGCCCTTGGCGCCGATGGCGCCGAGCAGTGCGTTGATGATGTAGATGGTCCGGGTCATGTAGAAGGAATCGGAGTAGCGTGCCGTCATCCAGCCCGGATGCCAGAGCACGCTCGGAGCGGCTTCGGCCAGCTGGTTGCAGAAATCGATCAGGCTCGCCGCGGGTACGCCGGTTTCGCCCTCGGCCCACTCGGGGGTGTAGGGCTTAACGAACTCGGCGAGTTTGTCGAAGTCCTCGACCCAGTCGGCCACGAACTGCTTGTCGTACAGTTCGTTATTAATAAGGACGTTGATGACCGCCAGGTTGAAGGCGTAGTCCGTGCCGGGCCGGACCATGAAGAAGTTGTCCGCCTTGGTTGCCGGGACGTTGGCCCGGATGTCGATGACCGTCAGCTTCGCGCCGCCCTCAATGCCCGTGAACAGGTTGTTCACCTCGGCCACGTTGATGGCTTCGAGGATGTTGCGCTGCTGGAGCACCACGTGTTTGGCGTTCTTCAGGTCGTAGGACACGCCCTTGCGGCCGAAGCCGAACACGGACAGGGCCGCGTTCTGCACGTTGCGGGCGCAGGCCGAGTCGTGGTTGTTGTAGTTGGCCGTGCCTATGCCGCGCAGAAAGGCGCGGTAAAAGTCGCGGAACGGGCCGCCGCGGTCCGAGAACAGGACCGAGTTCTTGCCGTAGGTGTCCTGGATGCGGGTCAGCTCATCGGCCACGTAATCCAGGGCTTCATCCCATGACACCTGCTTCCACTTTCCTTCGCCGCGTTTGCCCGTGCGCACCATGGGGTACTGCGGGCGGTCCTCATCATAGGTCAGGGCCGTGCCGGCAGCGCCGCGCGGACACAGGGAGCCCATGATGCCGGGGGCATCGGGATTACCCTGGATATACTCCGCCTTGCCATCGACCACCTCGACCTCAATGGGACATCGTACCGAGCACATGCCGCATATGCTCTTTACAAATTTCTTACCCATACACTCCTCCTGTACAGACAGTGATGATTCTGCGCGCTCTTTGAATTAGGTTGGACCTTATGCGTGCTGGACCATCGTGAGCAATATATACCCGGCATGTGAAATCTATAACATGATTTTTGTTCCATTTGATGAAAAAATAAGGTTATACTCTCTCTTCATTGAGAAATTTATCACAATCAGGGTGATTGTTGACCAAGCACGGATTTTTCTTCACTTCCTGGACTACTAACAAGACTGCGCGCCCAAATCCAAGTCTGCAGAGGTGGAAAATGGCTGGTTACAGAATGAAATTTGACAAGAAGCGGTGCATCGCGTGCAACGCCTGTCTGGTTCACTGCAAGGTGAAGAACAAGGTGCCCGCCGGGCTTTCCCTCAACCGCCTTGAGGCGGAGGGGCCCATAGCCGACAAGGACGGAAATCCTTCGGCCAAGCTGAAGTATACCAACTGTCGGCACTGCAAGAAACCCGAATGCGTGAGCGCATGTCCCACCGGGGCCATGTATAAACGCGAGGACGGGTTGGTGTTGGTGGACATGGACAAGTGCGACGGCTGCAAGAGCTGTATCGACGCCTGTCCGTGGACCGTGCCGGTGTTCAACGAAGCTACCGGCAAGATCATGAAGTGTGATTTCTGCGTGGACAGGGTCGATGCCGGTGGCACCCCTGCCTGCGTTGTAGGCTGTACGGCGAACGCCCTGAGCTTCGTGCGGCCGGAATAGACTGGTACCAACTTCGCGGCCTTGGGGGACGCGGAGTGACTTTTTGGGGTCCTTTTAACATTCATTTTGAGGAGGAGGTAACTGTGTTACGTTCCAAGAAAACTCTCCTGATGCTGGCCCTGGTTGCGGCTGTATGCCTCATGGCTCAGCCCGCCCTGGCCGATCGTCTGGCCGACGCCATCGCCGAGTCCAAACCCACTGGTGAACCCGGCTACATGGGCATCCCCGGCGGTCCGCAGCTGAACCTCATCATCGGTTTCCTGTGGGCGATCTGGGTAGGCTGGATCTTCTCCACCGTCGGCGCCTTCGGCGGCATCATGGCCGGTGTTGGTCACATCACCATCTATGGCCTGGGCGATTACGCCAGCTCTTTCGGCAAGGGCTCCAAGATGAACAAGGTCGTCACCGACTCCATCCGTGTGTCCAACCAGTGGCTGGTCGGTTGTTCCGCCGCCCTGTCCTCTTTCAACTACTACAAGGCCGGTCGTCTGGTGCTGCCGCTGGGTATCGCCCTGGCCATCGGTTCCGTGGCCGGTTCCTGGCTCGTGCCCTGGTTGACCGCCGGTAAGATCAGCCTGAAGGCCTACCTGGGCTACTTTGGTCTGTTCGTCCTGTTCCTGGGCTGCTACCTGTTCTACCAGACCACCCCCAAGGGCCAGGCCGGTAAGCAGGCCGCCAAAAAGGCCGCCGAGGCCTTCCAGAAGTCCGTCAAGGAACAGCAGGGAGGCGGCACTGTGGATATGGCCGAGATGGGCGTGAAGGTTCAGAAGTTCACCCCGACCGCCTGCGAGTTCACCTTCTTCGGCGTCGAGTTCAACTTCAACCCCCTGATCCCCGTGGTCGGCGGTTTCTGCATCGCGGCCCTGGCCTCCTTCCTGGGTGTCGGCGGCGGCTTCCTGCTGGTGCCGTTCCTGACCTCTGTGGCTGGTCTGCCCATGTACCTGGTCGCCGGTACCTCCGCTCTGGCGGTCCTCATCGGCATGGTCAACTCCATCGCTTCCTACATGCTGCTCAAGCAGACCCCGGTCGCTTGGGGCCTGATCGGCGCCGAGCTCGTCGGCATCGTCATCGGCTCCATCGTCGGACCCAAGACCTCCAAGTTCATCCCGGACAAGGTTCTGAAGTACATCTTCATCGTCCTGGCTCTGTACGTTGGTATCCGCTACACCACCAAGGGCTTCCTCGGTTACTCCGTGGTGCCGCCCTTCTAAGTCGGGCGAACTGACAGCAAGAAAGAGGGGCCGCCCATTCCGGGCGGCCCCCATAAACCGCTCACAGGAACGAATATGACCGGCCAAATCGTATACGAATTTCTCGACCCCTGGATGATCTGGGCCTTCCGTACCTCCGGCAACGCCTATGTGGGCTTTGCCCTTGGCCTGATCTGGGTCGCCCTGGTGGCAACCGTCATCGGCGAGTTGTGCATGGGCGGGGTTTATTTCTTCAACAAAAAGCATTTCAGGACCATTAACCGGGACATGGTCGACCACCACAATCTGTCGGTCAAGGCGCTGGGCGCCAAGAACAAGACCGCGTGGAAGGCCTGCAACTCCATCGCCAACGACGCCTTTGGCAAGAATTTTTTCGCCCACATCGCGCTGTTCGCCTCGTCTCTGTGGGTGGTTCCGTTCGGAATAGGTTGGCTGTTCTACCGCTTCGGCCATGTGGACTTCGCCGTGCCGTATCTCGGCTCGGTGGGTCCGGCCTTCGTGTTCATCCCGGTCTACATCCTGGTCCGCTACCTCTTCAGCCTGGCCAAGCCATGGCTGCCGGTCTTCAAGACCATCCGCCAGAAGGTCAAGGAGAATGAGGCCGGAGACGAGATGCTGGAATTCACGGATCTGCTCAGCGAAGAGGACAAGAAGGCATATGCCCGGAAGCATGGGCGGGACAAGAAGGACAAGCCGGGGCTCTTCAAGAGCAAGCCGGTCCCCGAAGGGTCCTAGCGATTTCGAAAAAGGAAAAGCCGCCCCATGGGGCGGCTTTGTTCTTTGATATGTCCGGCCGGGCCGGTTTAGGGAGCGGCCTTTTCCACGGCCTCCAGGAAGCCGGGGAGGTCGGAAGGCCCGATCAGGTAGAACCGCTCCTCGGTCTGGACGCAGAGCACGTCCGGACGATTGGTCACCACGACCGCCTCTTTGCCGTCCTTGATCTCGACCATGCCTGACCGATAGGCACCGAAGGTCATGTACTTGCGGGTCTTGGTGAACTTGAAGTCCTCGTCCTTTTTCAGGTCCACGCGAATGGTCTTGACCACCGAGGCCCAGGGGATGACCGCCGAGGCGAACGGCGGAGCGGCCAGGAGGATGCCCTCGTCCGCCACCGTGACCGACGCCCGCTTGGGCGTGATGTAGAGCATGTACCAGTAGAACAGGGACAGCGGTCCGGCCACGGCGATGAGGCAGATGCCGGTCCAGGTCAGGCCGGAGTTGAAGCTCCAGGCCACGGCCGCGGCGACAATAGCCACGATCAGGAGGAAAAAGGTGAGCACGGTCTTGCTCATGGGGATCTTGAAAATAGTCGTCATGGGAATCTCCTTGCTTGGGCACGCCCGTGTGCTGGCCCCTTTCATACTGACTTGGGGGCGGGTTGCCAAGGGATAAGACTTGTTGGAATGCGGCCTGAATTTCTGTACTGTTTCAGGGTACGTCCGAAACGCGGCGCAGGGGGCGCCCGGAACCGATGAGCCGATGATGAAAATGATGAAAATGATGAAAATCCGAATGACGACCTGGGCGGTCCTGCTCGCGCTTCTCGCTCCCGTGGCCTTCGCTTCCGGATGCTCGGACGAAAAGCCGGTCAAGGTGGACCTGTCCAAGCGCGAGGACATGGTGGCCCCCCGCATGGACGAGGCCATCACCTATGCCTATCTGCCGCAGTATTCCCACACCATTTCCTATCAGCGCCACCGCAGGCTGATAGAATACCTGCGCGAGACCACCGGTCTGGCGCTGCGCCAGATATTCCCGGATACCTTCGAGGAGCACGTTAAGATGGTCGAGCGCGGGGAGATCGACATCTCCTATTCCAATCCGTTCGTCTACGTGCGCCTGGCCAAGGCCGGGGCCCAGGCCTTTGCCCGGGTCATCGAGCCCTCGGGCGAACCCAATTTCCGGGGACAGATCATCTCCCGCGCGGACAACGCGGCCATCAACTCCCTCAGCGATTGCCGGGGCAAGCGGTGGATCGCCGTGGATCCCAACTCGGCGGGCGGCTATCTTTTCCCTCTGGGGCTTTTCTACAATCACGGTATCCATCTTTCCGATTTCGAGACCGTGGACTTCGCGCCCGGCCCGGGCGGCAAGCAGGAGAAGGTCGTTCTGGCCGTGCACGCGGGCGTGTACGACATAGGTACCATCCGCAAGGGCTCCCTGGATGTGGTCAAGAACAAGATCGACCTCGGCTCCATCCGCGTCCTGGCCGAGACACGCGCCTATCCCGGCTGGGTGTACGCGGCCCGCAAGGGACTCGACCCGGCCGTGGTGGACGCCATCGCCAAGGCCATGTTCGCCCTGGATGAGGACACCCCCGAGCACCGGGCCATACTGAGTGCGGCGGGCATGAAGGGCATCATCCCGGCCCGCGACCTCGATTACGACCCGGTCAGGGAACTGGCCGAGAAACTGAATCTGGACCGGTAGCCGCTCATGCGCATCTTCCCCCGCCTCAAATTCCGCACCAAGCTCAATCTGGGCATGTCCGCCATCCTCGTGGGCATGGCCGTGCTCCTGTTGCCGCTGGTCGGGACCATGAGCGCCAACTCCCTGGTGGAGGAGAGCAAGAAGCGTGGCTCGGCCCTGGCCGAGGGATTGTCCGTGCGCGCCGTGGACCCGATGCTCGCCCGCGACTTTTTGCGGCTCAAGAACATGGTCGACGAGCAGTCCACGGTGGAGGACGTGATCTACGCTTTCATCCAGGACAAGAACGGCTTTGTTTTGGTCCACACCTTTCAAAAAGGGTTCCCCGTGGACCTCATCGCCGCCAACAAGACGGCCAGGGACGAGTCCCTGCACATCCAGTTGCTGGCCGACGGGTCACGGCGAATCTATGATTTCGCGGCCCCGGTCCTGGTCTCGGACGGGCGGCTCGGGACCGTGCGCATAGGCCTGTCCCAGGCACGCATCCAGATGGCCGTGCAGCGCCAGCTGACCCTCATGGCCGGGTTGTTCGCCGGGGCCCTGATCCTGGCCACGTCGCTCGGCACGGTCTTCGCCCGGCGCGTCACCGCCCGCCTGGGGCGGTTGCGCTCCCACGCGGAAGAGATGCTGACCGGCAACCTGGACATTACCTCGGGCCCCACCTGGGGCATCCATTGTTGGGAAAAGCAGCAGTGCGGCATCACCCAGTGCCCGGCCTACGGGGAGACCCGGCGGCGGTGCTGGTATATTGCCGGAACCATGTGCCCGGACTGCAACAACGAGGGCAACTTCCAATGCCGCCTGGAGTCCTGCCGCCGGTGCGTGGTCTACCGCGAGAACGCGGGCGACGAGATTCAAGACCTGGCCGAGACCTTCGACGTCATGGCCCTGTCGCTCAAGAGCCATATCGAGGAGCTGCGCGACGCCGAGCGCAACCTGCGTGACCAGCAGCGGCTGACCCGGACCATCCTGGACGTCTCCCCGGACCGCGTCTCCCTGGTGGACTCGACCATGCGCTACCGGGGCTGCAACAAGAGCTTCGCCGAGTCCGTGGGCATATCCCTGGCCGAGATCGAGGGCAAGACCGACTTCGACCTCTTTCCCGAGGCCGAGGCCGAGAAGCGGCACATGGCCGCTCGCGACATCCTCCAGTCCGGGCGCAGGCTGGACACCCAGCTCATGGTCGAGGCGGGCGGGGGCGAACACTGGTTTCACGTGGTCTGCGTGCCGGTCTTCAACGACGAGGGGCGCATCGACGGGCTGCTGCGGACCGACCGCGACATTTCGGACATCAAGCGCTACGAGAATCAGCTCATTCAGGCCCAGAAGATGGAGTCCCTGGGCCTGTTGGCGGGCGGCGTGGCCCACGAGATCAACACCCCGCTCGGCATCATCCTGGGGTATGCCCAGCTCCTCCAGGAGGACGTGGCGGCGGACACCCAGATACATCAGGATCTGGCCATCATCGAAAAGCAGACCCAGGTCTGCAAGAAGATCGTGGCCGACCTTCTCGGCTTTTCCCGCCAGACCCAGTCGGCCAAGCGCGAGATGTGCTTCAACAACTCCGTCATGGAGGCGGTCTCCCTGGTGCGCCACACCCTGGAGCTCGACAAGGTGGAGATCGTCACCCAGCTAGACGACCGATATCCGATCATCTACGGCGATCCCGAGAAGCTCAAGCAGGTCTGGATCAACCTGTTGACCAACGCGCGCGACGCCATGGCCGGCCAGGGCGGGACCATCCTCATCCGCACCCGCCTGGATACCCCGATCGGTATCGTCTCCCTGTGGGTGGCCGACAACGGTTCGGGCATCGCCGAGGACGAGCTCAAGAAAATTTTCGATCCGTTTTACAGCACCAAGGCCGTGGACAAAGGCACCGGCCTGGGGTTGTCCGTCTCCTTCGGGATCATCGAGGACCACGGCGGGGACATCCGCGCCGAGAGCCCGGTCCCCGAAGATTTCGGATTCCCCAGCGCCAAGAAGGGCGTTGAGGGCGGCGGAACGGTCTTTGAAGTGAACCTTCCCCTGGACCATCAGGCCGATGGCGGGGAACCGGAAAAGGAGTAGGAAATGGCGAATATATTGGTACTCGACGACATCAGCGACGCCGGGATGCTGGTCAAACGCATCCTGGAGCGCAAGGGGCACGAGGTGTGGAATTTCACCGAGGAGGAGGACGCCCTGAAACACGCGGCCGGGACGAAGATCGATCTGGCCATCCTGGACATCAAGCTCAAGAAGATGACCGGTGTGGAGGCTCTGGAGGAACTCAAAAAGGTCAATCCGGACATGAAGGCGATCATGCTGACCGGCTATCCTACCCTGGAGACCGCCCGCGAGTCGCTCAGGCTCGGGGCCCAGGAGTACTGCGTCAAGCCCATCAACAAGGAGGAGCTGGAGGTCAAGGTGGCCGAAGTCCTAGACGGCTGCGACTAACCATGGACCGGACCCGCCAGGCCGCGAACCACACAGTATAGCCAAGGACGATTCATGTATCTCAAACAACTCTTCAGGCACTGGACCTATCAAGTGTTCGCTCCGGGCACCCTGCTTCGGCGCAAGTACGAGGCGTTCAAGTCCCTGCTGGCCCACGACGCCGTGGCCCTGGAACTGGTCGCCGACCTTGAGGAGATGTTCTACGGAAAGCGGTTGGCCGACCGCCAGCGCGCGGTCTGGATGACCAATCGGCTGTCCTCGGCCGTGTCCACCATGGCCGGCCAGCTGGTGGAGATGAACCCGACCCGGTACATGGACCTGCCCGAGTATTTCCGCAAGATCGACTTCTACGTGCACATGGCGCTCGAACTCGAACAGCCCGAGGTGGGCCCGCCGTACATCCTCTCCCTGGAGGATGCCGGGGCCATGCCCAGGCTGGCGGGCGGCAAGGCGTCCAACCTGGGCCGCGCCAAATCCCTGGACGGCATTCCGGTACCGCCCGGCTTCGTGGTCACGGCCAACGCCTTCAACTATTTCATCGATTTCAACGGGCTGGGCGAGGAGATCGAGAAGCGGCTGCGCCAGATGGTCGTGGGCGACCGCGATCTGCTGGCTCGGCTGACCGCCGAGATGCAGGAGCTCATCCTGGCCGCAGAGGTCCCGGAGGAGATAGCCCGCGGCATTCGCTACGGCGTGTCCGAGATCATTGAAGGCGACGACCTCATCGCGGTCCGCTCCAGCGCCCTGGCCGAGGACGGCGAGATATCCTTTGCCGGGCAGTATGCCTCGGAGTTGAACGTTCAGCCCAACGATGTGCTGGAGGCCTACAAGCGGGTCCTGGCGGGCAAGTACTGCCCGCGCGCTGTGGCGTACCGCATCTCCAACGGGCTGACAGACAGCGAGACGGCCATGGCCGTGCTGGTCATTCCCATGGTGGACGCGGACACCGCCGGCGTGCTCTACACCCGCGACCCGGACTGTCGGGGGCGCGAGGCCATGGGCGTGTACGGCGTACGCGGCCTGGGCCACGGGCTGGTGGACGGCTCCACCTCCCCGGACAAGGCCGTGCTGACCCGGGACGAAACCCCGCGCCTGGATGCGGACTGCACCCCGGACGTGGGCGGCCTGCCTTCCGAGGAATCCCTGGTCCGGCTGGGCCAACTTGCCATGCGCCTCGAGGAAGCCTTCGGACGGCCTCAGGACATCGAGTGGGCCGAGGATGTCACCGGTGAATTGTTCATCCTCCAGACCCGCCCCTTGCAGGAGGAGCGCGAGGAGGCCTTGACCGGTCAGGACCCACTGCCCATTTCCGTCCGGCCCATTGCCGAGGGGCTGGAGCGCGCCTCCACCGGCGCGGGGTGCGGGGCCGTGTATTTCGCCTCCACGGGCGAGCGCATCGCCCAGATTCCCGACGGAGCCGTGGTCGTCACCCCGAGTCTCAAGCCGTCGCTGCTGACCTTTATCGGCAGGATGAACGGGGTTATCGCGGCCACGGGCAGCCGGGCCAGCCATTTCGCCTCCGTGGCCCGCGAATCGGGTGTGCCCGTGGTGGTCGGCGATGTGGACGCCAAACTCGAACAGGGCCAGCTGGTCACCGTGGACGGCACGGGCGGGGCCGTTTACGAGGGCTGCGTGGAGGCAATCATGACCCGGGCCCGCGAGGGGCAGCAGGTCTCCGAGCGGGTGGTGGAGCAATACGCCAAGGTCGCGCCGCTGACCGTGCGCCTGAACCTGACCGACCCACAGGACGAGGCCTTCACCCCCATGGGCTGCAAGTCCCTGCACGACGTGGTCCGCTTCTGCCACGAAAAGTCCGTGAACGAGATGTTCGCGGTCATGGACAAGAAGGGGCGGGGCATGCACGCGGCCAAGCGGCTTGAGACCAGCCTGCCCCTGGTCATGTATGTCCTGGATCTGGGCGGCGGTTTCTTTGCCAACGCGGGCGAGGGCAAGACCGTTTCGCCCCAGGACATCAAGTGCCGCCCCATGTGGGCCCTGTGGTACGGATTGTCCGACGAGCGGGTCAACTGGCCATCGCGGCTGACGGCCATGGATTGGGAAGAGTTCGACAAGGTCTCGGGCGGCATCTTCAGTTTCGATTCCAAGCTGCTGGCCAGCTACGGGCTGATCTCCGACGACTACCTGCACCTGATGGTCCGCTTCGGCTACCACTTCTCGGTGGTGGACGCCATATGCGGTCCCGAACAGGGGGCCAACTACATCAATTTCCGTTTCAAGGGCGGCGGGGCCGGATTCGACCAGCGGCTGCTCCGCCTGGAGTTCATCCGGGGGGTTCTGGACCATTACGGGTTCGAGACCTCCACGCGTGGCGATATGCTCGACGCCAAGTGCGCCCGGCTGCCCGAGAACGACACCCGGCGGCTGCTTATGCGCCTGGGCTACCTCATGGCCGTGACCCGGCTCATGGACATGCGCATGGACAACGAGGAGCAGGTCGCCGCCGAAGTCCAGCGGTTCATCAACGACGCGGAGTCGCGCGATGGCTGACAAGACCGCCGCCTATAGGGTCACCTGGGTCACGGACCAGCTTGGCGTGGGCAGCGCGCCCATGAGCTATCCCCAGCTTGAGGCCATACGCGCCCAGGGCGTGGACGCCATTCTCAATCTGTGCGGTGAATTTTGCGACCTGCACGACATCGAGAAGGGCGCGGGCTTCGAGGTCCACTATCTGCCGCTCGAGGACGAGGAGGCCCCCGGCCTGATCGAGCTGGAAAAAACCCTGGCCTGGCTGGACGAGGCCATCTATCTGGGCAAGAAAGTGCTCATCCACTGCCGCCACGGCATCGGCCGCACCGGCACGGTGCTCAACGCCTACCTGTTGCGGCGCGGCCTGGGGCACAAGCTGGCGGGCAAGGCGCTCAAGAAGCTCAAGAGCAAGCCCGCCAATTTCGTGCAGTGGCGGACCATCCGCAAATACGGCAAGCAGTCCGGCCAACTGACCGTGCGTGAGCCGTCCCTGGAATTCAAGCGGCTGGTGGATCTGTCGCCGTTTTTCAATGATTATACGGAACTGGTCGAGCGGGTGGACGAGAGCGGCCAGGCCACCGAAGGGCTTGCCTGCGGCCTGGACCACAGCCAGTGCTGCACCACCCCCGTCTCCCTGAGTCTGGCCGAGGCAGTGTACATCTCCCACCGCATCAACCAGAAGCTGTCCGGCGAGGAGCGCCTCAAGGTCATCGAGCGGGCCGTGGCCACGGCCCAGGCCGAGCGCAAGGCGGCCAGCGACGTGGCGTCCGGCGGGGACGGGGACTACTGCCTGTCCGAAGCCGGGGCCGTCTGCCCGCTACTCGAGAGCGACAAGTGCCTGCTCTTCGAGCACCGGCCCCTCCAGTGCCGCGCCTTCGGCCTGGATCAGCACGACGCCGGGGGCATGTGGGGGACCATGATCAACCCGGCCCTGAACAAGATTTCAGCGGAGATATGGTTCGCCTACACCGGCTCCATGGCGTCCGGCGACATGCCGCGCTTCGCCCTGCCGGACGTGGTCTCCGGCAAGTTTGTGGAGACCATCTTCCGGTACATGATGCGGCAGGGGCTGGAATAACGCGGCCTAAACCGAGCAGTGCAACTCCACGAAGGGGTTGGCCAACTGCGGCAGGTAGGACTCGGTAAAGAAGACGTGTCCTTCCCTGGGCAGCGTCAAGGGCGCGGCGTCCGGATTCGTGGACACGCTGACCGTGTCTTGGGTGAAGGTCACGGTCATGGGCACCACTTCCTGTTCCGCCTCGCTGCACAGGCTTTCCCTATTCTCCGGGATGTGGCAGTGGGTGTGCCCGTCCGGGTGCACCACGGTCAATTTGGTCAGGGTGGTGATCACCCGGCAGACCTTCCCGTCCTCATCGAACATCAATGAATTGGCGTCCCCGTTTACGCCCACCGCGTCCGGGTCATAGGCGTTTATCTCGCCCGCCCGGGTAGGCACCACGGTGGGCTTGGCCGGCTCCAGGGAGCGCACCTTGCCGTCGCGGTCGAAGCTCACCCCGATGCGAGTCTCGATGGGGCCGACCGGGGTTGGCACGGACAGGGTCTCGCTCGGCCACAGGGTCAGGCTTCGCAGACTGCCGTCGTCGTAGAAGCTGACGCTCATGACCTTGGTGCGGACCAGCCCGATGGGCGTGGTCAGGGTGACCGGTTTGGTCAGCCCGAACTCGTCGTCCTGGCTCCAGTAGCCGGACAGTTTGCCGTTCAGGGGAAAGATCCGATTGATAGCGCCGTTTTCATGGAAGGAGACCAGCTCACCCGGGATCTCGCCGACTGAAGTGGAGAACATGGTCTGTTTCTCCAGGGGCGCGGATTTGAGTGCGCCCGAGGCGTGGTATTCCACGGGCAGAATCTCCCGCTTTCTGAGGTCGTCGTCCGTGTGTTGGGGGATCAATTCACCGTACTGCGTGGATATGGTCTGCATGAAAGCCTCTCTTGGAGTCTTGGAAGGCGGGCCGGCGCCGGGATTGGCAGCCGTCCGGAATCCTTGAGGGTGCAGGGCGTCCGGCCAGGCCGTGGCGTCCGATGAAAAGTAATGCCGCGTAGCTGATGAGCAGCAGGGCCAGGGAGAGCAGGCCCGCCTGGCCGTATTCCAGGGATTCGGTGTGCTCGAAGATGGCGATGGAGGCCACCTTGGTTTTGCCCGGGATGGACCCGCCGAGCATCAGGGCCACGCCGAACTCGCCCACGGTGTGCGCGAAGATCAACGCGGCCGAGGCCGTGAGCCCCCCCTTGGCGTTGGGCAGGATCACGTGGCGGAATGACTGGAGGGGTGTCATGCCCGAGCAGCGGGCGGCCTCGACAATGCCTGGATCAATCTTCTCAAAGGCCGCGCGCATGGGGAGCACGCCGAAGGGCAGGCTGTAGATCAGCGAGCCTACGACCAGCCCGGAAAAGGAAAAGGGCAGGGGGGAGCCGAACAGCGATTTCCAGGCCGCCCCGAAAGGCGAACTCGGACTCATGACCATGAGCAGGCCGAAGCCCAGCACCGTGGGCGGCAGGACCATGGGCAGATTGCAGGCCGCCTCCACATACCGCTTGCCGGGCATGCGGGACTCGGCCAGCCAGTAGGCCAGCGGCATGCACAGGCAAAGCAGCAGGGGCGTGACCGCCAGGGCCAGCTTGCCGGTGATCATGAGCGCGGTGAAGTCCATGTCGCTCCTAGGGGGTGATGACGACCGGGGTGGTGAGCGCCGGGAGGTCGCTCGGGGGCGTGGCCGTGGAGGCCGTGCCGGACAGGACGCAGAGCCATAGACAGATGCACAGGACTTTCTTGAACACGGGGCCTCCTAGTTCTTGGCGAGTTTCGAGAGTTCGCTGTCGGTCAGAGGGCGTTCCAGCTCCCAGGCCAGCTTCCTTACTTCATCGACAAGGGCCGAGAGGCCCTGTTCCGGAAGGTCGAGGCCGTGCCCCGCAAGTGCGTTGGCGACCGCCGCTCTCCCACTTTTTCCGCCAACAGCAACCATCCGGTCCGCGCCGATGCGGCCGGGGTCGAAGGGCTCGAAAAGTTCAGGCGATTTGCTGAGGGCGTGCGCGTGAAGGCCGGACTCGCAAGCGAAAATGTCCTTGCCCGCGATCGCCTTGGTTCGGGGAATCGGCACCCCGGCAGCTTGAGAAACGAAATGGCAGAGGTCGCGAAGGTCTTCAATTTTGTACGCATGGTTTGTCTCCTTGAGTGTCAGGTAGGCGGCCAGTTCCTCGGTGGCCGCGATGCCGGATCGCTCGCCGATGCCGAGCAGGCTGGCGTCGGCGAAATTCGCGCCGCAGGACAGGGCGGTGACCGCGTTGCCCGTGGCCATGCCGAAGTCGTCATGGCAGTGAACGGCCAGGTCGATGTCCAGTTCCTTTTTGAAGGCCGTGACCAGCGCCGTGGTCCCGGGCGGGGTCAGCAGCCCCAGGGAGTCGGCCAGGCGCACTCGGGACGCGCCCACGTCCTGCGCCAGTCCGGCCGCCTTCCGGGCGAAGTCCGGATCGGCCCTGGAGATGTCCTCCAGGCCGACGGACACGTATTCCATGCCCAGGAGCCGGGCCGCGAGAACGGTTCGGGCCAGGCGTTCCAAGAGCCCCTCGCGGTCGGTCCCGAGCCTGTTTTCGATGTGCAGGTCGGACACGGGCACGCCGATGTTGATGCGGTCTACCCCGAGGCCAACGGCCATGCGGATGTCCGCCTCACGGCAGGGCGACCACACGGACAGGGCGGTGCGTCCGCGCCGCGTCCCTATCCTTTGTATCAGTTCTTCCAACCCATCCTGCCCCACCCAGCCCAACTCGATCTCGTCCACGCCGATGGATAGGAGGCCGGATACGATCCGTTCCTTTGCCTCCATGGTGAAGTAGGCCCCGAAGAGCTGCGCTCCCTCTCTGAGTGTGGTGTCGATCAACATGCGCTTTGTCCTTCTATTCTTGTTGCGGGTGATGTTGATTCTCTATGAGCAGGAAGGGTGCCAATTCTAAAAAAAGATATATCAACATGATATTATTGGAAATTATTATTGACGAAAAAGATATGGTTTTGCCTACATTTTTGTAGCTTGCGACACTTGTGTCTGCGTGGTTGGTGGGAGCCTACACTTTTTGTAGGAAGCTACTCCGCTGTAGGTGATATTACTTTTCCTTGTAAAACAGCATGTTGAAGTGTTGTTGGTGGTTTGGCACGGCGTTTGCCTTAAGGGTCCCATCGACGCAAACAAACCCATGGAGGAGAAATCATGAGGAAAGTAGCAATTTACGGAAAGGGCGGAATCGGAAAGTCCACCAC
>Ga0075011_10000541_pt1 | contig 20238 bp, 16 predicted proteins | sample TARM_MetaG_T_14_FD_72354 | JGI IMG/M metagenome (GOLD analysis project Ga0075011, IMG submission 72354) | Freshwater microbial communities from Pennsylvania, USA, analyzing microbe dynamics in response to fracking - TARM_MetaG_T_14 | ecosystem: Environmental > Aquatic > Freshwater > River... | reverse complement strand
AGACACGTCGAGGTCCTCGTGGTCGATCAGAGTTAGCGCTTCTGATCCTCGGGGACCTCGACCCCTACCCGGCGGACCTCACATCGCGCGCGTCGCCCCTACCGGATGTCCCAAGAGCCGGAAATCTACGTCGCCGCGTGCATGCACGCACAGGGGTTCGACTTCGTCCCCAACCCGGACCCGGTCATCGCGTTGGACCGTGCCGTCCGCGACGACATCGAGCCGGGCACCCGCGAGTTCGTGCTGGATTTCGGCCTGTCCATCACCAACCCGGCATGGTACGTCGAGATCACTGGCAGCGACGGTGATCCGAACGAGGAACTCCTCGCCACGATGTCCGACGCCCACCGCGAGGCATGGGACCGTGCGCTGCACGGTGACGCCGACGTCCAGGGAGACTGGGGGTGCTGGGGGGCCGGAAATCAGGCCTTCCAGGGGGGTGAGCTCTTCCCCGCTGAGGAGTTCGCCGGCCTCGCCGACGAGGCGAACGCATTGCTCACCCACCTGGACCACACGCACCAGGGCGGCGGCAACCCGATCGAGGACGAGTGGTCGGCCTGCATGGTCGCCGCCGGCCACCGTGCCTTCCACAGCCCGACGGCGCTGCGTCACGCGATGGAGGCGGAGTTCTTCGGTGGTGTGGCAGACCTCCAGGAGTTTGCCGCACGAGAGTTCGCGGCGGCGAAGGACAGTTTCCGTTGCGAGGTGCAGGTGGACCTTCACGAGCGGAGCCAGGAGTGGCAGCACGAGCGCCAGGCGGAGTTCGTCGAGCAGCACCGCGCGGAGCTGGAGGCCTGGCTGCTCCACGCGACCGCGCTGCAGGCGGACGGCTGATCCAGAGTCCTCCTGGCCGCGCGGCCCCAGAGGCAGGTTCGGCGCCGGGCTCAGAGCGGCAGTCAGCCGATGGCCTCGGCCCCGGTCGCGAACTGGGTCGCGTAGAGGTCGGCGTACAGGCCGGCCTTCGCGAGGAGCTCCGGGTGGGTGCCCTGCTCGACGATGCGGCCCTCCTCGAGGACGACGATGAGTTCCGCGGACCGCACGGTCGAGAGCCGGTGCGCGATCACGAGCGACGTCCGCCCGGTGAGCGCGACGTCGAGGGCCGCCTGCACCGCGGCCTCGCTCTCGGAGTCGAGGTGGGCGGTGGCCTCGTCGAGCACGACGAGGTCGGGGGCCTTGAGCAGCAGGCGCGCGATGGCGAGGCGCTGCCGCTCGCCGCCGGAGAGCCGGTACCCGCGGTCGCCGACCACGGTCTCGAGCCGTTCGGGGAGCCCTTCGACGAGCTCGCCGATGTGGGCGGCCCGGAGGGCCGCCCACATCTGGTCCTCGGTGGCGTCGGGCCGGGCGTACCGCAGGTTCTCCGCGATGGTGTCGTGGAAGAGGTGCGCCTCCTGGGAGACGACGCCGACGGTGGCCCGCAGGGAGGAGAGCGTGACGTCCCGCAGGTCGAGCCCGGCGATCCGCACGGCCCCGGCCGTGGGGTCGTACATGCGCGAGACGAGCTGGGAGATGGTCGTCTTCCCGGCGCCGGACGGCCCGACAAGGGCGACCATGGCACCGGCCGGCACCTCGAACGACACGTCCCGCAGGGTGTCTCCGACGGGGTCGGTGCCCAGGGTGGCCACGGACTCGAGCGAGGCCAGGGAGACCTCGTCGGCCCGCGGGAACCGGAACGTCACCCCGTCGAGGGTGACGGACGCCCCGGCCGCCGCGACCGCGGCCCGCAGGTCGGCGGCGCCCGGCTTCTCGGCGACGGAGGGTTCGAGGTCGAGCACCTCGAGGACCCGCTCGAAGCTGACCAGGGCGGTCATGACGTCGACCTGCACGTTCGACATCGCCGTCAGCGGACCGTAAAGGCGCCCTAGATAGGCGGTGAGGGCCACGACGACGCCGACGGTCAGCTCTCCGGAGATCGCCTGGAGGCCGCCGAGCCCGTAGACGATGGCGACGGCGACCGACGCCAGGGTGGTGAGCCCGACGCGGAACCAGGTCGCCATGAGGGACCGCTTGACGCCGATGTCGGCGAGCGAGCGGGCGGTGGCCGCGTACCGGGCGGACTCGCGGTCCGGGTCGCCGAAGACCTTGGCCAGGTGGGCGCCCGCGACGTTGAACCGTTCGTTCATGAACTGCCCGGCGTCGGCGTTGAGGTCGTAGCTGGTGCGCATCAGCGTGGCCAGGCGCTTGCCGAAAAAGCGCGCGGGCAGCACGAAGGCGGGCAGCAGCACCAGGGACAGCAGCGTGAGCCGCCACGACATCGCGAACATCGCGGCGACGGTGAAGACGACGGTCAGCCCGTTGGAGACGACGGACTGCAGGGTCGAGGTGAACGCCTGCTGGGCGCCGAGCACGTCCCCGTTGAGCCGCTGCACCAGCGCACCGGTGCGAGTACGGGAGAAGAACGCGAGCGGCATGCGCTGGACGTGGTCGAAGACGGCGGTGCGCAGGTCGAGGATCAGCCCTTCCCCGACCGTCGCCGACACCCACCGCTCGGCCACGGCGAGCACGGCGGACAAGAGCGCGAGCAGGGCCGCCCCGCCGGCGAGCAGCAGGACGAGCCGGCGGTCCCCGGTGCCGATGCCGTCGTCGATGAGGTGACGGAACAGCAGGGGAGTGGCTGCGCCCGCGGCGGCGTCGAGGACGAGCAGGCCGAGGAAGAGGGCGAGCCGCCAGCGGTACGGCCGGGCGAAGCCGAGCACGCGACGCACGGTGTCCCGGGCGAGCCGGTGCTGCGTGACCGAGGAGTCGGAGACGAAGGTCCGCATCCCGCTAGCCTGGCCGCCGCCGCGACCGCCGCCCCCGCCCATCCCCGCATGCATGCTCACCCGCCCAGCATGCGCGATCCCGGCGCGCTCGGGCACCACGAGCAGGCACCTGACGCCGCGGGGCCGGTGCGGGAGCGACGGCTCCCCGGCCGCACCGACCGCGAGCACGCGGCAGGATGGGCACCATGTTCCGCATCGGCCTCACCGGAGGCATCGGCGCCGGGAAGTCGACGACGGCGCGCAGGCTCGCCGCCCTCGGCGCCGTCGTCATCGACCACGACCAGCTCGCCCGCGACGCCGTCGCCCCCGGCTCGGTGGGGCTCGAGCAGGTGGCCGAACGGTTCGGCGACGGTGTCCTGGCCGCTGACGGGTCGCTGAACCGGGCGGCGCTGGGCGCCCGGGTCTTCGGGGACGACGACGCCCGCCGCGCCCTGGAGCGGATCGTCCACCCGGAGGTGCGCCGGCTGGCCGCGGAGAAGCAGGCCGCCGCCGTGACCGCCGACCCGGCCGCCGTCGTGGTGCACGACATCCCGCTGCTGGTCGAGACCGGTCAGGCGGATGCCTTCGCGCTGCTGATCGTGGTGCACGCCCCCGCGGAGCTCCGCCTGCGCCGCCTGGTCGCGGGCCGGGGCCTGACCGCCGAGCAGGCCCGGGCACGGATTGCCGCCCAGGCGGACGACGCCACCCGCATCGCCGCCGCCGACGTGATCCTGGACGGCTCCGGCACCGAGGGCGACCTGAACGCCCAGGTGGACGCCCTGTGGGAGCGGCTCGCCGAAGAGGCCGCGACGGAGACGGAACCGGCCCCTGACGGGACAAGGGCCGCGGTGTCGGACGGTCGGCCTACTCTGGCTTCATGCGACCCGTGACCGACCTGCAGCGCGCCGTGGCCCCGTTCGAGGTCATCAGCGAGTACCAGCCGTCGGGTGACCAGCCCACCGCGATCGCGCAGCTCGCGGAGCGCATCCAGGCGGGGGAGAAGGACGTCGTCCTGCTGGGTGCCACGGGTACCGGCAAGTCGGCGACGACGGCGTGGCTCATCGAGAAGCTGCAACGGCCCACGCTGGTCATGGCGCCCAACAAGACCCTGGCCGCCCAGCTCGCCACGGAGTTCCGCGAGCTGCTGCCCAACAACGCCGTCGAGTACTTCGTCTCGTACTACGACTACTACCAGCCCGAGGCGTACATCGCGCAGACGGACACCTACATCGAGAAGGACTCGTCGATCAACGACGAGGTCGAGCGCCTTCGCCACTCGGCGACGTCCTCGCTGCTCACGCGCCGCGACGTCGTCGTCGTCGCGTCGGTGTCCTGCATCTACGGCCTCGGCACGCCGCAGGAGTACGTGGACCGCATGGTGCGGCTCGACGTCGGCGACGTCGTCGACCGCGACCAGATGCTGCGCCGCTTCGTGCAGATGCAGTACACGCGCAACGACGTCGCGTTCACGCGCGGCACCTTCCGGGTGCGCGGTGACACCGTCGAGATCATCCCGGTGTACGAGGAGCTGGCCGTCCGCATCGAGTTCTTCGGGGACGAGATCGAGGCCATCCAGACGCTGCACCCGCTCACGGGCGAGGTCGTGCGCGACGAGCAGTCGGTCTTCCTCTTCCCGGCCACCCACTACGTCGCAGGCCCCGAGCGGATGGAACGCGCGGTCGCCGGCATCGAGCGTGAGCTCGAGGACCGCCTCTCGGTGCTGGAGAAGCAGAACAAGCTGCTCGAGGCGCAGCGCCTGCGGATGCGGACCACGTACGACATCGAGATGATGCGCCAGATCGGCTCCTGCTCCGGCATCGAGAACTACTCGCTGCACATCGACGGGCGCGAGCCCGGCAGCCCGCCGAACACCCTGCTCGACTACTTCCCGGAGGACTTCCTCCTCGTCATCGACGAGTCCCACGTCACCGTGCCGCAGATCGGCGCGATGTACGAGGGCGACATGTCGCGCAAGCGTTCGTTGGTCGAGCACGGCTTCCGCCTGCCTTCCGCGATGGACAACCGGCCGCTGCGCTGGGAGGAGTTCACCGAACGCATCGGCCAGACCGTCTACCTCTCGGCCACCCCCGGCGACTACGAGATGGCTCTGTCCGACGGCGTCGTCGAGCAGGTCATCCGGCCCACCGGCCTCGTGGACCCCGATGTCGTCGTCAAGCCCACCACCGGCCAGATCGACGACCTGCTCGGCGAGATCCGCGACCGCGTCGACCGCGACGAGCGCGTCCTCGTCACCACGCTCACCAAGAAGATGGCCGAGGACCTCACCGACTACCTGCTCGAGAAGGGCGTCAAGGTCCAATACCTGCACTCTGACGTCGACACCCTGCGCCGCGTCGAGCTGCTGCGCGAACTGCGGCTCGGCCAGTTCGACGTGCTCATCGGCATCAACCTGCTGCGCGAGGGCCTCGACCTGCCGGAGGTCTCCCTCGTCGCCATCCTCGACGCCGACAAGGAGGGCTTCCTGCGCTCCGAGCGCTCCCTCATCCAGACCATCGGCCGTGCCGCCCGCAACGTCTCGGGCCAGGTGCACATGTATGCGGACAAGATCACCCCGGCCATGCGGGCCGCCCTCGACGAGACCAGCCGGCGGCGCGAGAAGCAGGTCGCGTACAACCTCGAGCACGGCATCGACCCCCAGCCGCTGCGCAAGAAGATCGCCGACGTCACCGACATGCTCGCTCGCGAGGACATCGATACCCAGGAGCTCCTCGCCGGCGGCTACCGCAAGGCCCCCGAGGGCGGCGGGCGCAAGACCAAGGCGCCCGTGCCCGGCAGCCCCAAGGAAGGCGCCACCACGGGCAACCGCCTCGCCGGGATTGCGGCGGGCGAGCTGGCCGAGCTCATCCAGGAGCTCTCGGACCAGATGCACGCCGCCGCTGGCGAGCTGCAGTTCGAGCTCGCGGCCCGCCTGCGCGACGAGATCTCCGGCCTGAAGAAGGAGCTGCGGCAGATGCAGGCCGCCACCGCCTAGCGGCGTCCCACCCCAGGAGCCGGCTGGCGTTCTTCGATCGACGGGATGGCGGGGTATGGTTGCGCGGCGGAGGGGAGTACCTCGTCTCAGGTCGGGTCGTCAGCACGGCGGGCATCGTTGCCCGCTCGGCCCGGCCTCTCACGCTCCGGCGTGAGGAGGAAGACCTTCGGTGATGAGTGCTACCCACCGAAAGACAATACCTCGTGACAGTGCCCCTCTGGGTCTGGGCGTTGACCGTCCTCGCCATCCTCGCGATGCTCGCCGTCGACTACGTCGGCCACGTGCGCACCCCGCACGCACCGTCCATCAAGGAGTCGGCCGCCTGGTCGGCCGTCTACGTCGGCATCGCCCTCGTCTTCGGCGCCGTGGTCTGGGCCGTGTGGGGAGCCCGGTTCGGCGGCGAGTACTTCGCCGGCTACGTGACCGAGAAGTCGCTCAGCATCGACAACCTCTTCGTCTTCGTGCTGATCATGTCCAGCTTCCGCGTCCCGCGAGAGCTTCAGCAGAAGGTGCTGCTGGTCGGCATCACCGTCGCGCTGATCCTGCGCACCGTCTTCATCGCCGCCGGTGCCGCGCTGATCTCGAACTTCTCCTGGGTCTTCTATCTCTTCGGCCTCTTCCTGGTCTGGACCGCGATCTCGCAGCTGCGTCACGCGTCCGACGGCGAGCAGGACGAGTTCCACGAGCCCGCCGTCCTGCGCCTCGTCCGCAGGGCCGTGCCCACGAGCGACACCTACGTCGGAGACAGGCTCACCACGCGCGTCGACGGCAGGCGGGCCATCACCCCGATGCTCATCGTGATGATCGCCATCGGCTCGGCCGACCTGCTCTTTGCCGTCGACTCGATCCCCGCGATCTTCGGCCTCACCGAGCAGACCTACCTCGTCTTCGCGGCCAACGCGTTCTCGCTGCTCGGCCTGCGCCAGCTCTTCTTTCTGGTCGACGGACTGCTCGACCGCCTCGTCTTCCTCGGCTACGGCCTCGCCGCCATCCTGGGCTTCATCGGCATCAAGCTCCTCGTGCACGCGCTGCACGAGAACGAGTTGCCGTTCCTCAACGGTGGCAGGCACATCGAGGCCATCCCCGAGATCCCCACGAGCGCCTCGCTGGGCTTCATCGCAGCGGTGCTGGCGATCACCACGGCCGCGTCCCTGTATCGCGACCGCCGCGCCCGGGCTCTTTCAGGCGCTCGCCGGCCTGAGGGGCGCTGATCGAGAGGGCCGTCACCTCCCGAGGGAACCGATCACCGGGAGCCACTCCCGTACGGTGCGCTCGGCGATCAGGCCCTCCCGGCGGAACGGGTCGTCCTCGATCGACGCCGTCGCCGCGGCGGCGTCCCCGGCGTCGAGCAGGAGCAGCGCGCCGGCGGGGGCGTCGTCGGACGCCGCCAGCGGACCCGAGGCGATGAGGCCGCCGGCCTCGTGCAGCGCGCCGAGGAACGCGCGGTGCGCGGGGCGGATCTGGTCCAGCTTCTCGGGCTCGGAGACGTAGAGATAGGTCACAGCAAAGACGGCCATGGCCCGATCCTGGCAGATCAGGGGCGGTTTGAGCGGTTCGCCCCGTCGAACGTGTGTGCGATTGTCGGTGGAGCGGCATACGATGCCGGGGTGAGCAACCGCCTCGTCATCTCCGGCGCCCGCGAGCACAACCTCAAGAACGTCGACCTCGACCTCCCGCGCGAGCGCCTCATCGTCTTCACGGGCCTCTCCGGCTCGGGCAAGTCGTCGCTGGCGTTCGACACGATCTTTGCCGAGGGCCAGCGCCGTTACGTCGAATCGTTGTCCGCGTACGCACGCCAGTTCCTCGGGCAGATGGATAAGCCCGACGTCGACTTCATCGAGGGCTTGAGCCCCGCGGTCTCCATCGACCAGAAGTCCACCAACCGGAACCCGCGGTCCACGGTGGGCACCATCACCGAGGTCTACGACTACCTCCGCCTGCTCTTCGCGCGCGCAGGCACGCAGCACTGCCCGGTCTGCGGCGAGAGGGTGCAGTCGCAGACGCCGCAGCAGATCGTCGACAAGCTGCTCGAGCTGCCCGAGGGCACGCGCTACCAGGTGCTCGCGCCCGTGGTCCGCGGCCGCAAGGGCGAGTACGCCGACCTCTTCAAGGAGCTCCAGGGCCAGGGTTTCGCCCGTGCCCGCGTCGACGGCGAGATCGTCCAGCTCACCAGCCCGCCGCAGCTCGAGAAGAAGCTCAAGCACGACATCGAGGTGGTGGTCGACCGCCTCGTCGCGCGCGAGGGCGTCCAGCGCCGCCTCACCGACTCCGTCGAGACGGCCCTGCGCTTGGCCGGCGGCCTGCTCATGGTCGAGCTCGTCGACGCCGACCTGGTCGACGCGGACCGCATCCTCAAGTACTCCGAGAAGCGCGCCTGCCCCAACGACCACCCGCTTACCCTCGACGAGATCGAGCCGCGGACCTTCTCGTTCAACGCCCCCTACGGCGCCTGCGCCGAGTGCACCGGCATCGGCTTCCGCCTCGAGGTCGACCCCGACCTCATCGTCCCCGACGTCGACAAGACGCTTCGCGAGGGCGCCATCGCCCCCTGGTCGCAGACGTCGTCGGAGTACTTCGAGCGCGTGCTCACGGCGCTCGCGGACGAGATGACCTTCTCCATGGACGTGCCGTGGCGGGCGCTGCCCGAGCGGGCCAGGGACGCCGTGCTCTACGGGCAGAACCACAAGGTCCACGTCCGGTACAAGAACCGCTGGGGCCGGGAGCGCCAGTACTCCACGGGCTTCGAGGGTGCCGTCACCTTCATCGAGCGCCGGCACCACGAGACCGAGTCGGACTGGTCGAAGGAGAAGTACGAAGCCTTCATGCGCGAGGTTCCGTGCCCGGTCTGCCAGGGCGCGCGCCTCAAGCCCGAGGTCCTCGCCGTCAAGGTGGGGGACAGGTCCATCTGGGACGTCTGCCGCATGTCGATCGACGACGCCGCGACGTTCCTCGGCTCCCTCGAGCTGGGCGTCCGTGAGCGGCAGATCGCCGCGGAGGTGCTCAAGGAGATCAACGCCCGCCTCGGGTTCCTGCTTGACGTCGGCCTCGACTACCTCTCGCTCGACCGGCCCGCCGGCACGCTCTCCGGCGGTGAGGCGCAGCGCATCCGCCTGGCCACGCAGATCGGCTCGGGACTCGTCGGGGTCCTGTACGTGCTGGACGAGCCGTCGATCGGCCTGCACCAGCGCGACAACCGCCGCCTCATCGAGACGCTGACCCGCCTGCGCGACCTCGGCAACACGCTGATCGTCGTCGAGCACGACGAGGACACCATCCGCACCGCAGACTGGATCGTCGACATCGGCCCGGGCGCCGGCGAGCACGGCGGTCGCGTCGTGCACTCGGGCGACTACCAGGGCCTGCTCGACGCCGCCGAGTCCATCACCGGCGCCTACCTCTCGGGTCGTCGGAAGATCCCCGCGCCGGAGGTGCGGCGGCCGGTCGACGCGGACCGCAAGGTCTGCGTCGTCGGCGCCCGCGAGAACAACCTCAATAACGTCGACGTCGAGTTCCCGCTCGGCGTGCTCACCGCCGTCACCGGCGTCTCGGGGTCCGGCAAGTCCACCCTGGTGAACTCGATCCTGTACACGGTCATGGCGAATGCGCTCAACGGTGCCCGCCAGGTCCCCGGCCGCCACACCCGCGTCACCGGGCTCGAGCACCTCGACAAGGTGGTGCACGTCGACCAGGGTCCGATCGGCCGCACCCCCCGCTCGAACCCGGCCACCTACACCGGCGTGTGGGACCACGTGCGCAAGCTGTTCGCCGAGACGGAGGAGGCCAAGGTCCGCGGGTACGGGCCGGGGCGCTTCTCGTTCAACGTCAAGGGCGGCCGCTGCGAGGCATGCTCGGGTGACGGCACGCTCAAGATCGAGATGAACTTCCTGCCGGACGTCTACGTCCCGTGCGAGGTCTGCCACGGCGCCCGCTACAACCGCGAGACGCTCGAGGTGCACTTCAAGGGCAAGACCGTCGCCGACGTCCTCAACATGCCGATCGAGGAGGCCGCGGAGTTCTTCGCCGCCGTGCCCGCGATCTCCCGGCACATGAAGACGCTCGTCGACGTCGGCCTCGGCTATGTGCGCCTCGGCCAGCCCGCGCCGAGCCTCAGCGGCGGCGAGGCGCAGCGCGTCAAGCTGGCCTCCGAGCTCCAGCGCCGCAGCACCGGCCGCACCGTCTACGTGCTCGACGAGCCGACCACCGGCCTGCACTTCGAGGACATCCGCAAGCTGCTCGGCGTCCTCCAGTCGCTGGTCGACAAGGGCAACTCCGTGATCGTCATCGAGCACAACCTCGACGTGATCAAGAGCGCCGACTGGGTCGTCGACATGGGACCCGAGGGTGGCGCCGGTGGTGGCACCGTCGTCGCGGAGGGCACCCCGGAGCACGTGGCCGCCGTCGAGGCGAGCCACACGGGACGCTTCCTCGCCGAGGTGCTCGAGCAGCACCCGCCGGTGCAGCAGGCCGGCAGCAACGGTGCCGCCCTGCGCAAGCCGGCGACGCGCAAGGCCACCAAGAAGGTCGCTGCGGCGTAGCGCCGGGGGGCATCGCGTGCCGGATCGCGAGGCGTGCCGACGCGCGCGAACCTAGCGTGTCGGCATGACGACGGTGGAGCACTCGTACACAGCGACCCTGACCTGGTCGGACCCCAAGGGTACCGACTCCTTCAGCACGTTCACGCGGGACCACGAGATCCTGCTCGCGGGCAAGGAGCAGCCGATCGAGGCCACGGCCGCCGCCTGGTTCCGCGGCAACCCCGCGCGGCACACGCCCGGCGAGCTGCTCCTCGCGGCCCTCGCGTCCGGGCACATGATGCGCTTCCTCGAGATCGCCGCCGACCGTGGGCTTGTCGTGGTGGCGTACCGCGACGAGACGGAGGGGCGGGTCCAGCTGAGCTCGCGCGGCGACGGAAAGGTCGGCAACGTCGTCCTGCGCCCGTCCGTCACCGTGCGCCCCGGCCCTCTCGCCAACGAGAGCGAGGTCCGCCGGATCCACGAGTGCGCCGGCTCCGTGAGCGTCGTCCGTCGGTCGGTCGCGGTGGACGTGACCGTCGCGCCCGGGCCTCTCACCGTGCAGGAGGAGTCGCCGGTCCTGGCGGCGGAGCAGCGGGTCTGACCGGCCGTCCCGACCGGCCGGCCTCCACCGACGGCCCTGCTTGTCGGACCGGCCGCATAGGGTGGTTGCCATGGCAGATCCCGCCACCTATCGCCCCGCGCCGGGGGAGATCCCCACCGCCCCCGGGGTGTACCGGTTCCGGGACGCGCACGGCCGCGTCATCTACGTGGGTAAGGCCAAGAGCCTGCGCCCGCGCCTGTCGAGCTACTTCCAGGACGTCGCCAACCTCCACCCGCGCACGCAGACGATGGTCACCACGGCCGCCGCCGTGGAGTGGACCGTGGTCGGCACCGAGGTCGAGGCCCTCGCCCTCGAGTACTCGTGGATCAAGCAGTTCGACCCGCGCTTCAACGTCAAGTACCGCGACGACAAGTCGTACCCGTACCTCGCCGTCACGATGAGCGACGAGTTCCCGCGCGCCCAGGTGATGCGCGGCGCCAAGCGCCCCGGCACCCGCTACTTCGGCCCCTACGGTCACGCGTGGGCGATCCGCGAGACCCTCGACCTGCTGCTGCGCGTCTTCCCGATCCGCACGTGCTCCGCGGGCGTCTTCAAGCGTGCGAACCAGACGGGCCGCCCGTGCCTGCTCGGCTACATCGACAAGTGCTCGGCCCCGTGCGTGGGCCGCATCAGCCCGGAGGACCACCGGGGGCTCGCGCAGGACTTCTGCGAGTTCATGGCGGGCGACACACAGAAGTTCGTGCGCCGCCTCGAGAAGCAGATGCAGGCCGCGGCGGCCGACATGGAGTACGAGCAGGCCGCGCGCCTGCGCGACGACATCCAGGCATTGCAGCGCGCGCTCGAGAAGAACGCCGTCGTGCTCGGTGACGCGACCGACGCCGACGTCTTCGCGCTCGTCGGCGACGACCTCGAGGCCGCCGTGCAGGTCTTCCACGTCCGCGGCGGCCGCATCCGCGGTCAACGCGGCTGGGTGGTCGAGAAGGTGGAGGACGTCACGGACGCCGAGCTCGTCGAGCACCTGCTCCAGCAGGTGTACGGCCAGGACGCCGGCCCGGACGCCGCCGAGTCGAGCGTGCCGCGCGAGGTGCTCGTGCCCGTGCTCCCGCCGGACCCGCAGCAGGTCATGGCGTGGCTCGGCGGTCTGCGCGGCTCGAAGGTGGACGTCCGGATCCCGCAGCGCGGCGACAAGCGCGATCTCGCCGAGACGGTACGCAAGAACGCCGAGCACGCGCTGGTCCTGCACCGCACCCGCCGCGCGGGCGACCTGACGACACGCAGCCAGGCGCTGCGCGAGATCCAGGAGGCGCTCGACCTCGAGACCGCCCCGCTGCGCATCGAGTGCTACGACATCTCTCACACGCAGGGCACCTACCAGTCCGCCTCCATGGTGGTCTTCGAGGACGGCCTGCCGCGCAAGAGCGAGTACCGCTCCTTCAGCATCCGCGGCCCCGAGGGCGACGGCGCCCGCGACGACACCGCGGCAATGCACGAGGTCATCACCCGCCGCTTCCGCCGCTACCTGGCCGACAAGGCCCGCACCGGCGAGCTCGGGCTCGCCCCCGGGCCTGACCAGATTGCGCCTGACCAGATCGCGCCGGGCCCGCTCGAGTCCGTCGAGGTGAGCGCGCAGGAGGAGGCCGCCGAGGAGAAGAGGCGCTTCGCCTACCCGCCGAACCTCGTGGTGGTCGACGGGGGCCCGCCCCAGGTGGCTGCAGCCCGGCGTGCGCTCGACGAGCTCGGCATCACCGATGTCGCCCTCTGCGGCCTGGCCAAGCGGCTGGAGGAGGTCTGGGTCCCGAACGACGACTACCCCGTCATCCTCGAGCGCTCCTCCGAGGGGCTCTATCTGCTCCAGCGGGTTCGCGACGAGGCCCACCGCTTCGCCATCACGCAGCATCGCAAGCGCCGCAGCAAGGGCATGACGGTCTCCGTCCTCGACGGAGTCCCCGGCCTGGGCCCGGCGCGGCAGCGGGTGCTGCTGAGCCACTTTGGATCCGTCAAGCGCCTGCGTGCGGCCAGCGTCGCGGAGATCGCCAGCGTGCGTGGGATGGGCACGGCGACCGCCCAGGCGGTGGTCCGCGCACTGAACCCCGCCGCGGGGAGCACGGACGGCGACGCGACTGGCAGCATGGCACCATGACGGAGCACGCGAACCCACTGACGGAGCACGCGAACCCACTGACGGTCCCGGAAGGCATCCCCGCGGTGGAGGCGTCCGCCCATTCGCCCCTGCACAAGGAGCCTGAGGTGCTCCTCATCACCGGCATGTCGGGCGCCGGACGCAGCCGCGCGGCCGGCGTGCTGGAGGACCTCGACTGGTTCGTCGTCGACAACCTGCCGCCGATGATGATCATCCCGCTCGTCACGATGATGACCAAGGCCGGCTCCGCCGTCGAGCGCCTTGCCGTGGTCGTCGACGTCCGCGGACGGCAGTATTTCTCGGACCTCGACGCCGCCCTCGACCACCTGCGCGACGGGGGCATCCAGTACCGGATCCTCTACCTGGACGCCTACGACGACGAGCTCGTCCGCCGCTACGAGGCCGTCCGGCGGCCCCACCCGCTCCAGGAGGACGGACGCATCCTCGACGGCATCGCCGAGGAGCGCCGGGCGCTCGCCACCATCGCAGAGCGGGCGGACGTCATCATCGACACCAGCAACCTCTCGGTGCACGACCTCGCCCGCGAGGTCCGCGCCACGGTGGCCCAGGGCCAGACCGAGGCGCTGCGCGTGAACGTCGTCGCGTTCGGGTTCAAGTACGGCGTTCCCATCGACGCCGACCACCTCATCGACATGCGGTTCGTCGCGAACCCGTACTGGATCACCGAGCTGCGCCACCTCACCGGCAAGGACGCCCCCGTGCGCGACTACGTCCTCTCTCGCCCCGGGGCCACCGAGTTCATCGACCGCTACGTCCACGCCCTCGAGCCCGTGCTCGACGGCTACCTCCACGAGGAGAAGCGGTACGTCACCATCGCCGTCGGCTGCACGGGCGGCAAGCACCGCTCCGTCGCCGCCGCGGACGCCATCGCCGCCCGCCTGCGTGAGCGCGGCCACCGCGTGACGGTCACCCAGCGCGACCTCGGCAAGGAGTAGGCGTGGCGGTCCCCTCCGGCAAGCCTGCCGTCGTCGCGCTCGGCGGCGGCCACGGGCTGTTCGCCAGCCTGCGCGCCCTGCGGCACGTCTCCGACCGCCTCACCGCCGTCGTCACCGTCGCCGACGACGGCGGCTCCTCCGGGCGCCTGCGCGAGGAGCTCGGCTGCCTGCCGCCCGGCGACCTGCGCATGGCGCTCGCGGCCCTGACCGACGACTCCGACTGGGGACGCACCTGGGAGGCCGTCCTCCAGCACCGGTTCGCCACGCAGGGCCCGCTCGACCGGCACGCCGTGGGCAACCTGCTGATCAGCGCCCTGTGGGAGATCCTCGGCGACACCGTCAAAGGCCTCGACTGGGTGGGCAGGCTGCTCGGGGCCCGCGGGCGGGTGCTGCCGATGGCGTCCGTGCCGCTCGTGGTCAAGGCCGATGTCCGTGGCGAGCGCGGCGAGCTCGCCACCGTGGTCGGGCAGGTCAACGTCGCCACGGCGGAGGGACATATCGAGCAGCTGCGCCTGGAGCCCACGGACCCGCCGGCGTGCGCCGAGGCAGTCGAGGCCGTGCGCGAGGCCGACTGGGTGGTGCTCGGGCCGGGCTCCTGGTACTCGTCGGTGCTGGTCCACCTGCTGGTGCCGACCCTTGCCACGGTGCTCCATGAGACCCCCGCGCAGCGATGCCTGACGCTGAACCTGGTGCCCGACTCCGAGACCTCGGGGCAGACGGCCGTGGACCTGCTCGAGGCGCTCCACCACCACGCCCCGGACCTGCGCATCGACGTCGTCCTCGCGGACCCGTCCTCCGTGGCGGACGCCGCCGAGGCCGAGCTCGCGGCCGCCTCTCTGGGAGCGCGGCTGGTGATGCGGCAGGTGGCGCGCAGCGAGGGCAGCGCCGAGCACGACACCCTGCGCCTCGCCGCCGCCTACCGCGACATCTTCGACGGCGCGCTGGGCGACGTCTGAGCCACGCTCACCCCGACGGGCGCCGCTCCCCCGGGCAGGCGCCGTCTGACGCCGGGGGAGCGACCCGCAGCGGACGGGCGACACGCCGAGCGAGAACGGTGCGACACGCCGTGGCAGGATGCCGCCCATGGCGCTCACGGCACAGGTCAAGGAAGAGCTCGCACGGCTGCGGATCACCCGCACCTCGTGCCGCAAGGCCGAGGTCTCCTCGATGCTGCGGTTCTCCGGCGGTCTGCACATCATCTCGGGGCGCGTCGTCGTCGAGGCCGAGATCGACACCGAGGCGGCCGCGGCCCGCCTGCGGATCGCCATCGCGGAGCTGTACTGCCACCAGAGCGACCTGATCGTCGTCCAGGCCGGCGGCCTGCGGAAGAACAACCGCTATGTCGTGCGGGTGGTCCGCGAGGGCGAGTCGCTCGCCCGGCAGACGGGCCTGCTCGACCAGCGCGGGCGCCCGGTCCGCGGCCTCGCCCCCGAGGTGGTCTCCGCGGGGGTCCAGGAGGCCGAGGCCGTGTGGCGGGGAGCCTTCCTCGCGCACGGCTCGCTGACGGAGCCGGGCCGTTCGATGGCGCTCGAGATCACCTGTCCCGGCCCGGAGTCGGCGCTGGCCCTCGTGGGCGCCGCCCGCCGCCTCGGCGTGCAGGCCAAGTCGCGCGAGGTGCGCGGCGTCGACCGCGTCGTCGTGCGCGACGGCGAGGCGATCGGGGAGATGCTGCGCCGCATGGGCGCCATCGCGACCCTCGAGATCTGGGAGGAGCGCCGCGCGCGCCGCGAGGTCCGCGGCACCGCCAACCGTCTCGCCAACTTCGACGACGCGAACCTGCGCCGGTCGGCGCGCGCAGCGGTCGCCGCCGGCGCCCGCGTGCAGCGGGCCTTCGAGATCCTCGGCGACGAGGTGCCCGACCACCTCCGCCAGGCCGGCGAGCTCCGGCTCGAGCACAAGCAGGCCTCGCTCGAGGAGCTCGGCCAGCTCGCCGACCCGCCGCTGTCCAAGGACGCGGTCGCGGGCCGCATCCGGCGGCTGCTGTCCACGGCCGACAAGCGCGCTCTGGAGCTCGGGATCCCGGACACGGAGGCCGACCTCAGCCCCGACCTGCTGGACCTCTGAGAGGCTTTCCTGACAGGCGACGCCCAGAGGTCGGACCACGTGCGCCACGGGCCGGACTCCCACGAAGCGCAGGGCGTCGGCGCGTTGTAGGCTCGTGCGCGTCAGGTGACGACGACGTGACCTTCCCCACGAATCGGCGGCGCGTGCCTGTCTTTGCGCGGGGGAGATGCGTCCCGTCACCAGCGCGCCCCTTCGGCGCGCTGTCAAGGCATCTACGTGTGCGTCGGAGGATCCGGCGCGCCTCTGAGGAGTGGATTGTGACCATTCGCGTCGGCATCAACGGTTTCGGCCGCATCGGCCGTAACTTCTACCGCGCCATCGTCGAGTCGGGTGCGGACATCGAGGTCGTGGGCGTCAACGACCTCACCGACAACAAGACCCTTGCCCACCTGCTGAAGTACGACTCCGTCCTCGGCCGCCTTGGCCAGACCGTCGACTTCGACGACGAGAACATCATCGTCGACGGCAAGGCCATCCGCGCCCTCGCCGAGCGCGACCCGGCAAACCTGCCCTGGGCCGAGCTGGGTGCCGACATCGTCATCGAGTCGACCGGATTCTTCACGGACGCGGAGAAGGCCAAGGCCCACCTCGCCGCCGGTGCCAAGAAGGTCATCATCTCCGCCCCGGCGAAGAACGAGGACGCCACGTTCGTCATGGGTGTGAACTCGGACCTGTACGACGCCGAGAAGCACCACATCATCTCGAACGCCTCGTGCACCACCAACTGCCTCGCCCCGCTGGCCAAGGCCCTGAACGACTCGATCGGCATCGAGCGTGGTCTGATGACCACGATCCACGCCTACACGGGTGACCAGAACCTCCAGGACGGCCCGCACCGCGACCTGCGCCGTGCCCGCGCCGCCGCCCAGAACATCGTCCCGACCACCACGGGTGCCGCCAAGGCCGTCGCCCTGGTGCTCCCGGAGCTGAAGGGCAAGCTCGACGGATACGCCCTCCGTGTCCCGACGATCACCGGTTCGGCCACCGACCTGACCTTCACCGCGTCGCGCGAGACGACGGTCGAGGAGGTCAACGCCGCGGTCAAGGCTGCCGCCGAGGGCCCGCTCAAGGGCGTTCTCGCGTACACCGAGGACCCGATCGTCTCGACCGACATCGTGACCGACCCGCACCAGTCGATCTTCGACGCCGGCCTCACCAAGGTGATGGGCGACCAGGTCAAGGTCGTCTCGTGGTACGACAACGAGTGGGGCTACTCGAACTCCCTCATCGCGCTGACCGAGCTCGTGGGCAAGTCCCTCTGAGCCTCACGCCCTGCGTGAACCCTGCGTGATCTGACGGCCGCGTGAGCACCGCCCAGCGCGGTGCCCACGCGGCCGTCGCCTTTTCGGCAACCCTTTCCGACCCCCTGGGAGACTTCTGTGAAGACCATCGCCGAGCTCGGTGACCTCACCGGCAAGCGCGTCCTCGTCCGTGCCGACTTCAACGTCCCGCTGTCGAAGGACGGCACCAAGACCATCACCGACGACGCCCGCATCGTCGCGGCCCTGCCGACGATCAACGCGCTGCGCGACGCCGGCGCCGCCGTCGTCGTCATGGCCCACCTCGGCCGCCCGAAGCCGGTCGACGGTTTTACCTTCGACGAGAACTTCACCCTGGCCCCCGTCGCGGCCCGTCTCTCCGAGCTGCTCGGTGCGCCGGTCCCGCTGGCGAAGGACCTGACCGGCCCCTCGGCCCAGCAGACCGTGGCCGCGCTCGAGCCCGGCGACGTCGCCCTCCTGGAGAACGTCCGCATGGACCCGCGGGAGACCTCCAAGGTCGACGCCGAGCGGCAGGCCGAGGCCGCCGAGCTGGCCTCGCTCGCCGACGTGTACGTCTCCGACGGCTTCGGTGTCGTGCACCGCAAGCAGGCGTCGGTGTACGACATCGCCAAGGTGCTGCCGGCCGCCGCCGGCCACCTGGTCTTCAAGGAGGTCGACTCCCTCTCCAAGGCGACCACCGACCCCGAGCGTCCCTACGCCGTCGTCCTCGGTGGCTCGAAGGTCTCCGACAAGCTCGGCGTCATCGGCAACCTGATCGAGAAGGCCGACCGCCTGCTCATCGGTGGCGGCATGGTCTTCACCTTCCTCGCCGCCCAGGGCGCCGAGGTCGGCAAGTCGCTCCTCGAGACCGACCAGATCGACACCGTCAAGGGCTTCCTCGCCAAGGCCGCCGAGCGCGGCGTCGAGATCGTGCTGCCGACGGACATCGTCGTGGCCGACGCCTTCGACGCGCCCGCCCCGACCGGCGTGGTCGCCGCCGACGCCATCCCGGCAGACCAGATGGGCCTCGACATCGGCCCGGAGTCCGGCGCACTCTTCGCCGAGAAGCTCGCCGACGCCAAGACCATCGCCTGGAACGGCCCGATGGGCGTCTTCGAGCGCGAGGAGTACGCGGCGGGCACGCGCGCCGTCATGGACGGTCTCATCGCCGCCCGCGCCAACGGGGCGTTCACTATCGTCGGTGGTGGCGACTCCGTCGCCGCCGTGAAGATCCTCGGCTACGACACCGCCGACTTCGGCCACATCTCCACCGGTGGCGGCGCCTCCCTCGAGCTCCTCGAGGGCAAGGTCCTGCCCGGCATCGACATCCTCGGCTGAGCCGGGACCGACGACAAGGAAGACATCATGACTCGCACCCCCCTCATGGCGGGCAACTGGAAGATGAACCTGGACCACCAGGAGGCCATCGCCACCGTCCAGAAGCTGGCCTGGACGCTCCAGGACGCCAAGCACGACTACGCCTCGACCGAGGTCGTCGTCTGCGCGCCGTTCACCGACCTGCGCTCGGTCCAGACCCTGGTCGACGGCGACAAGCTCGAGATCAAGTACGCCGCGCAGGACGTCTCGAAGCACGAGTCGGGCGCCTACACCGGCGAGATCTCGGCCTCGATGCTCGCCAAGCTCGGCTGCTCGTACGTGGTCATCGGCCACTCGGAGCGTCGTGAGTACCACGGCGAGTCGGACGACCTCGTCAACGAGAAGGTCCGCGCCGCGTTCGCCAAGGGCATCACCCCGATCCTGTGCGTCGGCGAGGGCCTGGACATCCGCAAGGCCGGCAACCAGGTCTCGTACACCCTCGCCCAGGTCGAGGCCGGCCTGGCCGACCTCAGCAAGGAGCAGGTCGCCGAGATCGTCATCGCCTACGAGCCCGTGTGGGCCATCGGCACCGGCGAGGTCGCCACCCCCGAGGACGCGCAGGAGGTCTGCGGCGCCATCCGTGGCCTGGTCGCGGAGCTCTTCGACGACGCCGCCGCCGCCGCCACGCGCGTGCTCTACGGCGGCTCCGTGAAGTCCTCCAACGTCGCCGACATCATGGCCAAGCCTGACGTCGACGGCGCCCTGGTCGGTGGCGCGAGCCTCGACCCGGAGGAGTTCGCCAAGATCGTCCGGTTCCAGGCGCACGCCTGAGATCGGGCACGGTCAGGCGCACGCCTGACCGGCTGACATCAACTCGCGCCGCGCGTCCCTCGGAGCAGCCCCACGGGGTTGGCTCCGAGGGACGCGCGTCACCTAGGCTGGAGACCATGGACGCTCTGCGCATCATTCTTCAGGTCCTGCTGGTCATCACCAGCGGGTTCCTCACGCTCCTCATCCTCATGCACAAGGGCAAGGGTGGCGGGCTCTCCGACATGTTCGGTGGCGGCATCAGCGCCAGCGCGGGCAGCTCCGGTGTCGCCGAGCGGAACCTCAACCGCATCACCATCTCGTTCGCGATCGTCTGGGCGGTCGTGATCGTGCTCCTGGGCCTGATCCAGCGCCTCGCCTGAGTGCGGCTCCTGAAGACCCGGCGGTCCTGCGACCGCCGGGTCTTTGCGGTGTCCGGGGGCGGGTCTGTCAGATCAACGGCTCTGGCGCGCTTTCGGTGGTGTGGCCTGTGGTGACGCTCGGGCTGTTAGGAGGGTGCGGTGGCGTAGGAGGTCGAACCCGGCGCGTCCGTAGATCTGGCGTTTGAGCATCTTGGTGTGGGTGTTGACACCCTCGGTGCGTCTGTTGTGGTGGGGCAGGGTGACCGCCGCGGCCACGGGGTCGCGGTCTTGTTCCAGGCCGCGGACGAAGGAGTGGACGTGCGGTAGCGGCGCCGCGTGGGCCTGGTCGATCCAGGCGGTCAGGGCGTCGCCGTTCGCCTCGTGGGGGGTGAGTAGCCTGGCGAACGCCCCTCTCCGCCAGGCTGGTTGTGAGTCAGTTCGTGATCAGCTTGGGAGGGCACGATGTCGATCACGCCGGGGTTCACCGTCGAGGAGATCCGTCAGCACGTTCACCTTTACCAGCTCGC
>Ga0075011_10000538_pt1 | contig 20259 bp, 16 predicted proteins | sample TARM_MetaG_T_14_FD_72354 | JGI IMG/M metagenome (GOLD analysis project Ga0075011, IMG submission 72354) | Freshwater microbial communities from Pennsylvania, USA, analyzing microbe dynamics in response to fracking - TARM_MetaG_T_14 | ecosystem: Environmental > Aquatic > Freshwater > River... | reverse complement strand
ATATTAAAAAGATTGTTAAAAATTCGTGTGATTTGCGTTATTCGGTGCAAAGCCTTTTAAAACCTCTTGCAACGAATTTGAATGAAACTTAGAGCTTTAGCTCTGTAGTTGAATTTATGCAGTAGCCTCACCAATTTTCACAGATTAAATTTAATATTATTAGTGTTTATTGGTGTTAATTAGTGGCTAAATAAAAGGGTTTGCCCACGGCAAACACCCTACAAAAATTATTAATTATTAATTATTAACTATTCCCTATTAATCGCCCTCAATATTTTACCATTTTTATCAAGAATTGACTATTCAATTATTCCTCCACCTAAAACTTTTCCATCATAAGTTAGAACTAAGTGCTGACCCCTTGCACATTCAGTATTATATTCATTAAAAATAAAGTAAATCTCATTAGCTATTTTTTTCAGATAACCTAAAGAACCACTACTGCTAAATCTTGCCTTGGCTAAAAGTTCCAAATCCTTTATTTTGTCAAAATCCACTACAAATTTACAAGAACTAAGTCTTACTTCTTTTACTTGTAATTCTTCAAAATCTCCCAAAATAATCTCATTTTTTTCTGGAATTATGTCTATAATAAAATAAGCTCTTGGCAATTTCAAATCAAGTCCTCGTCTTTGACCAATAGTGTATAGTTGATAGCCCTTATGTTTCCCCATAAAATTTCCAAATTTATCTAGGAAATTACCTTCCTTAATTTGACCTTTTAAATGTCTTTTTAAATATTCAATATATCCTTCAGGAGCAAAGCAAATTCCTTGACTATCTTTTTTATTAAAGCTTTTTATGCCTATATTTTCAGCTAAGGCTCTTATTTCTTGTTTTTTATAAGTGCTAAGAGGTAGAAGGATTCTTTTTATACTTGCCTCATCTAATCTATAAAGCATATAGCTTTGGTCTTTTTTTACATCTTCTGCATTTTGTAAAAAATATGCTTCCAAATCCTTATCATAAGTTAATTTTGAATAATGCCCTGTGGCAATATAGCTAGCTCCAATTTTATCAGCAAAATTTATAAGTTTTTTTATTTTTATTTTTTCATCACAGATGACACAAGGGCTAGGAGTTCTACCCTTACTATATTCTTCAAGAAAATAATCTATAACTTCCTTTTTAAATTCCTCTTGTGCATCTATTACATAATGTCTTATTCCTAAATTAAAGCAAGCTGACCTAGCATCTGCTATATCATCTAAAGAGCAACAAGTTTTACTGTTACTATCATTATCATAGTCTTCACCTAAATGTTTCAAAGTTACTCCTATAACTTCATATCCTTGTTCTTTTAATAAGTAGGCTGTCATTGTACTGTCTATTCCACCACTCATGCCTACTACAACTTTCTCCATACAACCTCCGTATTTTAAATATGTCCATTGTTTCTATTATAGCATTTTTACTTTTTTACGTCTAGGAATGTGAAAAAGATGACGGTTAAATAAAAACATGCAATTTAATCTAAAATTTCTATTTTTAAGGCTCTACATCTGTGAGAGCTTTTAAAAAGGGCTTTTTTTAATAAAATCCAAAATTCTTGTATTTCATAAGGAAAAAAGGTACAATTATATTATGAAAAAAATACTATCTTGCCCAATTGAAAATATTAGGGTTTTATACAACAAATTATACTTATGTGATAGTGAAATCAGGTGTTATTACGCAATAGAGTTGTGTATATAAGTAAGTCCATTGTCGGCAATGCCGTTATTGCAAAAATAAAAAAATTAAAAGGGAGTGTGTAATAATGGAAGTATCAACAACAATTAGAAAAATGATGGCAGGAAATGAAATATTTGTACCTAATTACCAACGTGCATATGCTTGGGAAACTCCGTCAGAAAATAATAAAATTAAAACACATACTGATGTATTTTTTGCAGATATTGAGGAATACAAAAATAGCAAAGCTAAAGCAGCATTTTATTTTGGACACTTTTTGTATGAAGAAAAATCAAAAGATAAGTACGCAATAATTGATGGGCAACAAAGATTAACAACAATTGTAATATTCTTATGTGCTTTATTTGAAAAACTTGAATTATCAAGGAAATTGTCAGAAGATGAAATAGAATATAAAGAAGATATGATACTTAGAAATAGTAAAATTAGATTTTCTACAATCGGTTATGACAATCAATTTTTTATAGACTATGTTATTAAAAAGTCAAAAAAAGATAAACGTGGAATAGAGACCGAATCTGCTAGAAGGATTTTAAGAGCGTATGAATTTTTTAAGGAAAAGTTTTTAGATAAAGATGAGTCTTATTTAACAGATATGCTAAATATTATTAAAGAGGCATCATGTACTACGCATATAGTAACTAAGGAAGCAGAGGCAATTCAAATGTTTATTTTTCAAAATAACAGAGGTAAAAAGCCATCAAATTTGGAAGTTGTAAAAGCTCAATTTATGTATACTGTGCATTTATATGGTGGTGATGAAACAGAGAGCATTATAGAGGAAATCAAGAATAGATTTGAGAAAATATATAAATCAATCTCTTTAATAGAATATCAAATAGATGAAGATGATATTTTACTTTATACATTAAGAGTTTATTTTAATTCATTATGGGAAAATAACGCAGTTGACAGAATAAATGAAATGCTATGTGAAGAGGAAGCAATTAAATTCATTAAAGAGTTTACTCATGAGCTATCAATTAGCTTTGATAACTTAAAAATATTTTTCAATGAAGATGATAGGAAAAATACAGCAATTCACTCCCTAATTGCTCTTAAAGGAATAGGAGTTGCATTTCCTTTTATTTTAAAAGCATATAAATATGGGAAAGAAATTGATGAAATAGGAGAACTATGTTCATCTTTGGAAAGTTTAGTCTTACGGCATAGACTTATCGGAACTAGAGCTGATATTACATCAAGAATAAGTGATGTTTATAATGAATTCACTCAAGAAAATCCAATTATTGATCCAATAGTTGAAAGAATTGAGTGGATTAAAACAACCGAAGATTGGTGGTGGGCGTATTGGAATAACAATGAATTAGAAAGAGCAATTCAAGGTAAAATTGATCATACTTTAGCTAAGTATATTCTTTGGAAATATGAAAATCATTTAGAAAATATTGGAAAATCTGGTTATAAATTAACCCGATTTGATGACATTAAAAATCCAGAATTAGAGCATATTGCACCACAAACTCCAAAAGACGGAGGCTCCATTGCTTATGGATATTGTAAATATGATGATGAATTCAGGAAACAATATATAGATTGTTTGGGAAATTATTTATTATTGTCAAAATCCCACAATTGTTCTGTTGGGAATAAGCCATTTTCCGAAAAACATAAAACATATATTTCCCTTGCTCAACAAAGAGAAATTCAACAGCTTGTTCCAGAAAATGGAAAGTGGGATAAAAAAATAATTGAGAAAAGAAAAAACAAAATAATTGAATTTATAATTGAAACTTTATAGATAAATAGAACTTCCGACAAAACACTGTATATGTAAGATTGAATTTCCTAAAAAAACTAAAGTTTTTAATATTAATTTAGCTTATAATCAATATATAAGTATTAACTATATTTTTGACATCTATTCTCCCCCAAAAAGCCCTTCTACCTTGAAGGGCTTTTTTCATTCCAATAAAAATATTTTTTCAGAAAGACTTTGTGAATTATATTTATTTTTTTATTTATAATAAATTTTATTTTTTAAAATTACACATATAAACCTTGTTATAAAAGACTTTATTTTAAAAAGAATATATTTTCAAAGGTAAAATTAGTGAAATAAATATTAAAAATAGTAATAAACAAACTATAATAAATTTTTTTATTTTATAAAAACTATTGACAAAGGCTTTTTAATGGGGTATACCTATTAGTGAATAAACTTTGTTTATAAATTTATTTTTAATTTATAAACAAAAGTTGTATTAAAATTGCATGAGGAGGATTCAAATGAAAGCATATGAGGAAGAATTTGAAAGTACATTATCACCCTTAGTAGTAATTGAAGAGGCAGGAAGGTGTTTGCTATGCGAAGACGCACCCTGTTCTGCAGAATGTCCTGCTGGAACTTCACCTGACAAATTTATTAGGTCTCTATACTTTAGAAATCTTAAAGGAGCTGCAGAAAGAATAAGAGAAAACAACATCTTAGGCGGTGTTTGTGCTCGTGTCTGTCCAACTGAAAAATACTGTAAAAAAGGCTGTAGTAGGTCTGGAATTGATAAACCTATAGAAATAGGTAAAATCCAAAGATTCTTAACAGATTATGAAAAAAGCATAGGTCTAAAAACTATAAAAAAAGTTCCATTAACTAAAGAAAAAATAGCTATTATTGGTTCTGGTCCTGCTGGTTTAACTGCAGCTTCAGAATTGGCAAAATTAGGATATGCAACAAGTGTATTTGAAAAGGCTGAAAAACTAGGTGGTTGGCTAAGATATGGAATACCTGAATATAGATTAGGAGAAGATATTTTAGACCATGAAATTTCATATATCAAAGAACAAGGTGTTGAATTTATTACAAATTGTGAATTTGGAAAAGATATAAATATAGATTCTTTAAAAGAAAAAGGATTTAAAAGTATTGTTTTTTCAACTGGTAATAATGCTGGTAAAACACTTGAACTTTTTAAAGATAATTCTAATACTGAAATTGCAGTAGATTTCTTAACTAGAATCAAGGAAGGTAACAAAGATAATATAGGCTCTAATGTTATTATTGTTGGTGGGGGAGATGTTGCTTTAGATGCTGCATGTTCTGCAAAATTATTAGGAGCAAAAAACGTAAAAATTATTGCTTTGGAAAATTTGGAAAATTTACCTGCAAGTGATGAGGAATTATATATTGCCAAAGAACTAAACATTCAAATTATTGGTGGATTTATACCTTGTGAACTTGACCAAGAAAAATTAAGTTTCAAAGGTATGGAAAGTAAAGACAAAATAGAAGTTTATTATGACAAAATAATTTTAGCTATTGGACAAGAAAGTAATTTGAGCAAAGAAATTAAAGAAAATGAAAAAGAAGGAATATTCTTTGCTGGAGATATAGCAAAGGGCGACAAAACTGTAGTTTATGCTATAAAAAGTGGAAAAGATGTTGCTGAAAGAATAGCTAATTTTTTAGGAGGTGCAAAATAATGTTAAAAAAAGACTTATCTATAGAATTCATGGGTGTTAAATTTGAAAATCCTTTTTTATTATCATCATCTCCAGTTGGAAATTGCTATGAAATGTGTGCAAAATCCTTGGAAAGTGGTTGGGGAGGAATAGTTTTTAAAACTATTGGTTTCTTCATTGCCAATGAAGTATCACCTAGATTTGCTGAAATTAGCAAAGAAAGAACTCCTTTTATTGGTTTTAAAAACATGGAACAAATTGCTGAACATTCTTTAGAAGAAAATTTAGAAGCAATGAAAAGACTTAAAGAAGATTATCCTAACAAGGTTTTAATAGCTTCTATCATGGGTCAAAATGAAAAAGAATGGGAAGACCTTGCAAAATTAGTTACAGAAGTTGGGGCAGATATGATAGAATGTAATTTCTCTTGCCCACAAATGACTAGTCACGAAATGGGTTCTGATGTTGGTCAAAATCCAGAATTAGTAAAAAAATATTGTCAAGCTGTTAGAAGAGGTACTAATCTACCTATTTTAGCTAAGATGACCCCTAATATAGGAAATATGGTAGAAGCTGCAGATGCTTCTCTACAAGGTGGAGCTGACGGTATTGCCACAATAAACACTGTTAAATCCATAGTTGGAGTAGACTTGGAAAAACATATAGGTCTACCTATAGTTAATGGTAAATCTTCTGTTTCAGGTTATTCTGGTAAGGCAGTAAAACCAATAGCTCTTAGATTTATACATGAATTAAAAACTAATAGCAAAACTAAAGAAGCTCCTATTAGTGGTATTGGTGGTATTGAAACTTGGGAAGATGCCTTGGAATTTATCTTATTAGGTTGTGGAACAATTCAAGTTACTACTGCTATTATGCAATATGGATATAGAATAGTAGAAGATATGATTAGTGGATTATCTCATTATATGGAAGAAAAAAACATTGATAAGTTAGAAGATTTACTAGGTATTGCTGTTGATAATATCATTCCTGCTGAAGATTTAGATAGAGGCTATATTGTTTATCCTGAAACAGATAAGGATGCCTGTGTAAAATGCGGTAGATGTTACATTTCTTGCTATGATGGTGGACATCAGGCTATAAATTGGGATAAAGAAGAAAGAGAAGTTTCTTTGGATAAGGAAAAATGTGTTGGCTGTCATCTTTGTTCTCTAGTATGCCCTGTTCAATGTATTTCAAAGGGAGAAATAGAGTTTAAAAACAAAAATGAAAATAGAGAAATAAGTTTATAATAAGGAGATAAAATGAAGAAATTATTTGCCCTATCCTTAACTACAGGAGTACTTTGTGGAATATGGATACTTATAGGAACAGCACTAAATATACCTACTTGGATTGGTTTTGCAGGCTGTACAGCATTTTTTGCAGCAGGTGGTAATAAAAATAATGGTGTGAAAAAAGCCTTGTTTTCTACCTTAAGTGGTGTATTATGGGCAAGTCTTATAATTCAGTTAGGTAAATTCTTTCCTAGTGAGTATGCAGGTGCATTTATAACAGCAGTAATAACTTTTGCTATGTGTATTCAAGGCGGAATCAAGTTATTTACTTTTATTCCTGGTACTTTTGTAGGAAGTTTTTCAACTTTTGCAGGTAATGGACAAGTCCACTTGATTATTCAAGGGCTTATACTGGGTATCATTCTAGGTTTCTTATGTGACCTTACTGGAGAAAAATTAGGATTTATCTTAGAAAAAGAAAGTGTCAAAAACTAAAGGGAGCTGAGTAGACTTAGAGGGTTTACTCAGCTTTTTTTAATCTAAAATTCTTTTTGCCTCATTCATTCTTTGCATTGCTGTAAATAAAATAGCAATGGTAAAAGCCAAACATATTAAATATGCATAACTTTCAAAAATTATCATTCCAGAAAAAAATATAAAGCCTTCTGTTCTTTCTGCAAAGCCAGCTTGATAATAGAATGATTTTTCACTTTTTTTATTAGATAAACTTCCCACAGTCAAAAATACTGTCATAGTTATTATGATACTACAAGCTAGTAATAAAAATAAAAACATATGTTCTGAATGTTTTAAAGCCAAGGCTAGAATCATACCTATTTCCACAAGTCTATCAAATGTAATATCCATAAGTGTTCCAAAGGTACTAGTCATTTTTCTTAGCCTAGCTACTGTACCGTCAACTGCATCTAACAAACCAGAAATCCATAATAAAATAATGGATATTAGAATAAAATCAAAATAAACAAACAATCCTACTGACATTCCTAAAATAAAGGCTAAAATAGTAACTTGGTTGGCACTAAAGCCAAACTTAATAAATATATCTGCTACCTTTTTTATTAAAGGTTGCACAAATCTTCTACCATGTGTATCTAACATTTTTTCCTCCAAACGCTATATTCTTATTCTTGAGTATCTTTTTATAGCTAAAACTATAAAAAATTCAAATAATAAAAGAGCTAATATATTAACAATTATAAATAATATAGAGTAAACTGCTCCTATATTTTTATCTCCACCACTTAAAAAGGGAAACATTAATATTGGTAAAGTAATAATCTTGCTCCCTCCAATTAAAAAAGTCAAAATATATTCTGATAAAGAAATTAATATTGAAATTGTAGAAGCCACTACTATATTTGGAATTAATAAGGGAATGAAAATATACCTGTAAATACTATATTTACTAACTCCATCTATTAGTGCTGCCTCTTCTAAGGAACTGGGAAAATTCCTAAATGCCATTAACAAAACCAAAAGTACATAGGGAAAACTTGGTATTACATTAACCAAGATTATTCCTAATAAATTTCCTGTTAAACCATACATAATCATATTAAAATGTATTCCTAATATTGATGATAAAGGGGGTATAATCAGCGGTGCAAAAAGAATTATAATGTATATTTTCTTTAAGGCACTCTCTGTCCTTGCTAAAAAATAACTAGCTGGCATTGCCAAAATCAAATTAATTAGGGCTACACTATAAGATATTATTATATTATATTTAATGCTAGACAAGGTAAAATTATTATTTATTATATATTCATATGCACTTAGGGAAAATTTAGTAGGTAGAAGGTCTCCAAATCTCCAAACAGAGCTAAAAGACCCTATAAGTAAAGGAATAAAAGGAAAAAAAACAAAAATTCCCAACATTAAAAAGCTTAAATATATACTTATTTTTCTAATTCTAACTCAGTCCCTTCCCTTAGTGATTTATTAGAATAATAAATTATCATTCCTATTAAAGTAGTAATAAAGATTATTATTCCATTCATTACTAAAACCACCTCTCTATTACTTACACTATTTCTTGCATATTTTTCATAGGCTAACACTGATAAAGTCCTTGGATAAGTAACTCCTAATAAATAAGGGACTTCAAAGGAGCTTAGTATATGAGCAAACACTATAAAAAGCGAACTTATATAAAGGGGCATAATTAAAGGAAATACTATTTTTCTAAAAAAATAAAACTTCCCTACTCCAAAAACCCTAGCTACATCCATCCAATCTTTGTTAATTCTTAGAATATTTGGGAATACCATTAAAATTATAAAAGGACTTGCCTTCCAAGCATAGGTAAAAATAATTGAATATCCTCTTGGTTCATTAACTAAGGCTGGAAACTCACTTAAATTCTCAATAAAGCCTAATTTATATACAATAGTAGAGATAATTCCACTTTGACTTAGTATTAAAGAAAACATATATCCTGCTAAAATATATGGAATATACATTGGAAATAATGTTAAAACTCTTATTTTTTTTAACTTTTCCTCACTTAAATTTATGCTTAATAAATATAGTATAAAAATTCCAATTATCGAAACAAAGGCTACAGATAATATTGAAAACAAGCTTAATCTCAAGGTATATTTAGTAGAGACAATAAATTCTCTACTAAACACAATTTCCCTTAGCAAATTAAAATTAAACATAGCTTTTATTGAATTAAGTATTCCTGCCCAAAACATAATAAGCATAAAAACTAAACTAGGAAGTATTCCCAAGTGTTTTTTAATTTTTTTGAGCCACATTCTTATTCCATTCATCTTTTATATCCTCTGTAATTTTAGGTCCTAATTCTTCTAACTGTGGTTCAAAATAAACTTTTTGCAAACTCCTTAAAACAGAGCCATCTCCCCAAACTGAAGATTTTAATTTTTCACTTTGTGCCTCTTCTGAAAGCATATAGTTGATAAATACTAAAGAAGCTTCAGGATTTTTAGTATTTTTTGCAATAGTTAGATAGTGATTATTTGTAAAACTTCCAACATCAAAAACAAAGGCAGAAGTCCCCTTTGGAAATTCTCCAGTAGCAACTTTATTTTCTACTATACTTGGTGCATAAGACATTGTAAAATCTACTTCTCCACTAGAAAATAAGTCACTTAGTCTTTCAGAGCTTTCAGGATAAGTTTTTCCTTCTCTCCATAAATAAGGTTTTATTTCATTAAAATAATCCCATACTGGCTTCATGTCTTCTACCTGAAAGTCTGTTCTTCCTAAAATATCCACTGCTATAGTTCTAATAAAAGCATTTCCAACAAAATCATTGGAATTTGGATAAGTAAATCTACCCTTATTATTTTTAAGCCATTCTTTTAAAGCTTTCGTATTTGTTGGTGGATTTTTTATATTACTTATCATAATAAAATTCGCCTGACCTAATGGTGCTTCCAAACCTTCTACTGGCTCTCCAAAGTCACTTGCTAAAGCTATCTTATCTACATTATTAATATTAGGTAAAATAGAATTAATATCTCCCAATAGCAAGTCATTGTTTTTTACAAAATGGAAGTTCTCACCATTTAACCATATTACATCAACACTACCAGCTTTACCCTTTGCCTTAGCTTCTACCAGCATTTTATTAGTAGCTTCTCTTATATCAGTTACAGGAACTCTTCTTAGATTTACACCATATTTTTCTTTTAAGTTGGGAGCTATAAAATTATCAAAATATAAATTTATTTCCTTGCTTCCACCCCACATGGTAATACTAACTTCCTGCCCCTTGGCATTTGCTTTTATTTCATCCCAAGACATGGAAAAAACATCTTTTTGCTCTAATTTTTTTCCACATGACAATAAGATTACTAATGACAGTATTAAAAACACTAATTTTTTCATTTTTACCTCCATTTTTTTATAATATTTTTTATCTTGTTACAAAAATCCTAAGTTTTATATTTGTAACTACTCAGGTATTTCAATATTTAATCACAAAGAAAGCAATTAATAATTAATAGTTAATAGTTAATAAATTTTATATGTAATTTCAAAACAAGTTTATACTTATAACAATATTATAACACAATTAATCATTATTTTCCAAGAAAAAAGCCAAAGACAATGCTATGGCCTTAAATAACTATACTATTTTTTCAATCCATTCTAAGAGTTTATTTTGATTTTCATTATTATAATTTTTATTTTCCAATAGATACCTATACAAATCTTTTAAATCTTCTTCCTCATCTACGTCTATGAGTTGTTCCAAAAATTCATATTGAAAATTATTTTTATCCATATTATTTAAAAGTTGTTTTAAGGTGTCATTTTGACTATAAATTACCTTTGTCCATACTTCTTTAGGGAACATTATATTACTTGCAAATAAATAAAATCCTCCATCAACACTAGGGCCAACAACAGTCTTATTTGCCTTATTTTTTAATAAATTCATAGTATCAATTATTAATTTTTCAGGCATATGAGGACTATCTGTTCCTATTATAATATAAGCCCCATACTCTGATAAAAGCTCTTTGGAAATATTATAAAGCCTTTCTCCCAAATCACCTTCACCTGTCCACATGGTTTTAAAGTTTTTCCACATTATATTACTACTAGTATCTTTTTCTGCTAAAGCCCAATATATGTCTAAATCTTGATTATTAGTCTTAATTCTAGTCATGGTTTCTTCTAGGGCTAATATACTCATCCTATAAAACTCTTCTGCATGTTCTACTCCAATACTTTTGGCTAATCTAGTTTTAACCCTAGAAACTCCCAAAGTCTTTGCAAACATAGCAAGAGCTATCTTTCTACTTTCCATACTAACAGCACCTGTCTTTAGTATTGTCGCTAGCTGTACTTGTAGCACAATCTTCATATGCTCCAAAATGCTCATCAAAAGAACCTATAATATCAAAGTACTTGGAAAATCTTGTATCTTGTAACATTTTAGCAGTATTACCACATACTCTTTCAGCTTTATTTTTTTCAAAAATATGACCATCATCTAATTTAAACTTAAATTGAGAATCTTCTATTCCACCTCTATAAATAGCAACATGACCATAATCTTCACAATCATCTTCTAAGCCATCTATTTTCCAAAGTCTATAGGTAGAAGAATATATTTTAGTATTTCCTAGTAAATCTTTTAATTCATCATTATAAATTTCTATTTCAACAGTGCTAACAACTCTCGGGTCTATAAAGCCTACTTTTCTAGCAATTCTTTCAAAGTCTTTATAGTATAGAGCTCCACCAATGCACTCTCCATATAAAATATTATCTTTTCTAGCCTCTTCATTTAATCTTCTATCTAAATATACATCTGAAAAATACATTTCTCCACCATTTTTTAGCAAACTATATACTTGTCTAAGGACTTCTTCCTTATCTTCTACCAAGTTTATTACACAGTTAGAAGTTACTAAATCTAAAGAATTAGCCTCTATATGGTCCTTTGCCTTTTCAATATAGTCATGTATAAAATTTATATTTGGTTTTTTATATCCTAGTTTCTGTGTAAAAGTATCCACATGCTTTTTAGCCACTTTAATTTGATTTTCTGTCATGTCTATTCCATTAACAAAGCCATTTTCACCTACAAGTTTTGATAAAATATAGCAATCTCTCCCTGTACCACTTCCCAAATCCAAAACTTTCAAGCCTTCTAGGGCTAAAGGTATTGGAGAACCACAGCCATAAAATTTTAATATTATCTCTTCATCAATCATAGGTATAATTCTTTTAATATATTTAGGAATTTCTTCTAAAGTGCAACAAGCATTTGTTTTTAAATCTTTAGAACTTTGTAAGGTAGAACCATAGTATTCCTTTACTACCTTTTCTGTATTAAACTCTTCATCTAAAGCACCATAACAACTGCTACCTGAACCTGCAGTGCATGCATAACAGTGTTCTGCAAGTGCTATATCTTGCTCTTTAGAAAAATCTATATCCCAAAATTTTTTGCCTTCTTCTATTGCTTTAAATTTTAATGCTCTATTAAAATCACAATCATAAACTTCTCCATTGTAATCTACACTAATTAGTCTTTTGCACATTACATTTTTTACTATATCACCATTATAATTGTCTTTTAATAAGGCCATATAGGAATTATATTTTCCTTCTTCCATTAATTTCTTTTTATAATTTCCAATTGGGCTATTTACAATGGTAATTAAGTTATCAAATTCTACATCATATCTACCTTTAAGTGTATTTTTATAATCAAACTCCAAATCTTTTTGTGGAGCTGGTAAAGATTCGTTTCTAGGGTTATAAACTAAATTTAAAGCATATGTACCTGTCCCATATCCAATATCATTTAGTTTTTTTAACATTCTAATACTTGAGTTAAAAACTCCATTACCTCTTTGCTTATCTACGTTCCCCTCTAAATAACAAGGTAAGGAAGCTACTAATTTCACTTCATATTTTTTAAATAAATCTAAAAAGTATTCATATTTTTTTGTGTCTAGTACTGTTAAATTAGTTCTTACTGTAATTTTTATATTATTAGCATAAAGTTTTTCTAGCATAAAGGGTAAATTCTCATTCATTTCAGGTGCTCCACCTGTAAAATCAACTTCTGTCACACCCATATCTATTATTTTTTTTATTATTTTTTCAGCACTTTCTCTATCCATGTTATTTTCCCCTTGTGGAGAGCCTTCAACATGGCAGTGTTCACATTCTTGATTACATAAATTTCCAACATTAACTTGAACTATCTCTATTTTTTTTCTTATTAATTTTTCATTTAGTAAATTCATATGCAACTCCTTTTAATTTTATTCAAATCTATATACAAAAGCATTATCAAAGGATACTTCTTCTAATTTTTTGATTACATCTACCATTAGATTTCTAAGAACAACATTACTCTTAACTATATTTCCATTTAATTCATCTACAGAAGTAGCTTCTTCCTTAACTCCATTAGCATAATCAATTCCAAAACCTATTAACTGATAAGGTATTTCCAATTCTCCTGCTAAAACTATTTCTGGTCCTGCTGTTTGGCTTAAGGCACTTACTCCAAGCTGAGTCAAAGCCTTAATTTCAGTTTTGCTGTTAAATCTAGGTCCATTTACATGGGCATATGTCCCTTTATCATAAAAATCATAATTTAATTTATTTACACTTTCTATAATAGCATTTCTCAAACTATTGGAAAAAGGTGTTGAAAATATTAAATGCCCCCTATCTTTCTGTGCTATTTCACTGAAAATAGAACAAATTTCTCCATTGGGAAGTCTATTTTCTAAAAAATATAAGTCATCAAAAATAAATAGTTTTCCTAAATCTAAATTTGCCTGTGCCACACCTGTTACACTAGTGGCTAATATATAAGATACTTCTAACTTTTTTAATGCAAAAATATTTGCCCTATAATTAACTTGGTGAGATAAAATTTCATGCTTATCACCATGCCTATTGATATAATATACTATTTTATCCTTTATAGTTCCTTTTAATATATTAGCTATTCCAAAAGGTGTATTTACCTGAATTTTTTCTATATCTTCCAATTCAGGATATTCATAAAAGCCTGAACCACTTATAATTCCTATTTTCAATTTTTTCTCCTCCTTATTTTATATTTATATTCTATTCCTTGTTTTATCCATAAATACATATGCAACAAAGTTATTTTTAGCCATCCATTTTTATTGTATTTTCTTGCACTTGTATATATTTTCTTTTTTAAACTTTCAATCTTAATGCCGTTCTCAACGGCTTCACAAACTAATATATGGTCTTCTCCATAAGCTAAATTTGTTTTATATCCACCTAGTTTATCAAAGGTTTTTTTACTCACACAGAAACCTTGATCTCCAAAGGGGCACTTTAAAGCTCTTGAACGAAATAAGACTCCTATTTCATTTAGTTTTAATAAAAAAGTCGACTTATCTTCAAAAATCAAATCAAAATATAATAAAGATTCTGTTCCCTCTTTTAATTTATCTAATAAAGTTTTAATAGCATCATCTTTTAATTTGGAATCTACATGCAAAAAAAACAAATATTCTCCTTGAGCGATTTCTGCCCCTGAATTCATACAAGTACCTCTACCACTTTTAGAAGAAATCAATATATATTCTCTTTTAAGATTTTTTTCTAAATATTCATTATACTTTTCTATCTTAGAACTTATAAAAATCATTTCAGTTTCAGAAGGGAATTTATCTAACTCTTTTAAAAGGTTAGATAGGTCTTCACCAAAGGGAGCTAGTGGAATAATAATAGATAATAACTTTTTATTTTTTATTGACTCATTTTCAAAAATTTTATTCATAATTTCTCTTTCTTGAAATTTTAAATTTTTACAGTTAAAGAAAAGGGCATGCACCCTTTTCTATTTTATTTACATATTACTTTTTTTCTTAATAATTTTAGTTATTACCATTAATCCAAAGAAGATTAAAGAAGCTAATATTGAATATGTCACAACTGTTTTAGTATCTCCAGAAGCAAAAGCACCTGCTAACATTACAAATACTGAAGTTCCTGGTAAAATAAAGATAGTAGATAATACTGCATATTGTACAAAACCTATTGAAGTTAAGCCATATACATAGTTTTGGATTCCAAATGGGAAAATAGGTAGAAGTCTAGTTGTAGCAAGAATAAACCAACCATCTCTCTTAACTCCTTCATCTATTTTTTTAAAGGCAGGAGTATTTCCAAATTTTCTCTCTATAGCACCTCTTGCTACATATCTTGCAATTAGGAATGCTAGAGATAATCCTAAACCTGCTCCAATAGCTGTATAAAGAATTCCTGTAACAGGTCCAAATATAATTCCACCAGCTATTGTTACTGGAACTACTGAAATCATTGTAGCTGTTACTAAAGCAAATATCACTATATAAGCTAATGGTCCCCATACTCCTAGCATAGATAAAACTAATTCTAATTTTTCTCTATTTGTTAAGTAACTAAAAATAACCTTAACTATATTATCTTTTTGATTTTCAACATTTCCATTTACAACATTATAAGACCACTCAATCCAAGAACCATCATAATTCTTAACATTTTCCCAACCTAATAATTTACTTAAAACAAAAGTTGTATGAGCAGACCTTACTCCTGATTGGCAATAAGAAATAATAGTTTTATCTCTTGTAATTCCTCTGCTAGCTAGCATTTTTTCTATCTCTTCTACAGATTTAAATGTCCTATCTGAATTTATTAGTTTATTCCATTCTAGGTAATAAGGACTTGGTATTCTACCCTTTGTAAAAGCTCCTGCAAACAAAGCTAATCCATCATGCTCAAATTGAGTTCTTGTATCTAGTATAATCACATTAGGATCGTTAATACCAGCAACTACATCTTCTAATTTAGCTAATTTTGAAAAATTCATTTCATTTTTAAACTCATAATTAGAAGGCTCTAATCTTTTAGCCTCTCCTGTTACCAATGGTAAACCTGCATTTTTCCATGCTGTTGTACCACCGTCTATCAAATTAATCTTTTCATGCCCATACATCTCTAATAACCAAAATAGTCTTGTAGAATCATGACTTGATTGTGCCAAAATAATATGCATATCTGGAGTAATTCCATAAGCTGACAGAGTTTTTTCTAATTTTTCTGGAGTTCCTCTCATTCCTCCATATTCATACTCTCCCTTATCTGCACCATATTGTGGTCTCCAAATATCCAAAGAACCTTCAATATGACCTTTTTCAAAATCCGCTTTTTGTCTAGTGTCTAAAATAACTATGTTGTCTTGATTTTGAAGCATTTCATAAGCTTTTTCAGGGCTTATTAATGCAGTAGTTGCATACTGTTTGTAATCCTTATTTAAAGTTGGGCTTCCTAAAGCCATTGCAAAAATTGATACAAACATTAAAAGCGTTAGTATTTTTTTCATATTTTTCTCCTTTTTATATTTATATTATCTCGTTGAGATTTTGTGAATACTATCCCTAATAAAAGCATAAAAATAGCTGAATAGTTGGAAACTCTTTTGATTCCCAAGTATATTTATAATCAAAACTAAGTTTTAATATTTTTTATATATAGTGTGATTATTTTTCAAACCACACTATATTTATTTAAATTATTTTCTCTTATTTAATTCTCTCTTAGATTTAAATCTATTCGCCCATTGTTTTACTGGGTTCTGATTTCTCTTAGTTGTAGAAGCTTCTGTATATCTTTCTCCAAATACAAGGTCCAATATATGTACCGAATCTTTCCCTGCTGCTTCCATAGATTCCCTACACGCAGCACAGTAACTTACAATATGATTTGTGTCATATTCTGCAACTCTTTTTTCTCTTACTTTTTTCGCAACTTCAGGATTGGCAGGTACTACCATTCCACCAAATCCACAACATCTTGTATTTTCTTTAGTGTGCTCTGGTTCTTCTGTCTTATACTCCATTTCATTTAATATCCATCTAATTCCATCTTGAATCTCTTTATTGTATCTAGTAGAACAAGAATCGTGTATACCAAATACTACGTCAGAACCTCTACCTATTCCCTTTGCATGTTCTGGCATTCCAATTTCAGGCATAATTTCCCATAAAGACCTTACTGTTTGGTTTGGACTATTTTCTGAAAACATACCATAACAAGATTGACAAGCAACGATAATTTCTTCTGCTCCTACCTCATCAATAGCTTTTTGAACTGTAGCATATCTTTCCTTAAATTTATCTACTTGCCCTATGGCTTTAGTTGGTTTTCCACAACATTTTAATATAGACCCTACTTCACCATCATATTTTTCTTGTAAAAATTCTAATATATTTCCTACAGCTTTGGGATTGTATGAAGGCAACGAACAACCTGGAATAAATACTTTTTTAGTTTTCTTACCTTTTGGTGCTCTATTAGTAGTATTAAAGAAATTTGAATATCCTAAATATTGGTGCATTTCAATAGCGTTATGCCCCTTCATCGGAGACTTACCATGATTTTCTTTTACCTTCATTTTTCTACTTGCCATAAATACATCTTGCATTTTATATTCTTTTGGACAAGCAATAGTACATTGACTACACATATTACAAGAATACACTAATTTATCGTCTAAATTGTCAGCTGCAATACTTCTTTCAAATATATCTTTTGGATGTAAGCCAAAGTCATTTAGCATCATGCAGTTTTTCATACAGTGCTTACACTCACATTTCAAGCATCTATTTGCTTCACCTTCTGCTAATTCTTTTGTAAAACCTAGGTCTACCTCTTCAAAGCTTTTTACTCTTATTTTAGGGTCTGCTTCCAAACCTTTTTTTCTAGGAATATTTTCCATATTTTCAGGAATTTCTGTTTCTAGCTTAGTCTTATAAGCCATTTCATTTTCTCTATTTTCTGACAAATCAAGATTACTAACAAATCTTTCTATTGATTTTGCTACCCTTCTACCTTCTGCCATAGCTTCAATAACTAAGAAACCTGTACCTGATACGTCCCCAGCAACAAATACATTATCTATATTAGATTGACCTGTTACAAAATCATTTTTTATTGTTCCATTAGGGTTTATTTCCAATGTTTTATTAGTATCAAAACTAGAATCTACACCTTGCCCTATAGCAAAAATTATTGTATCTGCATCTAAATCCATTGTTTCCTTTGAATAACTTGGAGAAAAATTACCATTTTCATCAAAGAGACTTAAACATTTTTTTACATTGAATTTATTAACTCTATTTTTCTCATCTACTTCTATTATATTTGAACCCCAAGCAGGATAAATTTTTACTCCCTCTGCCAAAGCTCCATGTACTTCATGAACTGATGAAGTCATTTTTTCTATACTTTCTTCCAAGCAAATTACTTCTACCTGTTCAACTTGTTCTAATCTAATGGCAGACCTAGCACAATCCATAGCAACATCTCCACCACCAACTACAACTACTTTTTTACCAGCCTTAGGAAATTTTCTAGTTAAAGAAACTTCTCTCAAAAATTCAACAGCATGGAAAACACCTTCTGCATCATGGTTTGTAACATTGGCATCTACTCTTCCTTGCTGTCTACCAACAGCAACTACTACTGCATCATGATTTTTCTTAAGTTCTTCAAAGGAAATATCCTTTCCTATTTCAACACCCATTTTAAATTCTACACCCAGTTTTTCCAAAAGTGAATATTCCTTATCAATAATATTTCTTGGCAGTCTATATTCTGGAATTCCTACCCTCATCATTCCACCATAAACTTCTAACTTATCGTAAATTATAACTTTAAATCCTTTTCTAACTAAGTCTAAAGCTGATTGTGCCCCTGCTGGACCAGCACCTATAATAGCAACACTTTTACCATTAGCTTCTTCCTTTGATAAATCCCATAAGTTTTCTGAATCAAAATTATCTGCAGCATATCTCTTAAGCGTAGCTATAGATATAGGATTATTCATTTCTCCTCTTTTACAATCATTTTCACAAGGATGAGCACAGATTCTACCAAGAGTTCCTGGAAGAAATAATTTTTCTCTTATTACTTTTAAAGCTTCTTCACCCTTACCTTCACCTATAAGGTTTACATAAGTTTTTACATCTGTATGCATTGGACACCTAGAGACACAATAGGCCTCGGCATCCCCCATACAGCCATCAATTACTTCTAGCATTTTTTCTTTAATTTCATTGGAAATCATAAATTCTTCTCCTTTCTTGTCTTAAATAAATCTTTATTATGTCATTAAATTAAGTTAAGTTATTTATACAGTTTACAATCAATACAATTTTTAAAATTGAAAATTTTATAGTGATTTTAAAAAGTTGATCATCCTAATAATATCATTTAAAACAAAATGTGTCAATAGGAAAAAATGAGACTAAAAGCAAACATTTAATTTGTAAATAGTATGAATCTATTATACTATATATATAAGTATATTCCAACAAAACATGAAAAACATTTTTTACATAATTATCCCCAAAATTTTACGAGTATTTTAATCAAGATTTTTTATTTAGAATTTTTTCAGAGTAAATTAAAGGATTTTTTTCAAATTCAAGTATAATATTTAAGAGCAATAAGGAAATTAGTATTTAGAAATTAGGAGTTTTGCAACATACAATATACCATATAATGAAAGGGGTAATTTTATGAACAAGAAAAACAAAATATCAAAACTTGGAAAAACTTCTGTAAAGAAAAAATTAGTTGTTTTACCTTTAATAATCATCTTTTTAGCTATTAGTGGTATTGCTTTTGTATCTTCTTATCTCCTCAGAGAAAGCCTTTTAAAACAAATGAGGTCTCAAGGTATGGAATATGTTGACAAAATAGTTAGTGAAATTGATGTTAATGCAAATTCTTTTAATATTATTAGTAATTTAATTGAAGGACAACTTAAAAGAAGTTCTGATATAATTATAAAAAATGAAAATAATTTATCTAATGAATTTTTAATAGAAACTGCCAAAGACTTAGGAATTAATGATATTTACTGGTATAATGAAAATTCAGAAATTATTTATTCTACAAACCTATCATATCTAGGTTGGAAACCAGGTACTAGTCATCCTGTATATAGATTCTTTTCTAGCAATTCTAAAGAATTAATAGAGGATATTAGAAAAGATAGCGAATCTGATAACTTTTTTAAATACGCTTATAAAAAAAGTAATAATGGTTCTTTTGTGCAAGTTGGAATTTCTGCCAATGTAATTAATGAACTTACTGAAAAATTTTCATATCAAGCTTTAGTTACTAACATTTCCAAGGGAGATAATGTAGTTTATGCCTTATTTATTGATAAAAACTTAACAGCAATAGCACACAGTAATAAAAATAGAATTGGACTAAAATTAAGGGCTGTATAATATTTGGTGTTGGTGGAAACTAACACCAATTTTTTTCAAAAAAAAGTTGAGACAAATAGAATTTCCTTATATAATTAAGTTGCGAACCATAATAATAAAGGATGTGG
>Ga0075011_10000537_pt1 | contig 20307 bp, 22 predicted proteins | sample TARM_MetaG_T_14_FD_72354 | JGI IMG/M metagenome (GOLD analysis project Ga0075011, IMG submission 72354) | Freshwater microbial communities from Pennsylvania, USA, analyzing microbe dynamics in response to fracking - TARM_MetaG_T_14 | ecosystem: Environmental > Aquatic > Freshwater > River... | reverse complement strand
AAATTTGGTCCACAAGTGAAAAAATCACCCAAATCATGTTATAATACAGACAGCAAACATAAAGGAGACAGGTATGATAAACAATAGCAATGTAAAAACAAACAAGGGAAAGCAGGTTGTGATTGCTGCTGCCCTGATAAACTTCATGACGGGGATGATGTATGCCTGGAGCATAATCAGCAAGGCCCTGGTTGAGAACCACGGCTGGACCAGCAAGGAGGCATCCCTTCCCTACACCATTTTCACCATAGCATTTCCGCTGGCAATGGTGGTTTTCGGGAAGTTTCAGGATGAGAAGGGGCCAAGGATTTCAGGGCTTTTGGGCAGCATGCTGGTTGGTCTTGGATTCATTTTATCTGGAATATTTCTGGATCCATTTGCGATGCTGCTGACCATAGGGGTCATGGCAGGGGCAGGAGTTGGCATCATAACCATATCCACCGCTCCACCAGCAATAAAGTGGTTTCATCCAAGCATGAAGGGAAAGATAACAGGTATAGTAGTGGCAGGTGTTGGATTGTCGGCACTTTTGTATTCCCCCTTGGGAACCTTCCTGGTAGGGACAGTTGGTGTTGCAAGGACCCTTCTATATATTGGTGTACTTGTCTTGTCAACAACACTGATCCTTTCATTGAAGCTTGAGAATCCGCCTGAAGGCTATGATTTTGAAGGTTTCAAGGCAAGGGCAGACTATGTTCACTCAAGGGACATCCAATGGAGGGAAATGCTCGGGACAAGTGAGTTCTACAAGCTCTGGATAATGCTGGGACTGTCCTCATCGGCTGGACTAATGGTCATATCCCACATATCCAGCATTGCAAATATCCAAAGCGGCTGGCAGGCGGGATTTATCCTTGTAATGGTAATATCACTCTTTAACAGTTCGGGAAGAATAATTGGGGGAAGCGTTTCTGACAGAATTGGAAGGATAAATACCATGAGGGTCCTTTTCCTGGTTCAGGCAGCCAATATGCTACTTTTCAGAAATGCTGTCTCCGTACCGATAATGGTTATTGCTGCAGCCATAGCAGGTCTTTGCTACGGGGCGGGCTTCTCTGTTTTCCCTGCAGCTGTGGGTGACTACTACGGAACGAAGTACTTTGGCTTCAACTACGGTCTCCTTTTCTCAGGATGGGGACTTGGAGGAATAATCGGACCAATGACAGGTGCAGCCATATATGATGCCACAGGTGCCTATGGACCGGCATTCCTGGTTAGCTTCGGACTGCTGCTTGTTTCCTTTCTAATAACACTCACCTTTAGGAAGAAGAAAGCTGTGGAGTAGAAAAGAGGGGGAAAGCTAATGAAGAAACCCATAATCCTTCTTATGGCTTTGTTGATCGCAGGGGGATTTTCATCGGCACAGGAGGGTTCTGCCACTGGAAGGAATTCCCTGAAGCTTCACATAGAATCCATTGTTGCGGATGGTCATAATGACACCATGCTAAGGATCATAGATGAGGAAAGCTGGCTGCCCAGGGATGATATCCGGAAGGGGACAAGCCTCCATGCAGACCTGTCTAAACTTCGGGCAGGGAACATAAGCGTGCCCTTCTTTGCAGCCTATTCATCCCCCTTTTATGGTCAGCCGGAAAGGAGCCTCAGTAGAACCCTGGCCATTTTCAACGCCTTGTACTGGACTGAGAGGAACAACCCGGACATCCTGGAAATAGTGTCAAGCTACGATGAAATTGAGAAAGCCTTACTGAAAGGGAAAATTGCAGGTGTACCCACAATGGAAGGAGCATATTCCATAACTGAGAGCAATTGGGAAGAACTCCTCCTTCAATACAGGGATCTGGGAGTCAAATCAATCGGATTCACCTGGAACTATTCCAATGATCTGGCGGAGGGACTCTACAGGGCCTATGGTGACCATAAGGGAACACCCAGCGAAGCTGGACTTACTGGTCTTGGCATCCAAGTACTTGAACGGATGAACCAGCTTGGGATAATTGCAGATGTCAGCCATCTTTCAGAGGAAAGCTTTTGGGATGTTATCCAGAACACCAAGAGCCCTGTGATTGCCTCCCACTCGGGAGCCTTCGGCGAGCATGCCCATCCGAGGAATCTTAAGGATGACCAGATTCAAGCAATTGGAGATAATGGGGGTGTAATAGGAGTTGTCTACCACGATGAATTTATTGGAGAGCCTGGAAATACCTATGTAAAGGATATCGTGGACCATATGGAGCATATTATCCAGCTGGTTGGAGTGGACCATGTTGGACTTGGATCGGATTTTGACGGCGCTTACCTTCCAGTTGACCTTGAGGATGCCTCAAAGGTGTATAGGATTACTGAGGAGCTTGTGGGAAGGGGCTACAGTGACCTTGAGATCAGAAAGATTCTAGGGCTTAACCTCCTAAGGGTCATCAAGGAAAATGATAGGATTGCTGAAAAAGGGTCTACCCTGGAAGGGGTTGAAATATCTCCAGATTTCATCATGGGAGAGACTTTTGACAAACTAAGGCCAGTGTTTACCGCAGATATGACTGGAAGCCAGGATGGTGTTCAGTTTTATGGTGTGATCGATGGAATAAGATATCCGGCCCAGAGGGTCAATGGAAAGATTATTCTTACCCCGGAGCTAGACCTTAAGGAGAAATTCCATGTGGTTACTTTTGTGGCAGAGCATCCTGCCTTGGGAGAGCAGCGGGAGACAAGAATAGTATATATTGAACAGAACTAAAAAATCCCGGTTTCCCGGGATTTTTCAATTGAGGATATAATATAGTGCGCTTGGATAGAAAAGGTGTAGTAGAAGCAGCAGGAATGACACCAGGGCCATCCTCTTGTGCCAGGTGAAAAGGGCTCTCTTTTTGAGCTTGTAGAAGCTTCCCCCAAGAAGGGCTGTAATGAAAATGGAAAGATACAGCAGACTTCCTGTATGAAGCCTGAAGCCGCCCAAGGCCAGATAGCCATGGACAAGGGCAAGTACTGCCATTGCAATACCAAGTGGCTTGTGAAGTCTCCTTAAAAATTTCATTGTACTTCTGAAGCCCTTGCTTTGGGTTTTGAAAACCTTTTTGTTAAGAAAGCCCAATACATATGGCGAGAGGATCACTCCCAAAACAACTACATTAAGCCATCCCAATACTGAGTACATACAACACCCCCAAATTCACTATTCTTCCAGTGTTCCAACTACCGGCATCCGCTCGAGAACTGAAACTCCATGTGGTGAAACTTCCTTGATTTCCTCACTCAGGTCCTGTCCTGCCTGGAAGCCGTTGTGTCCGCCTTCATCCCACATGTCAGATCCGGTTACATCATAGACAACTCCATCAACAGCAACATAGGCTTCTCGACCTTCAAGTCCGTCGTATTCCGCCAGATCCTCAAGTGTGAAAACCCTGTCTCCATCTTCGGCAGGCTCCTCTCCTTCGTTTCCTGAGGAACAGCCTGCAAGGGCCATGGCTGCAATCAGAATCATGACCAATATGCTTAAATATTTCCTATTCATCAAAATCACTCCTTTATTAGTCTCAAGGGTTATATATTATATTACCCAAATTGGACTTAATCCCAACAAATATTATAGGAATTAAGAGAAAAGTTAATATTTGGCAATAAAACCGTAAATACATAAACTTTTCATTGAATATCTCCAATTTGCTTCAATTATTGCAGGTTTTAGTGTAAAATAAAAGAGCCGATAAGAATTTAGGGTATTGGAACAATATATGGTTGAAGCTGTTGCCATGGGGAGGTGTCCTGATGAGTTCAAATGTAAAGTTTATAAAGACCCACGAAATAGACCTTGACAATGTTAATATCAGAAGAGCACATGAAGGCGATGAGGAAGGGGTATACAAGATTGCATGTACCGTTACGGAAGGGGAAAGGGATTCCTACCAGGGCTTCCTTATTGACGACTACCACAAGTACCCGGACTACTACATAGACCTTTTTAAGGACAGGATAAGGAACCTGAGATATTTCTATGTTGCTGAGCTGGGGGGGAGGATAATAGGATTTTCACTGGCCTACAAGAAGGAGATGTGGATCAGGTACAATCCAACCTGGATTGAGGACATCCATTGGCATCCTTCCTTTGACAGGTCCCTGCTTGATGACTTCATACTTATCGACAAGACTGCAATTGATGCTGAATATACAGGTGAGGGAATCGGCAGCAAGATTTACAGGAGGATCATTGAGGATATGAGGGAGAATGATATTCACTACATTTTCTCTGAAACCGTGGTGAATCCCTTGCCCAATTTTGCATCACTGGCCTTCAGGCAAAAGCAGAACTATATAATGGCAGGCTTTCGTTATGAGGAACACAAGGGTGTGATCTACTCGGACATGGTCTACTACAAGAAAATATGATAAAGAGAAAAATAGGGTCTGACAAACTTGTCAGGCCCTATTTTAGTTCGGAAAGGTCCATTCCAGGGACACCCTCGAGAAACTTATCGCCATGTCCTATCATGATTGTCGGGATTCCCACACTTCCCTTCTTCCTTATGGGGTCGAAATACTCGAATTTATCCCTGAAAGCAAGGAAAATCTTCAGACTTCTCATGCTGTCTGTGATATCAATATACTGGAACTCCACTCCATTCTCCAAGAGAAACTCTCTCAGTGGTTCGCACTCGGGTCAAAGTGGACTTCCAAAAACAGTTATCCTATTCATATAAAATACCTCCTCCATAATACTTGATTATAGCATATATTTATACATTGTTGAAATTGACATATGTCATAAAAAGGCGTAATATTAAGGTATAGACTGTATTTGGTTAAAGTAAAGGAGGAATAGCAATGACTTATAGTCCCAGTTTGGGAAGCTCAGTAACAAACACCAGGATGAGAACACCTGATAACCTATCACCCTTTTCGGGAATGTGTTCAGTCTGCACTGCCAACTGTACGGGCATGTGTGAAATCGGTCTCTCTGCCCTAAGGGGAAAAGAGGCAACCTACCCATTCCAGACTGATAGGAACCAGTTTGCATCGGAAAAGGATTATCCGGTGGATTACTCGCATCTTAACATCAATGGAAGGGTGTTCGGTGCCTGGGGTTGCAAGGAGGACCCCTACGAGGCTACATATCCCAAGGCAAACATGGAAACCACAGTTGGAATCGACAACCCTGTAAAGCTTAAGATGCCAATCATCCTTCCGGCTATGGCAAAGCTGAACTGGAGGGATTACTATGCAGGTGCAGCCATGGCAGGAGTCCTTGTTGTAATCGGAGAGGATGTAATAATGAAGGACCCAGACCTGGTTCTTGAGAACGGCAGGGTCAAAAGCGCACCCTTGATAGGTGAGATGCTGGATTCCTTCAGAAAGTATGGAAGGGGCTACGGAGACATAGTCCTTCAGGGAAACTACGACGATGAGTACAATGGAGTCCTTGATTATGCCATAAGAGAGCTTGGAGCAACATCTGTTGAGTTGAAGTTTGCCCAGGCAGCAAAGGGAATCCAGGGACTTGGTATGGTCAATAGCCTTGAAGAGGCCCTTAAGCTTAAGAAAAGAGGATATATCGTACATCCCGATCCTGAGGATGAGGAGATTGCAGAGAAGTACAAGGTTGGAATCGGTCCCAGATTTGAAAAGGTTGGAAAGCTACCGATATGGAATGAAGACCATCTTGTGGGACGAGTTAGGGAATTGAAGGAAATGGGTGCCAAGAGGGTATTCTTCAAGACCGGGCCATTCGATCCATCAGACCTTGCAAAGATCCTCATGATTGCTTCGAAGGCTGGTGTTGACCTTGTAACCTTTGACGGAGCAGGCGGAGGTTCAGGTAACAGCCCAGTGAAGATGATGAATGAATGGGGAATCCCAACGATTGTGCTGGAAAGCATTTTGTATTCACTCTTGAAGGAAATGGAAAGCAAGGGGTACAGGCTGCCCCAGGTGGCGATAACAGGTGGAATTGCCATGGAGGACCAGGTATTCAAGGCATTTGCACTTGGAGCTCCCTACATCAACATAGTGGGAATCGGTAGGGCTGCAATGACAGCTGCCATGGTAGGAAAGACAGTTGGAGACCTTTTGGATCAAGGCAAGGTTCCCAAGGAGTTCCAGAGATTTGGAGAGACCAAGGAGGACCTGTTTGAGGGACTTCGGGAATTGAGATTGTACTATGAGGATGCGGATACCTTCTCCACAGGAGCCATAGGACTTTATTCCTATCTTTCAAGGATAAAGGCTGGCACTCAGCAGCTTATGGCATTAAGCAGAAAGTTCGACCTGGAGAGCATAGCACGGGAAGATGTTGTTCCTTTGACATTTGAAGCCAAGCAGGCAACAGGTCTGAAGGACTACAATGACCTCCTTGAGGAAGGATTGAAATTGTTGTAAATGTGTGATAATTACAACAGATATTGACATATGACCACAAACTGATATACTTAAAGTTAACGGGAATATGTCATTTATCCTGCCAAACATAGTTAAAAATTTAACTAACAAAATTTAAGGGGGAGTTTTTATGAGAAGTAAGACAAAGTTTTTAAGCATGCTGTTGGTGCTGTTGATGTCATTGTCAGTGCTTACTGCATGTGCGCCAGCTGCTGAACCTGAAGAGGAGCCTGCACCAGCGGAGGAACCAGCGGAAGAACCGGCGGAAGAGCCTGCTGAGGAACCTGCTGAGGAGCCGGCAGAGGAACCGGCGCTTGTGCCTGAAGAAGTGCTTAAGGAAGCTGCACTTGATTTACTTAACAACATTCCTGACAACAACTTCATTATGGCTTCTGATGAGGCATTAAGCGTATTTGAGGAGAATCCGGGAGCAATTTTCTGGGTGGACCTTAGATCACCAGATGACTATGCTGCAGGACATATTGCAGGTGCTGTAAATATTCCATACGGAGAAATGGGTAATCATTGGGATGTTCTGCCAACAAACAGACAGATAATATTCCAGTGCTACTCTGGACAAACATCGGCACAGGTAACATCACTGGCCAATATGCTTGGATTCAATGCTGTTTCATTCAGGGGTGGAATGAACTTTGGATGGGCTCCATTGGAGCTTGGGGAAGATACCCTGGAGATGGAAGCCAATGAACTGCCGGAAGCAAGTGCACCGGAGCTTGACGAAAGAGGGCAGATCATATGGGATGCAGCTGTTGACTACTTCTCAGCTGACAACTATATAATCGCACCAGCTGACCTTCTGGCAATTGTGGAGGAGAACCCAGACGCAGTAACAGTTGTGGATATAAGATCTGCTGAGGACTATGCTGCCGGTCACATTGAAACAGCAATAAATATACCTTTCAAAGAGGTAGGAGCAAATATCGACCAGATACCTATGAACAGACCAGCATATGTAACCTGTTACACCGGACAGACTGCAGGTATCACAATAGCACCACTTAGAATGATGGGCTACAATGCAATCAGCCTTAACAGGGGAATGACTGGTTGGGATGGCGAAGCATTACCAAAGGTAACCGAATAACAAATAGGCAACTGAGATCTACTTAACAGGGGGTGAGATCTATGTCAAAACCCAAAATATTCAATAGCTGGATTTCAAGCCTGGCAATCGTTGCAGTTCTTGCCATCGTTGCAATTGGAATATACCAGATGGGAATACTTCCAGGCCTTCCTGAGGAGGAGTACACTCCTGTTGGAGGAGGGGAGGACAAACCATTTGAATTTCCATCAGTTGACAGTGCAAGCTGCGTAGTCTGTCATACCAGTGAAGCAGTAATAGCTGCATCAACCTGGGTTGAGGAACAGCCTGTTGCAGAAGACACAGGTGGTTGAGGCGCCCCGGGACCACAGCTGGAAGCTGTGGAAATGTTCCTTGTATCACAGGAGTTTGTTGACTCCACTCACGGAAGCCTTGGCTGCATAACATGTCACGGTGGTGCAAATGAAGCTGACAAGGCAGTGGCACATGAGGGTATGGATCCATATCCATCCAGGAATTTCGATGCAAACTGCGGAGCTTGCCACGGAGAAGTAACCGATGTATATGCCACATCAATCCACTATAATCTACACGGCATGGAAAATGGTCTCACAGAATTCACTGATGTAAGCTCCCTGTCAGAATCTCCTCACCATGAGGAAACCTTTGACCAGGACTGCTTCAAGTGTCATGCAACCTGTGGTGACTGTCATGTAAGTAGAGCCAAGAATTTTTCAAATGGTCTTGTGGACCAGCATACCTTCCTAGGAACTCCATCAATGGAGGAGAATTGCTATGCTTGCCATAATGCCAGAAATGCCGGAGAGTACATGGGGATGGTAGGCTTTGGTGGAGATGCCCATTTTGATGCGGGAATGACCTGCATGGACTGCCACCCGGTTGATAATTTCCATGGAACAGGGGAAGAGACCGACAATATGTGGGAGGAGAACCTTCCTGCCTGCACGGATTGTCATGAGGACAAGGACCCAGAGGTTGCAACGGATGTTGAGCACAAGGTTCATGGGGACTCGCTGTCATGTCAGGTATGTCACGCCCAGGCAAACAACAACTGCTTTGAGTGTCACCTTGACCCAAATGAAGATGGGACTGCACTACAAAGCTCTTCAGAGAGCAAGATAATGTTCAGGGTGGGATTAAACCCCAACCCAACCGAGGAAAGACCATACAAATACGTAGCCTTGAGACATGTTCCCGCACAGGAAGCCATGCTTGATGTGGTTGGAGAGAACATGATGCCAAACTACGATGAAAAAACAAACTGGAAGTACTCACCAACACATAACATTCAGGCAAGTACTTTCCAAAATGAAAGCTGTGAATCCTGTCATGAAAATGATAGAATATGGTTAAGTGAAGAAGACTTCAGAGAGACAGATAGCGAGGCCAACTTCAAACTTATACCTGAAAGACCGCCTTCATTGGACCAATAGGAACAAAGGGGAGCTTGCTCCCCTTTTTTTTAAAATCAATATCAGGGGAGGTAGATGACAATAGATAAGTTCATCCGTAGATTGACCAGCCTGGGACTGGCCATAACACTGTTTATCTTCATAGCAGCCTATTCAATCATAGGAACCGTTCTACCTCAGGGGTTACAAAGGGAATTCTACATAGAGAGCTATCCCAATATGGGAAGCCTAATTACCACTTTTCAATTTGATCAGGTATATAGCTCATGGATCTTTCGGATACTGCTATTCCTGTTCATAGTGAATCTTTCAGGCTGTACTCTTAAGATACTTCCAGGACAGCTGAAAAAAATGAATAAGGACCATTTCCCCAAACCAAAACCGGATGGGGATAATTTGCATGCGGAAAACATGGATATCCAGAAATTCAGGAAAATCCTGGAAAAGAAGCGCTATGCAATAACGGAGGATGAAAAGGGCTTCAAGGCAAGCAAACACAGGATTGGAAATATTGGTTCTTCCATTACCCATCTTGGAATAATCATAATAATACTGGGTAGCTTCATAGGGAACATCTTTGCCCAGGAGGGCTTTTTCAACATGCTACCAGGGGATATAAAGGGTTTTCCCGAATATGGGTTCTCCCTGAGGCTGGATGACTTCAGACTTGGCTTCAGGGACAACGGCACTGTTGACCAGTACTACAGCGATGTTACCGTACTAAGACCTGAAGGGGAGGAATGGAGCGATACAATGTGGGTAAACAATCCCCTCAAGGTGGACAGGGTTGATTTCTTCCAGACCAGCTATGGCTGGGCAAGCAGCCTTTCAATTATTGGACCTGAAGGGGATGAGGAAAATGGTCTTTTAAGGAATGGGGAATCATATTTCTACCAGCCGGGTCACCTTACGGTCTATCTGTACGGATATTTTCCAAACATGACCCTGACCTCCCAGGGGGAGCCCCTTACAATGACTGAGCAGGAGCTCAATCCCTATTATGCCGTGATCCTCTATGAGTTTGGAAACCACGTGGCATCCGAGATACTTGAGCCTGGCCAGGAGCTTCAATACAAGGACTACACCTTGCTTTTCCAAGACTCGGAGCTTTATACAGGAATTACATATCGAAAGGATTTTGGATACATTTTCGTGATGATTGGAAGTCTTTTAATGACGTTGGGCTTGATTTTCTCCTTCTACTTCTATCCTAAGCACATACAGGTGGAGGAAAAGAGCATAAGGACCATGACCAGACAGAATACCTGGGGTTTTGATTACCAGGTAAGACAGCTGGTTCAACAATCGGTGGAGAAGGAGGAATAAGGATGGATCTGGTATATTTCGAGGAATTGATGTTCACACTTGCCTTTGTAGGCTACACCCTTTCAGCCATTCTCTTTTTCGTATTTGTGGCCTTGAAAAGGGATAAGGTGGGCAAGGGGGCAATCGGCCTTACTGTGGCTGGTTTTTTGATACACACAATAGCAATGGTCCTAAGGGTTATTGAGTCCGGCAGGCTTCCCTTTACAAACCAGTTTGAATTTGCAACCAGCTTTGCCTGGGGGATAGTGCTGTGCTATCTGGTGCTTCACTTTGCCTACAGGTTCACGGGAGTTGGGGCTTTTGTAATGCCCATTGCTTTCCTTGTGATGGGGTATGCCTCGATGCTTCCAAAGGAAATAAAACCACTTATGCCGGCCCTTCAAAGCGGGTGGCTCTATCTTCATGTGGGGACTGCTGTAATAAGCTACGGATCCTTTGCTGTGGCAGCAGGACTGGCGGCAATGTATCTTATCGGGGAGAGACAGAAGGCCGGAGGTGACGGAAGGACCGTGCTTCCAAATTCAGAGGTTTGCGATTACCTAAGCTACAGGGTAATCGCGTTTGGATACCTGATGCTTACCCTTGTCATTGTCACGGGAGCCATATGGGCTAAATATGCCTGGTCAAGATACTGGGCCTGGGATCCCAAGGAAACCTGGTCACTTATAACCTGGCTGATATACTCCGTCTACATCCACCTTCGCTTCAACAGAGGCTGGAAGGGAAAGCCTGCTGCATGGTTTGCAGTCATTGGATTCATAAGTGTAATCTTCACATTCATAGGAGTAAACAACATACTTCCAAGTATACATAGCTACAGATAGGTAGAGGACAGCTTAGGGAAACCGAAAGCTGTCTTTCCCTTATACATAGGAAGGAAATATTCAGATTCGGAAAACCATTCAAGGGGTAGATATAACCAGAGGTGATTTTATGGATAATTTTACTAAGAAAAAGATAAAAAAACCCAAGGAGCTGGTAGAGGACATCAAGTCTGGAGATTTTTCCGTTACAAAAAGGGAATTTGACCTGAAAAAGAGCAAAAAGACGGTCAAGGAACTGTCCAAGGATGGCAAGAGGATCAAGGGGAAAATTGACCAACTCAAGGAAGTTCATGAGAAGCTGGTGGAAAAGGACAATCCGGAGAAAAGAAGGTTCATAGAGAGAAAGATGCCTGGTAAAAGATAATTGAGAGATCAACTATGTTGGTCTTTTCTTTTTAGCCTGACAATTCCTACGGGTGAAACAAAGAGGTGATACATTGAAGGTTGCAAGAATTTACATCAGAACTCCTGACAAAAGCACAGTGAGCCTTCAGAAGGCACTCCTTGTAAAGGATGCGGGAATCCAGGGAGATAAAAACGCCAGGGGTGGAGACAGGCAGCTTTCCCTGCTTCCCCTCAAGGTAAGGGAGGATATTGAGAAGGGTATCGTCACAGGCCTTTGCCTGCCCAGGTTCACTGAAAACATAACCTACACGGGAGATTCCCAGCTGAAGGAGGGAGAACGGTACCTAATCGGGGAGGCTGTCATAGAGATCAGTGGCACCAGGAAGAGATGCTTCTCTGAGTGCGAGAACATTATCAAAAATAAGCCTTGTATTCTAGTGAAAACCGTCAGTTATGCAAAAATAATTTTAAGTGGCAATGTAGATGAAAACGATGAGATTCAGCCATTTACAGGGATGGAAGGCGATTGGGAATAGTGGGAAAAATGCAAATAAATTGATAAATTATTCTCAAATTATTGATTTATCAGAATAATTATTATAGAATTAGTTAGTATAGTCGTAGTATTAAAAATGATTTGAATATATACATTGTAGGGGGTGAAGCGATGGCAACAGATGCGATACTGGCGGTAAAAAAAGCTGAGGAAACAGCCAGGGAAATTCTAGAGGAAGCCAGCACCAGAGCAAAAAGATCAACTGAGGAGTCATCCCAGAAAGCAGAGGAAGAGTTTAAGAGGATTCTCGAGGAAGCAAACCTAGAGGCTGAGAACCTTAAAAAGGCTGCTATTGAAGAGGGAGAAGCCAAAGCAAAACCAATTCTTGAGAAGGGTAGTGCAGAGGCTGAAGAATTGAAGAAGATGGAAGGCGAGAAGCTGGAAAAGGTGGCTAATATAATAATTGAGAGGATCGTGAACAGTAATGGCAATAGTTAAGATGAACGAGTTCAGCTTATTTGCCTTCGATTCATCCAAGGAAGACCTTCTCCACGAGCTTCAGAAATTCGAGTATGTCCACTTTACAAACCTTGGTGTAGACGAAACCCTATCAGAACTGGGGTTGAAAAATGTCAAGGTGCCGGAAAGGATAATGGAAATTGACGACCAAATAAACAGGGTAGGAAACGGCATCAAGATACTGTCAAAATTCCACGAAAAACCATCCGGAATCAAGGCCATGAAGGAGGGTGTCAATACCTACACCTTTGATGAGCTGGAAGAAGAGGCACTATCCATTGATTACAAGGAGACCCTTGACGGGGTTGAAGAGCTTTGGGGTAGGATGGAAGCTCTAAAGCATGAGAAGGAAAAGGCTAGAGCCAGGTTTTTGGAGCTTAAGCCCTGGAAATCAATAGACCTTCCCATATCAGATATCAATGGAATAAACAGGGCTGAAATATTCACAGGTACCGTGCCCAAAAAGCTCAGGGATAGACTTGAAGAGGAAATGACAGGCTTCGAAAGGACCTATTACGAAGTTGTGGAAGAGGACAAGGACAACCTATATGTTGTTGCCATGTCCTATGGAGACGAAGTAAAGAAGGCAATGGACAGCCTAAGGAATACGAGTTTTTCCAAGGTTTCAATCCAGGGTGAGGGAAAGCCAGCCCAGGAAATGGAAAGGATAGATGAAAAGATCAGGGAACTGAATTCCCGGATGGAAGAGGTCGAGAAGGGGCTTAGGGCCAAGACCTCCCACATAAACAGTCTGGAGCTTGTATACGACTACCTTAGCAACAAGAAGCTAAGGGCAGCTGCAGCTGAGAACTTTGCATCAACTGACAACGTCGATGTCATAAAGGGCTACATACCTTCAGACAGGGCGGAGGAGTTTGAGGCCAAGGTAAAAGAGAGATTGGATAATATCTACTATATGGAAATGAAGGATGCGGAGAAGGAAAGCGATGATACCCCGATCCTTTTGAAGAATTCAAAATTTGCAAAGGCATTTGAATCTCTAACCGGGATGTATGCAATGCCTAAATACAGCGAAGTGGATCCTACGCCGCTTCTGGCGCCATTCTACCTTGCATTCTTTGGAATGATGGCTGCTGATGTTGGATATGGACTGATTATGCTGATAGGAACGCTGTATGTTCTCAAGAAGTTCAATCTGAAGGAAAACACCAAGCTTTTCGTAAGGTTTTTCTACTACTTGAGCTTTTCAGTAATAATATGGGGATTCCTTTATGGATCTCTGTTTGGTGGGATAATACCTTTGCCGGGATTGTTTGAGCCTGCTGAGGATTACAATTCACTTCTTATACTGTCAATCATATTTGGTTTGATCCACATATATTTTGCTCTGGGTATCAAGGCTTACGTCCTTGTCCAGAACGGGAAAACCAAGGATGCCCTATTCGATGTTGGATTTTGGTATCTGGCATTGACAGGAGCGATAGTTTATCTTCTGAATATAGTCATGACCCTGCCAGAGATTGTAAAGACAATAAGCTTCATAGTCATGATAGCTGGAATGGCGGGAATAGTTCTGACAGGTGGAAGAGATGCAGAAGGAATGGTAGGGAAGATAGGTGGAGGAATCTACGCACTGTATGGAATATCAGGTTATGTAGGTGACTTTGTATCCTATTCAAGGCTTATGGCCCTTGGCCTTGCCGGAGGCTTCATTGCCGGTGCTGTCAACATGATGGCTGGAATGGTTGCTGGAAGTGGAGTGCTTGGCTTTATCGGAGCCATTGTGATCTTCATCTTCGGACAGACATTCAATCTTGGATTGACGCTCCTTGGAGCATATGTCCATGCCATAAGACTTATCTTCGTTGAGTTCTTCGGAAAGTTCTACGAGGGTGGAGGAAAGAGATTCAAGGAGTTTAGAAGCAAACCAAAATATATCAATCTAAAATAGGTTAGGAGGAAATGTAAATGACATTTACTGAATTTATTGTTTCATATGGTGGGGTATTTTTCGCAGGACTAGGTATAGCGGTGGCTGTATTCCTTTCAGGGATAGGATCAGCAATCGGGATAGGGATTGTAGGACAGGCAGCAAGTGGTTTGATAATCGAGGAGCCTGAAAAATTCGGTCGTTCCCTGGTACTTCAGCTTCTGCCAGGTACACAGGGTCTTTACGGATTTGTAATCGGACTTTTGGTTCTTGGACAGCTTGATGCGGGAATGACTCTTGCACATGGAATGTACCTGCTTGCAGCATGTATGCCTATCGGTTTTGTTGGATGGCAATCAGCAATCGCTCAGGGCAAGGTTGCAGCTTCAGGTATCTCAATTCTTGCGAAGAACGAAGAGCATTCAACAAAGGGTATCATCTACTCAGTAATGGTTGAGACATATGCCCTGCTGGCATTTGTAATCTCACTAATTCTTGTAAACGCCGTAAGTTTCTAGAAAAAGTAAGGATGTGAAGCTATGTCAAATTTAGATAACCTTACCCAAAAGATTCTTGAGGATGCCAAAAACAAGGCAAGTGAGATCGTTGCTGAGGCGGAAAAGAAGAACAGGAGCCTTATCAACCATAGGGTAAAGGAAGCAAATGAGAGGAAGGAGAAGGTCATAGAAAAGGCGGCAGCAGAGGCACAGATGCTTAAGAGCAGAGTGATCTCAAGTGCTGAACTGAAGGTCCGGGATGAAAAGCTTTCTGCCAAGCAGGAGGTCATGGACAAGGTTTTTCAGATGGCAAAGGATAAGCTGTCAAACCTTGACAAGAAGGATTATCTGGACTATGTGAAGGCTTCTCTTGAAAAGATCAGGACAGATGGCAGGCCCACACTTCTCATACCAGTTGGTAAAATGGACCAGCTAAAGGGGCTTTCAGCGGATCTGGAGCTTGTGGAGGACCCTTCTGTCAAGTCGGGATATATACTTAAGGATGGAGAAATAGTTTACAACTATACATTTGATGCCCTGGTTGATGAGATCAGGGAGGACCTCGAAGGGGAGATAGCACAGAAACTCTTTGAAGAATAGGAGTGAGTTCATGGATAGAATGGAATTTACCCAGGGGGTAACCCGTACCAGAGTCCTTGAAACTAAGCTCCTTGACCAATTGACCATTGACAAGATGGTCGATGCAAAGGATCTTGAGGAGGTACTGAGAACCCTTGGAGACACACAATATGCAGGTGCAGTATCAGCTGTGGAAAAAGGCGAGGATTATGAGAAGATATTGTCCCATGAGCTGAAAAGGTCATACGACCTTATGAGGGAGATTTCACCACGGGATGAGGTTGTTGACCTGATGGCCCTCAAGTATGACTACCATAACCTGAAGGTCATGCTCAAGGAGCATGTGATGAAGAAGGACCTTTCCGACCTGTACGTTCAGGTGGGCACGGTTGATTTCAATAAATTGAAGGCCATGTTCAATGCTGAACAGATGAGGGATATCCAACCCGAATTCAAGCTGGCCATTGAGGACATCCTGGCTGATTATGAACATCACGAGGACCCTCAGAGAATAGAGATTCTTGCTGACAGACATTACTTCAAGCATCTCTACAAAATAGCAGACAAGACAGAGATAGACCTGTTTAAGGCATATGTAAAGGATTATATTGACTTTCTGAATGTTTCAGCCGCAATCAGGCTTAAAAAACAGGGCAAGGACCTTAACTTCTTTAGGGAAGTGATTCTTTTCAACGGCAACATCGAGAGGGACGACATACTCCTTACCATGAATGATTCGATTGATGTGATGATGAACAAGTTCAGGCATGCCAGAATAAGCAAGGAACTCTTAAAGGGTCTTCAGGCTTATCAGGAGACAGGTAGGCTGTCCGCCTTTGAAAAGTACATGGACAACTACATGATCAAGCTGAACAAGGATTCCAAGTCCGTTACATTCGGACCGGAGCCCCTCTTTTCATATCTGGTTGCCAAGGAAATGGAGCTAAAGATATTGAGGATTATAATGGTTTCTAAGACGAACAATCTTTCACCGGAGGCCATAAGAGAAAGGTTGCGTGATCTTTATGTTTAAAGTGGGAGTAATTGGCGACAAGGATTCCGTTTTGGCCTTCAAGGCCCTCGGCGTGGATGTTTTCACGGTCTGGGAGGAAGAGGAAGCCAGAAAAACAGTGGATACCATGGCCAGAAATAATTATGGCGTTATCTTTATCACAGAGCAGATTGCCAATTTGATACCAGATACTGTGGATAGATATGACAAAGAGATAATCCCTGCGGTTATTCTTATCCCTAGCAACCAGGGAACCCTGAATATAGGGATGGACAGGATAAACGAGAATGTTGAAAAGGCCGTAGGATCAAATATTTTATAGAAAGCGAGGGCTTATCTTGAAAGTAGGGAAAATAGTAAAAGTATCTGGACCCTTGGTAGTTGCCGAGGGGATGGATGAAGCGAATGTATATGACGTAGTACAAGTATCCGACTTTAAGCTTGTCGGTGAGATAATAGAGATGAGGGGCGACAGGGCATCAATCCAGGTCTATGAGGAGACCACTGGAATCGGCCCCGGGGACCCTGTGTACACCACCGGAGAGCCTTTGTCGGTTGAGCTTGGACCTGGCATGATGGAGGCCATGTTCGACGGAATACAAAGACCTCTTAATGAGTTCAGGGAAAAATCAGGAGACTTCATGACCAGGGGTACCAAGGTTGATAACCTGGACAGGGAAAAGAAGTGGGACTTCACTCCTGCTGTCAAGGTTGGAGACAAGGTTGAATCGGGAGATGTGATCGGTACAGTCCAGGAGACAACCCTTATCCTGCACAAGGTAATGGTACCTCCGGGAGTATCAGGAGAGGTAACCGAAATAAAGGAAGGCTCATTCACAGTGGTGGAGGACATCTGTGTCCTTGATGGAGAGAAGAAGCTTCAGATGATGCAGAAGTGGCCTGTAAGAAAGGGTAGACCCTTTGCCAAGAAACTGAACCCTGATGTTCCATTGCTGACGGGGCAAAGGGTAATAGATACCTTCTTCCCGGTTGCCAAGGGAGGAACTGCAGCAATTCCAGGACCTTTTGGTTCAGGAAAGACAGTTGTCCAGCACCAGTTGGCAAAATGGGCTGACACTGAGATCGTGGTTTATGTAGGCTGCGGTGAGCGTGGAAACGAGATGACCGACGTATTGATGGAGTTTCCGGAGATCATCGACCCAAAGACCGGTGAATCACTGATGAAGAGAACCGTTCTTATTGCAAATACATCAAACATGCCTGTTGCCGCAAGGGAGGCATCCATATATACGGGAATAACAATTGCTGAATACTTCAGGGATATGGGATACTCGGTTGCCATAATGGCAGATTCCACATCAAGATGGGCAGAGGCCCTTAGAGAGATGTCGGGACGTCTTGAGGAGATGCCTGGTGACGAGGGTTATCCAGCTTATCTTGCATCAAGGGCTGCAGCCTTCTACGAGAGGGCAGGAAAGGTAATATGTGAAGGTTCTGACAAGAGAGAGGGAGCCATAACGGTAATCGGCGCCGTATCACCTCCAGGAGGAGATATTTCAGAGCCGGTATCACAGGCAACCCTAAGGATAGTAAAGGTCTTCTGGGGTCTTGACCATGCACTTTCATACAAGAGACACTTCCCGGCAATCAACTGGCTTAACTCATACACCCTCTACCAGACCAAGATGGACCAGTGGATGGCAGGAAACATCGACCCTGAATTTGCGAGAAACAGGGCAAAGGCAATGAACCTTCTTCAGGAGGAGTCATCCCTTCAGGAAATTGTTAGACTGGTAGGTAGGGATTCACTTTCAGAGGAAGACCAGCTGAAGCTTGAGGCCACAAAGTCATTGAGAGAGGACTACCTTCAGCAGAATGCATTCCATGATATAGATACCTTCTGTTCATTGGAGAAGCAGAACAAGATGCTAAAGCTTATACTTCAGTTCTACGACCTTGGAATGAAGGCCCTGGAAAAGGGAGTATACCTAAAGGACATAGAGCATATGCCAGTGAGGGAAAACATAGCAAGAAGCAAGTATATCGAAGAGGAAGAGCTAGACAAGATAGATGAAATAGGCGTAGAGCTTACACAGGCAATAAATAAACTCATAGAGGAAGGAGGTATCCTGGATGCGTAAAGAATACAATACCGTAAGAGAAGTTGTCGGACCATTGATGGTTGTCGACGGAGTGGAAGGAGTCAAGTACGAGGAGCTTGTTGACATTGAGCTTGGTACCGGCGAAAAGAGACGTGGTAGAGTCCTTGAGGTAAACGGCGACAAGGCCATGGTTCAGCTTTTTGAGGGATCCTCCGGAATAAACCTTGGAACAACCAGGGTAAAGTTCCTTGGAAAGCCTCTTGAGCTTGGAGTGAGTGAGGATATGATCGGCCGTATCTTTGACGGTCTTGGAAGACCAAAGGATGATGGGCCAAAGATCATTCCAGAGAAAAAGGTGGATATAAACGGAGTACCCATAAATCCCGTATCAAGGGACTATCCAGAGGAGTTCATCCAGACGGGGATCTCCTGTATAGACGGCCTGAATACACTTGTAAGGGGACAGAAGCTTCCAATCTTCTCCGGATCAGGACTACCTCACGGAGAGGTTGCCGCACAGATAGCCAGACAGGCACAGGTACTGGGTACAGGTGAGAACTTCGCCGTTGTGTTTGCTGCAATGGGTATAACATTTGAGGAAGCCCAGTTCTTTATTGAGGACTTCACAAAGACAGGCGCAATTGACAGGGCGGTTCTTTTCGTTAACCTTGCAAACGACCCTGCAATCGAGAGAATAGCAACACCAAGGATGGCACTGACCTGTGCGGAGTACCTTGCATACGAGAAGGACATGCACGTGCTTGTTATCCTAACTGACATGACAAACTACGCTGAGGCTCTTCGTGAGACTTCAGCTGCCAGAAAGGAAGTACCTGGTCGTAGGGGATATCCGGGATATCTTTACACTGACCTTTCCACAATATATGAAAGAGCCGGAAGAATCAGGGGAAGGAAGGGTTCCATAACCCAGATTCCGATCCTTACAATGCCAGAGGATGATATAACTCACCCGATTCCTGACCTTACAGGCTACATCACTGAGGGGCAGATCATACTATCCCGTGCGCTTTACAAGAAGGGTATCGAGCCTCCAATAAACGTTGTGCCTTCCCTTTCACGTCTTAAGGACAAGGGTATAGGAGACGATAAGACCAGAGAGGACCATGCCGATACAATGAACCAGATCTATGCTGCATATACCTCAGGTATAGAGGCCAGAGAGCTTGCAACCATACTTGGTGAGTCGGCCCTTTCAGATGCCGACAAGGCCTTCGCGAAGTTTGCCGAAGCCTTTGACAACCAGTATGTAAACCAGGGCTATGATAACAACAGGAGCATTGAGGACACCCTTGACCTTGGGTGGGAACTGCTGAAGATTATTCCAAGAGGGGAGCTTAAGAGAATTCGTCAGGAGTATCTTGACAAATACCTTCCACTGGAAGACGAAGGGGATGAGTAGATGGCTGTTTTGAATGTTAACCCTACTCGTATGGAGCTCACCCGACTGAAGGCACGTCTGAAGACTGCCACTAGAGGTCACAAGCTTTTGAAGGATAAGCAGGATGAGCTTATGAGAAGGTTTATTGAGCTTATAAAACAGAACAAGAAGCTTCGTACCAATGTTGAACAGGATCTGAAGGATGCCTTTGACGAGTTTTTGCTTGCAAGTGCAGTAATGTCACCTGAAATGCTCCAGGAGGCAGTTGCCTTTCCAAAGGAGACCATAAGCGTCGATATCAAGAAGAAGAACGTAATGAGCGTTCACGTTCCGGTTATGAATTTTATCCGGAAGCTTGAGGGAGACGAGGGGAGCATATACCCTTACGGCTTTTCACAGACATCAGGAGAGCTTGACGATGCCATTTCCAAGCTTTACACCATAATGCCAGAGCTTCTTGAGCTGGCGGAGGTAGAGAAGGCCTGTCAGCTGATGGCTGATGAAATAGAGAAGACCAGACGTAGGGTAAATGCACT
>Ga0075011_10000536_pt1 | contig 20308 bp, 14 predicted proteins | sample TARM_MetaG_T_14_FD_72354 | JGI IMG/M metagenome (GOLD analysis project Ga0075011, IMG submission 72354) | Freshwater microbial communities from Pennsylvania, USA, analyzing microbe dynamics in response to fracking - TARM_MetaG_T_14 | ecosystem: Environmental > Aquatic > Freshwater > River... | reverse complement strand
TTTTTCTGTAAATAGAATCTTTCTAATTTGATACTCATTCTTATTAATTGAGAGTGACATTCATTTTCAATGAACATACTTCTCCCTACAAAAAAACCTTCTTTTCTCCGAACCATATCCAAAGGCCTTAGGCTATGGTATAACTATAGAAAAACACCTTTGGAGGTACTATGCCATGGACATTGCCGTGATCACGTGGATTCAACAGTTTCACAACCCCTTCTTGGATGCCTTTTTTCAAGGCATCACCATGCTGGGGGAAGAACTTGTGCTCATTCCCCTGTTAACCATCCTCTACTGGGCGGTGAACAAGAATTTTGGAGAGAAACTAGCCTTTACCATTTTCGCCAATTTTCTACTAAACAACAGCTTAAAAGAGCTTTTTTCCTTTGACAGACCCATTGGAGAAGAAGGTGTTCGGACCCTTCGCCCTGAAACAGCCACCGGCAAAGCCTTTCCCAGTGGCCATAGTCAAAATGGCGCTGCCACCTTTGGTGCCTTGGCGCTGCAGGTAAAAAAAAGATGGTTCACGCTCCTCACCATAATACTTATTGTGCTCATTGGTCTTTCAAGACTCTACTTAGGTGTTCATTATCCCAAGGACGTTTTCGTGGGCATCCTCTTAGGCCTTTTCATGGCCAAAGTCTCCTCTGTACTCTTTGAAAAGATGGACAAAACCAAGCTCTATCTCTTGGTGCTCCTTCTCTTCATCCCCGCCTGGGCCTTTTCCTTTTCCTTGGATTTCATCAAGAGCTTTGCTTCCTATCTAGGCTTCTTCTTGGGGATCCTCTTGGAGAAGAAAGTGGTACAGTTTTCTGTGGAGGGAAGCCTCTTTAAAAAGATCCTTCGGGTCCTTTTGGGTATTGCCCTGGTCCTCCTGATCAAAGAAGGGCTGAAAGTGGCTTTCCCAGAAACCCATCTCTTTGACTTTATCCGATATTTCCTCTTGACCTTTGTGGCCATCGGGGTGTACCCTTGGCTCTTTCAAAAGCTTCGATTGTAAAGAAGTCCCTTCTTTTATGACGCAATTTCTCTCAAGGGCACTGACGTATAAACCAGGGCCATCCTTTAAGTCGGCATTCCTTTTTGACTAATACTATGAATGATGGAGGGTAAAAAAATGATGCAGAATACACACCAACAAAACCACTAAAATCCCTTGCCTTCCAAACACTGCTTAGGCAAGGAGCACGAGGTGATAAACTTGCTCAAATGTCAATGTCATAATGTATCCATTGCGTTCCCTGAAAAAGATCTTTTTCAAAAGATTTCCTTGGAGGTCCATGATCGTCAACGCGTGGCCATCCTAGGCCGTAACGGCTCAGGGAAAACCACCTTACTGAAAATACTATTGGGGGAAGTGATGCCCATTGAAGGCGTCGCCAGCATTCCTGCGTCCTATGGCTACATGCCCCAGGGAACTTCCCCTTCCGAAGACACCTTACAAGAGCTCCTGTGCGATGCGAACAGCTACAGCAAAGAAGTTCGTAAGCTACTAGAGGACTTTCACCTCACAGAGCTCCTCCAAAAACCATTGAAAGAGCTCAGTGGCGGCGAAAAAACCAAAGTGGCTTTCTTGAAGGCCATCCGAAATGATCCTGCCTTCTTGATTTTAGATGAACCCACCAACTATCTGGACGTGGAAAGCATAAAGGTTATGGAGGCCTATCTGCAAAGCTATTCCGGGGCGGTGCTGATGATCTCCCATGATCGGTCTTTCTTAGATACGCAAGTGGAGGCCATCTATCATCTCCATGAAGGCACCCTGAAAAAATATACGGGCAACTACACGGCCTTCAAAAAGAAAAGGCAAGAAGAGCTAAAAAAACAACAAGAAGACTACATGACCTATGTGAAAAAGAGAAACGCTTTAGAAGAAACGGCCCAAGGCATCGCCCAACGGGCCAACAAATATGAAGGTCTTTCTCAAAATGACTATCTCAAAGGGCGCAGCAAAAAACTTCAAGCCAAAGCCAAAGCCATGAAAAAACGTGTGGCCATGATGGCGGTGAAAGAACGTCCCCCCTATGAACGAGAAGTCCACTTGACCTTTGAAAAAGCCCCGGACAAAACCCCAGGGGTGCTTCTTCGGGGCGAAGCCTTGGGAAAATCCTATGACAGGCTTCTTTTTCAAGACCTCCACCTACAAGTACAAGAAAAAGACAAAATTGCACTCCTGGGGGCAAATGGGGCTGGGAAAACCACCCTGATGCGTTTACTTTTAGGAGAGATCCCCCATGAAGGCCAGGTGCACCGATCGCCCTCTGTGAAAATGGCCTACCTGTCCCAAACGCTCACAGGCCTTCAAGAGGACATGACCCCCTTAAGTTTTCTCCAGGATACCCAAAAGGAGGAAGGCGCGTTAAGAACCCTTCTTGGACACTTAAAGATCCATGGAGAGAAGGTCTTTCAGCCCCTTCAAACCTTTAGTTATGGGGAAAAGCTCCGAGTACTATTAGCAAAGGTTCTTCAGTCTCCTTGTCATCTACTCATCTTAGATGAACCCACAAACTTTCTAGATGTGGAGACCAAAGAAGTCTTCGAAGAAGCCTTAAAGGCTTATGAAGGGGCCTTGATCCTCATCACCCATGACCGCACCTTCCTCTCAAAAGTGGCCACGAAAATTTGGCACCTACAAGAGCAGAAGCTCACGGTCTATGACGGCTCCTTTGAGGCCTATGAAGCACGGAAAGCAGCCCCTGAAAAGAACAAGGATGAGATTCTTCTTCTAAAAATGCGCCAAGCCGCCCTATCTCAAAAGCTTCTCACCGCCTCGAAAGATCAAGTCCCTTCTTTAGAAGCAGACTTTTTTGCCTTGGCCAAAGAAATCCATGCCTTGAAAAAAGGCACTCCATAACCTCTAAAAGCATCCAATCCACGGCGTCCAAAAACATGCGCATCTTTTAGGAAGCGCATAAGAAGTCCCCTGCCAGCAGCAAACTGACAGGGGACTTTCTCCATTTTCTATGAGTTAAAAAGTCTAAGGATGTTTCCAAGAAGGATCCCAATGATCCCAAAGTCTGCATCGCTAAAGGTGGTGTTGGCAAATCCTAAGTCTCCTAGTACTGGCAGGAGAAGCACAGGCAAGAAAGTAATGAGGAGTCCATTGGCTAAAGAACCAAGCACTGCCCCTCTACGTCCACCGGTGGCATTGCCAAAGACGCCAGCCGCTGCCCCTGTGAAAAAGTGGGGTACTACGCCGGGAAGAATCACCGGTGCATTGAGGGCAATGAGGGCTGCCATGCCAAGGATTCCACCCAGGAAGCTGGACAAGAACCCGATGATCACCGCATTGGGCGCATAAGGGAAGACCACAGGACAATCCAAGGCAGGTTTTGCATTGGGTACGAGCTTTGTGGCAATGCCCTTAAAGGCTGGGATGATTTCACCCAGGATGAGACGAACTCCGGCCATGATGACGAAGACACCACCGGCAAAGGTAATGGCCTTTAAGAGGGAGAAGATGATGAAGTTTTGACCATCGCTCAATTGACTTTGTACAAACTCAGGACCTGCTGCCACAGCAACAATCAAGTAGAGAATCCCCATGGTGATGGAGATGGCCACTGAAGTATCCCTCATAAAGAGGAGCCACTGGGGGAAGTTCATCTCTTCTGTAGATTTGGATCCCTTTCCAACGAGTTTCCCCACTTGGGCAGAAAGCCAATAACCTGCGGCACTGAAATGACCCAGAGGAGCACTTCCTGAAGAAAAAAATCTTCAAGAAGTGCTCTGGGTCTTTCTAGGCTTTTACCCTTTTTTGGTTTTAAGGCGCTACTTTTGTCACCTCTTCCAAAAGAGCCAAGCCATAGTCATGGACCATGAGGCTGATTTTCCCATCTTGCACTTCATACAAAGTGTCCGTATAGGCATCCCGAAGGGTACTGCCCTCTGGAAAGGCTTTGGAGACGTCTAAGGGTACTTCTCCAGGTTCTCCATCATAGACCATGGTCTTATTCATCAACCCTTGGGCCTCATAGGTACGAAGGAACACAAAGGGTTCTTTGGAGAGGGTTTCATGGAGCCCTGCTCCCACAGAAAGATTACGGTTTCTAAAGGTCCCCAGCTTTCTAAAGTGAGTGAGTACCTCTTCATCCACTTCCTCCCAGTTCATGAAGGAACGAGTCCCTTGGGTGGCATCCGATCCCCCCTCTCCCATGGGTCTTGCGGTTTCATCGCCATAAAAGATCTTCACCGCTCCGGGTAAAAGAAGAAGGTTCTTGCCTCCTTCCAGGAGTCTATCTCGGTTGTACAGGGCCGTATCATGCTGAGAAATATAACTCAGCACATTAAAGGGTGTTTCCCCATTGAGTGCATTGGCGTAGTTCATATACACCGAATCCAGCGGTCCTTTACGAAAGGCTGGGCCATCTCTTTTCAGCCCTTGGAAGGTGAAGTTGATCAAGGCATCGAAACCATGGTCGTAGTAATAATTTCTGAGGACCCCATGTCCCCAAACTTCACCCACCATGTAGAACCCTTCCGTCCAATCCGCTCCAGGCTTCTCTGGATTGTTTTGGCGATATCTTGCCAAGGCCTCTTCCACAGATTCCTTCAGCTCCGCCCAACGCTCCACTTCCACATGCTTGGCCGTATCAATACGGAAGCCATCAATGCCAAACTCTTCCACCCAAGCAGAGAGCCAGGTGATGATATACTCATAGGGGGCAAGGCCCAAATCTTGTCTCAGGTCTTTGGCTGCAGGAATGATCCATTGGTCATAGCCTTCTTCTTCCATGGCCCACTTTTTTTCTAAAATGGGGGCCAAACCAATGTCCTCTGTCACCTCTGTTCGGATGTCTGGAAGCCCTGCCAAGGAAAGGGTAACTTCACTTTCCCCTGGGGGATGGTACCCTGGAAGTCCCGCCCGGACCCAGTCTCCCCAGAAGTTGTCAAAGGATCCTGGACTTTCATAGTCCACATACTTATTGTAGTCAAAAAAGTCCATGGTGCTGGTCACTTCATAGTCCTCTGGAAGGTCTACATTTCCATAGTCATAGGTTAGCATATCTTGAAGATTGGGATAGCCCACATGATTCATGACCACATCTAAAAGAATCCGAATACCTTGGCTGTGGGCCGTATCCACAAAGGTACGGAATTCTTCCACGGTGCCGATGTTTTGATCCATCATGGTCCAATCCAAGGCATAGTATCCATGGAAGCCATAATGGGCAAAATCGCCGTTTCTACCGCCACCAATGTACCCATGGATTTGCTCATAGGGCGCGGTGATCCATATGGCGTTGATGCCCAGATCTTTAAAATACCCTTCTTCCAGTTTCTTGGTCATGCCGGCGATGTCTCCTCCATGAAAGGTCCCAATGTTTTTGCCCAGTTCATCCACGGTTTTCCGCCCATAGGACTCATTGTTCTCCGGGTTTCCATCATAAAATCGATCCGTCATGGCAAAATACACCGTGGCATTGTCGTAGGAAAAAACCCCTTCTGTGGAGGTCACATACAGATCTTCCTTGGGTTTACAGGCGGCCAGCATAAGGACCCCTAGAAGGAGGAGGGCAGTGGCCATTTTTTTCTGTTTCTTCATCATCCTCGGTCAACTCCTTTCTTCTTTGTTTCTTTCAGCACCCGAAAGGACATTCCTTCCAGAACCATGGCGTCTTTCACCATGACATGCTTGCCTGTCCACAAGTCTTGTGCCACAAGGACTTGTCCCATAGGGATGCTCACAGGTTTCTTTTGGAGATTGAAAAACACATGGATCTTCTCTCCATCGATTTCCCTGGTGAAGGCAAAGGCCTGGTCCATGACCTGGTGTAGGGTAAAATCTCCGTAGGTGAGCACCGTCTCTTCTTTTCTCAGGGCAATGAATTTCTTAAAGAAAGCAAGGAGGTCCTGGTCTTGGTGCTCTTTGTCCCACACCATAGTCTTTCGGCAAAGGGGGTCTTTCCCCCCGGTGAGCCCCACTTCATCTCCATAGTAGATATAGGGAACGCCTTTATAGAGGAACTGAAAAGCCGTGGCCAGTTTCAGTTTCTCTTTATCTCCCATAGACTCCGTCAAAAACCGTGGCACATCATGACTGCCCAAAAGATTCAACATCTGATGGGTGATTTCTTCTTTATACAGCACTTGATTGTGTAGAAGCACTTGGAACAACTCTTCCATGGACAGCTCTTCCCGGGCAAAGGTATCGATCATGGCATGGCGGAAAGGATAGTTCATGATGGAGTCCAGTTCTTGACCATTTAAGAAGTCTGCGGCTTCATGCATGATTTCTCCAATGAGCACCGCATCTTCCTTCTCCTCTTTCACCGCCCGGCGAAGATCTTGCAAAAAGTCATGGGACAGTTCATCACACACATCCAAGCGATAGCCATCTATGTCCACTTCTTTGATCCAGTACTTGGCCACCTGAAGAAAGTAGTCACGCAGATCTTTATTTTGTAAGTTCACCTTGGGCATATGGGCCACGCCATTGGCAAAAGTATAATAATTGGCTTTCTTCAAGGACACAGGAAATTCATCCAGATGATACCAGTCTTTATAGGCCGAGGCTTCACCCTTTTCTAAAATATCTTGGAAAGCAAAGAAGTCACTGCCCGTATGATTAAATACCGCATCAAAGACCACTCGAATTCCTGCCTCATGGCAACGACGGACCAGTTCTTTGGTCTCTTTTAAGGATCCAAAGGATGGATCGATTTCATAGTAGTCTTTGGTGTTGTATTTGTGGTTTGTGGTGGAGGTAAAGAGGGGGGTAAAATATAGCAACGTAATGCCCAGCTCTTGTAGATAAGGTATTTTATCTAGGATGCCTTTGATGTTTCCCCCAAAATGGTTTTTGGTGGTGGGTTTGTCTCCCCAAGAAGCCAAGACCTCTTCCTGTATCACTTGGTCTGACCCTTCTCCTCGATGAAACCGATCTGGGAAGATTTGGTAGCAAATGGCTTCTTTTAACCAGTCTGCCCCTTGATACACATCTTCTTTGGCGATGTAGGGATACTGGTAGGGCCGAAGCACCCTGGGTTTTTTCTCCCATAGACCCCGCTCATCCATGATCCAGCTTGGCCCTGCTTCCTCTTGGATTTTGAAATAATAGGCATAGCGATTTCTCTTTAAGGCTAAGGTGGTATCGTAATAGGCAAAAAGCCCGTCTTCGTAGGTTTTTTTTAAGGTTTTGATTTGATAAAGGGGGGGATGCATATAGCGGTCTCGATAATAAACCTTCACCTCTGACACTTCCCCTTTGGCTACCCGAAGACGCACATAGAGATGGTCTTCATCTTTGGCATAGGCATAGGGGGCTGAGGTTTCATGATAAATGGCATGATGATTCATGGGCTGATGTCCTCCTTGTGATGTTCTTTTGTCTAAGAAAAAAGTGTCATAGACCACGCTACAACACCTTATTTTTTCTTTTTTACAGATCTCCCTCAGTGGATTGCCTTTTGACAATCTCATAGGGAATGATGAGTTTTCTTCCTTTGACGCCTTCATTGATGGCCTTAACCAGAAGGTCCACAGAGTAGTACCCCAGCTCAAAGGAATTGATGTCCACACTGGTCAAGGGAATGTCGGAGTATCTTGAGAGGATGCTGTTGTTAAAGCTTGCGATGGCCAAATCCTCAGGAATAGCTAGCCCCGCCCCCTTAAAGACCTTGGTGGCCCCAAAGGCGATGAGATCATCGGTGATGATCAAGGCGTCGGGCATGGGATCTAGATTTAAGATCTCCACCCCATAGGTATATCCCGTCTCTTCATCAAACTTTCCGGTGAACAAGAGGGATTCTTCATAGGGCAGATTGCTTTCTGCCAAAGCCTTTTTATACCCCTCAATTCTCTTCATGGTCACCATTTGTCCCACTTCCCCAGCGATGAGGGCAATGCGCTTTCTGCCAATCATGCTGAGATAGGTGGTGAGCTCATAGGCCGCCATATAGTTGTCATTGTCCACATGATTCACCTTCTCCTTATGATCATAGGGCGACCCTATGAGGGAGAAAGGAAACTCAATGGAGGAGAGGTATTCTTGACATTCATCATTGATCTTACTGCTCATGAGGATGATGCCATCCACCTTGGAGCTTCGGATGAAGGTCTTGATGATTTCCAGCTCACTTTTTTGCTCGGTGCTGCTGGAGAGCAGCACATCATAGGAGGCCCCAGCAGCGCCCTTTAGGATGCCTCGAAGAGCTTCTGGGAAGAAAGGATTCAGGAGCAAATCATCCGAACGACTAGGCAAAATAACCCCTAAGGTGCCTGTTTTTCTGGATGCCAAAGACCGGGCAATGGCATTGGGATAATACCCCAGCTCTTCCATAACTTTTAATACTCTTTGCCTCGTCTCTTCACTGATCTTTGGGTGATTACTGATCACTCTGGATACGGTGGAGGGCGATACTTTAGCCTTTAGGGCCACATCTTTTACTGTCGTTTGATTTGTCTTTCTCAAGGCTTTTTTCGCTCCCTTTCCTCATGGATTTTACTTGTTGATTCTTTCTCCTGTGGTGGTGTCAAAGAAGTGGAGTGCCCCATGGTCAATGCCAAAGGTATACTTCTCGTCTTCTGTAAAGTCCAGATGCCCTGGTACAGAAATGACGATCTCATCTCCTGAAGGTAGCTTGGTGTATAAAATCTTCTCTTTACCAAGCATTTCCACCACATCTACAGTGACTTCAATCTTCTCTTGTGCATCTCCTGTTAAGAAACGCTCTGAACGAATCCCCAGAGATACCTCTTTGCCTTCAAAGGCTTTTACGGAAGCTTCATCCTTGTCACTGGGAGATGCTTTGATATGCCCATCTTTGGAGATGAACTGTCCATCCTTAATCATCCCTTCAAAGATATTCATGGTGGGGGAGCCAATGAATCTTGCCACAAATAAGTTGGCAGGTTGATTGTAGAACTCATCAGGCTTCCCTGCTTGCTGAATCTTTCCTTCGTTCATGAGTACGATCTTTGTGGCCATGGTCATGGCTTCCGTTTGATCGTGGGTTACATAAATGGATGTGGTTTCCAGGGCCTTATGGAGACGCACCAGTTCCACACGCATATGCTCACGAAGCTTTGCATCCAGGTTTGACAGCGGTTCATCCATGAGGAAAACCCTTGGTCTTCTTACCATGGCACGGCCTAGCGCTACTCTTTGGCGCTGTCCGCCTGAGATATCTGAAGGCTTTGAGTGCAAATAGTTGGTGATCTGAAGAAGCTCTGCTGCTTCTCTTACGGCCTTGTCGATGACACTCTTTCTTTCTTTACGCATGGTTAAAGAAAAGGCCATGTTGTCATAGACGGTCATATGTGGATAGAGGGCATAGCTTTGGAAAACCATGGCAATGTCTCTGTCCTTGGAAGGCACCTTATTCATACGCTTATCGTTAAAAAGTAGGTCTCCTTCAGTGATGGAATTAAGTCCTGCAATCATTCTAAGTAGGGTGGTCTTTCCACAGCCTGAAGGGCCAAGAATGACGCAGAAGTCTTTGTCTTCAATATCTAAGTCAATGTGGCGCAAAGTAAATTCTTCACGGCCTTCATATTTTTTACCAATATTTTTTAAGGATACTTTCATTTTCTTCTACCTCCATGTTCCTATTATTAACCCTTCACTGAGCCTTGTGCCAATCCTGAAATCAATTGCTTTTGGAGAACCGCAAACAAGATGACGATGGGCAGTGCTGTTAAGAGTCCACCAGCAGCAAAGGCTGGCTGATTCAGTGTTTCTCTATTGTTCATCAGTGTAAAGAGTCCTTGGGCCAAGGTATAGTCGTTGGGATTGGTTAAGAGTACCCTGGGCAGCATATAGTCCATGAACGGGCCAATGAAGGACCACAAAGCAATGATGGACAACATAGGCCTAACAATAGGCATGATGATCAGTCGATAGACCTTCATATTGGAACAGCCATCAATCTTGGCCGCATCATCCAGCTCTGTGGAGATGGAATCCATATACCCCTTTAGGATAAAGGTGTTGGAGGCGATACCTCCCCCTGCATAAATCAAGATCAGCATCATCTGTCTGGAGAAAAAGGGTGCCACAGAGGAGATGACTGAATGCATGGTGAAGTAGGCTGTAATCCCCGCAAAGGCTGGAATGGTCTGAATGAGCATGATGGCCATGAGGCTTGGTTTTCTACCCTTGAAACGGAATCTTGAGTAGGCGTATCCTGTGAAGGAGACGATGAGGATGGTGATGGCCGCTGTGGCCAAGGCAATGAACAAGGTGTTCTTTACCCAGGTGAGGTATAAGGTTTCTTCAAAAAGAAATCTAAAATGCTTCATGGAAAACTCATAACTGCCATCGGTGACTCTATTGAGAATCAGGTATCTTCCCTGATTGCCGTTGAAGGCAGAGATGACCATTTGACTTAGCGGCCATACAATGACAATGGACCATCCAGTCAAGATCAAATAACTCAGCATAAGCATCAGCTTCCCCATGAGGGTCAGAGGCTGCCTGTCGGAAAGATAAAATTCTTGTTTTTTCTTAAATAACTTCATTATAATCTCTCCTCCTTAAAGGCCTTGGAATTTTTGTATCCAATGAATGCAAAGATCATCAGTCCTATCGAGATGACGATGGAGATGGCTGCCCCAATGGATTGATACTGATTGTCCATGGTGAGTTTATAGATATAGGAAATGAGGATGTCTGAGGATCCTGCAAGATTTCCGTACACCGATGGATTAAAGGGTCCTCCACCATTAAAGAGATAGATGATGGAGAAGTTGTTAAAGTTGAAGGTATATTGATTCACCAGCAGTGGCGCTGTTTGGAAGAGCACCATGGGCAAGGTAATCTTTCGAATCTTTTGCCAAGAGTTGGCCCCATCAATGTCCGCTGCTTCATAAAGATCCTCTGGAATGGCTTGTAATACGCCTGTGGATAGGAGGAATACATAGGAGCTACCCAGCCACCCTTGCATCATCACCAGGATGAATCTACTCCAGAAGGTATTGTTCTTAAAATCTATACTGACACCAAAGACATTGGTCACAATTTCCGTCAAAGCTCCAGTATTGGAGAACATGATACTAAAGAACATGATGGTGATAAAGGCCGGTACTGCCCAAGGGAGAAGATAAACCATTCTAAAGAAGGCTTTTCCCTTGATTCTTGGATTGTTTGCCAAAAGTGCCAAGCCAAAGCCAATGAAGATGGCTAAAGTGGTGGCCGTTAACGTCCAAATTAATGTCCATCCAAGAATTCGCCAGAAGACAGATCCCGCTAGACCTTGTCCCAGGGCAATGAGTCTATAGTTTTGGATACCCACCCAAGGGAACTTACTCTGATTTCTGGGGTCCATCCCTGTGAAGGAGAGTAAAATTGCCGTGAAAATTGGCACCAATACGATGAAGGAAATGACGATGAGAGCTGGAATGGAAACCAAATAAGGAAATCCTTCCTCTTCAATGGTTCTGGTGGTTTCAAACCAGTTCTTCTCTCGACTTCCTTTGATGTAGCTCTTTTCTACGCTTCGAATGTCTTTGAAGTTTGCAATGAAGATCCCTGCCGCAAAGAGCAGGAGGACGATGGCCACAATCCCTTCAATCATGAAGATCAAAGACCGGTCAATACGTCTTGCCCCTTCTGCCAAGGTGATGAGTCCCGCGATCCCGTTTCCTTGATAATTTCCATAACCCAGCGCATAAGGAATGGCTGCGGCATAGATGAATAGAAGCCCAATGAAAAAGAGTGCTGCCTTAACGGGCTGCTTGTTTAAGAGCTGACCTAGACCTGGCACCAAAGCCCCCAGTACCGTATTCACAGGCAGGGTTTTCATGGTTTCCACTGGTGTCGTTCGCCTTGCATCGGCAATGTCTGCCGCCACAATTCTTCTGTTCACCTTGATGTAGTCTTTCAGCTCGAACTTCTTGCTCTTCACCAGCTCTCTTTTCATTTTGTCTGGATGCTCATATTCTTTGACATTCACGGCATACTGATAGTTTTTCTTCAGTTCTTTTTGACCGTTTTTCAGTGCTTTTTCAGAAATCAGTCCGTCTCTTCGCTTCTTCTTCAGTTCTTGCAAACGATGATCATAGACTGCTTTTTGCTCTTTTTTAAACTTGTCTATTTCACCACGGATGGTCTCTTTGTTTTCTTCCGAATGGAATTTTTCTGCCTTCCTCAGTTCTTCTTCCAACCGTTTGATGTTGTAGATGATGGTTGGTAGAAGCTTCACATTAATACTGGACTCTCTATAGGCATATTCTGCGTCATAGGTGAGCCCTGTGAATGCTTCATAGAAGTCCACCTTTTGCTTGCTCTGAAAAAGGGTCTTTTCAAGGCCCAAAACAGCGGAAGACAAGGTTTTATCCATGGTCTCCATATAGGTTTTGGTCTTACTTTGGAGCTCTTCTAAAAAACGCTTCTCTTTATGTTCATACTCCTTGAGTTTTAGGAGATAGGGATTTTTGTCTTTTTTGCTTATGAATTCTCTCAGCTGGTTTTTCAAGGCATTTTTATCACTTTTGGGAGCAGTTTTGATCTCCTCCTGCAGCAAAGCAACTTCCTTGAGATACAGATTTTTTCTTTCATATTCTCGTCCAATATAGTCATATAGGACTTTGCTGTATTTTGCCACGATCTCTTCCCACCTTTACAATTTCTTCGTCTTGTTCAGTTCTTCCAGTAAAGAGAGAACCGTTAAAATCAACACCACGTATCCCCCCACCACCAGGTAGTAGAATACGGAATAAAAACTCAGTTCAAAGAATGTATAAGCCAATCCTCCCGCAAGGAGTACTGTCCAGATAAAAATATAAATCCGAGTTAAGGTTAGTTTTTTATAGGTAAAATAGGTTAAAAGTCCAAAGGAAACTGGCGTGACAATCTTAAATAGATACCTAAAAAGCTCCGCGGCCACATAATCATCTAAGGTAGGTGGGTTCTCCTGGGTAAATGCCCCGAAGGCTATGATTTGCTCTTTCCATAGTAAAAAGAGTGCTTCATCTTTGACGCGCATGAGGACGTCTAAAGAACTAGCAAAAATCACCACCGCAGCGGCCACGAGAATGATATACAGCTGCTTTTTCGGAAACTTCTTATAACTGTCCATAACGGTCCATTCTTCCTCTCTCTTTGTCATCACTTTAAGTTCATTGCGGAAATGGTACTTCTTCTTTGGTTCTTGTCCATTCTTTATCTTATCATTTGCAGGCTAAAACTGTCCATAAGGTATAGAAAGAGAGGCCTAAGCCTCTCTTTCCCTTATGTACCTAAATTCTAGAAGTTGAGCATCATGGCATCAAATGCTGCCTTAATTTCCTTATATGCTGCCTCAGCATCAGCAGGCTGTACTGATGACCAAGATAGGATTGCTGTTTCCCATGTTGTCCAAACTGAACCCCATTCTTCGAATAGTGGTCTAGCAGGTGCATCTTGGTAAGAAACCAGTACGTTTTCGATGATGAGCTTATCTTGTTCAGATAAGTCAGAGTTTAGGTATACGTCCGCAGGAACGTTTTCCATGATCTTCCCAGTACCCTTAAAGAAGTCTACTGCGAAATCTGTGTTCATGAGTTCAACGATGAATGCTTCAGCAAGTGCCATCTTTTCGTCGTCGCCTTCATTTCTAGAGTTGATGGCAATTCCCCATCCACCCTTCCAGTGCTTCATTGGCTTTCCAGCAATAGTGATGGTGCCGATGGGCATGATTTCTAGATTTTCTCCAGCTTGCTCTGTGAATGCACCAGCATCCCAAGGACCAGAAATTCTAGCTACGCCTGTTCCACCAGTGGTGAATTCTTCATCCATGAATCCCCAAGTTGCATCTGCATCCCATAGTGGAACATTTGCAGCTTCGGAAGCTTGCCAATATTTGAAAATCGTTTCGATGTTTGCTTGCTTGTCAGCAGAAAGGTCCGCCCATTCAGCAGTCATATCTGAGAATAGTGTGCCATCAGCTTCCATGCCCAGCAGTTCGATGTCTGCAGCATTGGTTACACCAACACCAAACCAAGCGTTAAATACAGGAATCAGTACACTTAGACCAGCATCATTCATTTCGATGCTCTTTGTAAGGTCTACGCCCTGTGCTTCTGCATTGGCTTTGTTTGCATACACGATAAGGGTTTCGATGTTCATTGGGAATGCCAGGTAGTCGCCGTCCACGTTAAAGTTTCCGCCAAGACCTGCATCGTAGTTTGTGAATCCACCCACTGCAGCAGCCATAGCCTTTGCATTCATTGGTGCAAGAGCATCCTTTGCATTTAGACCAGAAAGTCTGTCTGCAGGAATTGCATAGACATCCGCCACGTCTGGATTGGATGGGTCTGTGCTGTCAAGAATATCTAACATATCAAAGGATCCGGTTACAAGCAGTTCGATGTTTGCATCTGGGTTGTTTACGTTAAAACGCTCAATAGCCGCACGATAGTAGCTTTCCCATCCACCTTCAGCTTGAACTGTGATGGATCCAGTAAGACCTGCAGCAGGTTCTTCTGTACCTGGCTCTTCTACACCTGGTTCTTCGGTTCCTGGTGTTTCTGGAGTTTCTGGGGCTGGATCATCCTTGGATCCACATGCTGCAACGGATAACGCCAGCATCAGTGCAAGTACAAGACTAGTGATTTTCTTCATTTTTTATCCTCCTAATACATTTGTATTTTGATGTATTAAATCAACTCGTAACCGTTTTCCTTCAGGCTCTTATGAAAGCATAATTCCCGTAACCGCTAGCACTTGGTATGGACACAGGCTAGAGATTATGGTGCATACGCTTGCACAAAAACGCAAATGAAAACGCTTTACTATTTGATTATAACCCTTTACTTTGGAAAAATCTACCCTATTTTAGGAAAAAAGAGGGGTTTTTGGTGAAAAATAAGTGCTAGCGTTTGCACGACGAAACACTTCCTTCTATACACCTTGGTGCTCAACACTTTTCAGCGTTCCCAAACCCCATCTATTTTCAAGTTTCTTTTCCGTTTTTTTACGCATCACCCTTTTTGATACTGTCAATGTTCCAGATCTCTTCTGCGTACTCCTTGATGGTACGATCAGAGGAGAACTTCCCTGCTGAAGCCATATTGATGAAGCCCTTTCTATAAAACTCCAGCTCATTTTTGAAGTCTTCACTGACTCTTTCTTGTGCTTCCACATAGGCATCAAAGTCCTTCATGATGAAGTAATTGTCTGGTGCATGCCAGTGAGCGCCCTTTAAGAGAGAATCTTTTAATTCTTCAAAGGTTTCTTTTGGCTCTAGGGTGAAGGTGCCATCGGTCAATGCTTCCACCACACGCTTAAGCTGTGGATTCTTTTCCATTTCTTCAACCGGACTATAGGTGTCTTTGATTTCTTCAATTTCTTCCACGGTGAGTCCGAAGATGTAGTTGTTCTCAAGACCCGCTTCTTCCACGATTTCCACATTGGCTCCATCAAAGGTCCCAATGGTAGGTGCTCCGTTTAGCATGAACTTCATGTTCCCTGTGCCAGAGGCTTCTTTCCCTGCAGTGGAGATTTGCTCTGAAATGTCTGCTCCTGGGAACAACTTCTGTGCATAGGATACACCATAGTTTTCCACAAAGACCACTTTCAGCTTGCCATGGATCTCTTCATCATTGTTCACCAGGTCCGCAATGGCATTGATGAACTTGATGATGGCTTTGGCTCTCAGATATCCTGGTGCTGCCTTCGCCCCGAAGATGAAAGTTCTTGGAGACATATCAAAGGTCTTGTCTTCCTTTAACTTGTTATAAAGGTAAAGAATGTGGAAGGCATTTAAGAGCTGTCTCTTATACTCATGGAGTCTCTTGATTTGAATGTCAAAGATGGAGTGTTCATCGATGTCGATGCCTTCCTTCATCTTGATATAGTCTTTCAGCTCTCTCTTTTTCATCTTCTTAATATCGATGAATCTCTTGATGATGTCATCATCCGATGCCAGTTTCTTCAATTCCTTCAGTTCATCTAAATTGGTGATCCATGTGTCATGGCCAAGAAGCTCTGTAATGAAGGCCGCAAGTTCTGGGTTAGATTCCACCAACCATCTTCTTTGGGTAATACCATTGGTCTTATTGTTGAATCTTTCTGGATAAAGAAGATACCAGTCTCTGAGCTCTGTATCCTTCAGGATGTTCGTATGTAGCTGCGCTACCCCATTGGTGGAGTGTGTGCCATAAATGGAGAGCCAAGCCATCTTGATGTTGCCTTCAGAAATGATGGCAAATTCTTCAATCTTCTTCTCCTCGTATCCCTTGGCCAGAAGATCTTTATGAAGCTCTTTGTCAATCTTCACAATGATCTTATACACATTGGGAAGAATCTTCTTATACAGCTTCACAGACCACTGCTCCAACGCTTCCTTCAAGATGGTGTGGTTGGTATAAGCAAAGGTTTCTTGAGCAATGCCTAAGGCTTTCTTAAAGGTAACCCCTTCCAGGTTCAACAGACGGATCAATTCAGGAATGGCCACCGCTGGGTGGGTATCATTTAACTGCACCGCGTGGAGCTTGGCAAAGGTCTTAAAGTCTTTGTGGTTTCTCTTATGATCTCTGATGAGATCTTGTAAGGAGGCTGAGACAAAGAAGTATTGCTGCTTCAATCTCAAAATCTTCCCCTTTTCTAAGGAGTCATTGGGATAAAGAACCTTGCTGATGTTTTCTGCGTCGTTCTTTTCTTTCACCGCTTTGTCGTAGTTTTGATCATTGAATGCGCCAAAATCAAAATCTACCAACGCTTCAGATTGCCATAGTCTTAGGGTGTTGATGGTGTCCCCACCAAAACCTACGATGGGGGTGTCATAAGGCACCGCAAAGACCGTTTGATCCTTAAACTCCACCTTCACTTTTTCATCTTCTCGTCTTACAGACCAAGAATCCCCATGGGAAAGCCATTGGTCTCCCTTTTCCACTTGGTATCCATGGACAAACTGCTGTTCAAAGATCCCATAGTTGTAACGAATGCCATATCCAGTTAAAGAGTAGTTTAGGGTGGCTGCTGAATCTAAGAAACAAGCAGCCAGTCTTCCAAGACCACCATTACCAAGACCTGCATCACTTTCCGCTTCTTCCAAAGCATTATAATCCATGCCCATGTCCTCTAGCATCGCCTTCATTTCCTCTAGGGTACCTAGATTGATGAGGTTGTTGGAAAGGGCACGGCCCATGAGAAACTCTGCAGATAAGTAGTACGCTTTCTTCTTGCCCTCAAACTTTTCTAAAGACTCCTGCCATGTTGGCAAAAGGTCTTCCATCACCGCTTTGGAAAATACGGTGTATTTTTCCTTATGGCTCAGTGCCTCCAAGTTCTTTCCATAGGTAGTAAGGGCATACCCCTTCATTCTCATTGTGATCATTTCTTTGTTCATGTTGTTATCTCCCATACATTCTCGTCAATTTTGCGATTTTTTCTGCCAATTTGTCTGTTAATGCATCTTCTTTCATTCTCCAAGTCCAGTTGTTCCCCAGGGTGGAAGGAATATTCATTCTAGCCTCCTGGCCTAGACCTAAGAAATCTTGCATCGGAATGATGCAAAGATCTGCCACGGAGCTGAAGGCTCCTCGGATAAATCCCCAGTTGATCCCTTCTTCAAAGGACAGCTTCAAGTATTTCCCGGCAAAGTGTAAGTCTTCTTCCTTTACGGTTTTCACCCAGCCCATGATGGTGTCATTGTCATGGGTGCCTGTGTAAACCACACAGTTTTTGTCATAGGTGTGTGGTAGGTAATCCGACTCTTCTCGTGGATCAAAGGCAAATTGTAGGATTTTCATCCCAGGGAAGCCTGTGTCTTCGATGAGCTCATGGACTTCTTTGGTTAGGAAGCCAAGATCCTCGGCGATGATGTCCAGATCCCCCAGCTCTTCTTTGATCTTCTTGAAGAGCTTGTAGCCTGGTCCCTTGGTCCATTGACCTTTCACCGCGTTTTCAGCGCCATTTTTGATCTCCCAATAAGCTTCAAAGCCTCTGAAGTGATCAATACGCACCACATCATACATGAGGAAGCTGGCTTTGATACGATCCACCCACCATTGGTATCCTTCCTCTTCCATGGCCGCCCAGTTGTAGATGGGATTGCCCCATAGCTGGCCCGTTTCTGAGAAGGCATCTGGTGGACAACCTGCCACGGTGATGGGGACAAATTCTTTGTCCACTTTGAACAGGTCTCTATGACCCCAAACATCGGCGCTATCTTCTGCCACATAGATGGGGATGTCCCCAATGATGCGAATGTTCTTGTCATTGGCATAGCTTTTTAGCGCCTTCCATTGCTTGAAAAAGTAATACTGGACAAAGACATGGAAATAAATGTCCTTTTCCTTTGCCTTTTCAAAGGCCAACACTTCTTTTGACTGGATATCCTTCAGGGCCTTGGGCCATTTTAACCAGGATACTCCTTGATTCTCTGCCTTCAAGGCCATGAATAAAGCAAAGTCTCTTAGCCATGCGGCCTCTTCTTTGTAGAAGAGATCCAGTTCTTTCTTCTTGGTCCTTCTGGCTCTCTTGTATGCTCTTCTTAAAAGCTCCATCTTATTCTTATAAAGAATGCCATAATCTACTTTTTCTGGGTCCTCACCCAAGGGGAGATTTTCCAGCTCTTCTTCTTCCAGGAACCCTTCTTTCAGAAACTCTGCCAGGTCAATGAAATAAGGATTGCCTGCAAAGGCTGAAAAGTTTTGGTAGGGAGAATCCCCGTATCCGGTGATGCCTAAGGGAAGAATCTGCCATTCTTTTTGATTGGCCCGGTCTAGAAAATCCACAAAATCATAAGCGCCTTGCCCAAAATCTCCAATGCCATAAGGGCCTGGGAGTGAGGAAATATGCATTAATATACCACTGCTACGTTTTTTCATACGATTATCATCTTTCTTTAGCTGCCTAAAGTCCGATTTGAACCTCCTTTATCCTGATGTCACCCGAGTCATCCATCAAGGTGAAGATCACCGTCTGAATTTTGGGGTGCGTGCTTTGTACATCTATTGTCAGTTCTCCATCTTCAAGTCTTCTTACTTGTAGATGAGTTTCAAACCTCTTGCCCTCTTCATAGCCATAGCTTTCACCGTCATCATCATAGAGGGTATAGGAGGCTTCTGTATCCACATACCCTAGCACCCTCAAGGTGGTAAGGTCCTCTTTGGATACATTCCCCACTGGAAGGGTGAAAGGAAGGAGGCGATTTCTTCTTAAAAAGAACTTCAAATCCTTTAAGTCGTAGGTCATGTAGGTGACGCCAGCGCTTTCTTTTGTTAAGGTGACCTCTTCCATATCAAAGTCCACCAACGCCATGGACTCTGGCAGGTACACATAACGCCCTTTCTTGTTGGCTTCCACCACCGGTGCCATCATGAGCTCTTCCCCCAGAAGCATTTGGTCCTCGGCTTCTTGGGCTTCTTGCCCAAAGAACTCAAAGGCCAAGGGACTGAACATGAGGCCACCCTTCTCATGCACCTTCAGCATCTCTGAATAGAGATAAGGCAAGAGCATGTAACGCCTTTTGATCTGGGCTCTGTTGTAGCTTACCAGGGGCTCATGGAAGGCATAGGGTTCTTGTACCCGGGTACCTAGGGCTGAATGGTTTCTTAGCAGTGGTGTAAACACCGACAGCTGTAACCATCTAGTTAAGAGCTCTCCACTGACTTGCCCCCCAAAGCCTCCAGTGTCTGCACCCACATAGTAGAAGCCAGACATGTTGAGGGCAGGCATCATGCGAAGATTCAGGGACAAATGGCTCCACCAAGAGCTGTTGTCACCGGTCCAAAGACCACTGTATCGATGCATGCCAATGGCAGAGGCGCGACTGATGAGCACATGCCTTTTTTGCAGATGCTTTTTTAAGCCTTCAGAAGCGGATACGGTCATATTGTACCCATAGAGATTATGTACCGCTTCATTGGTGTAGGTTTTTCCTTCTATGGTATGGAAGAACCGTCTATAGTATTCCTCTTTGTTGCCGATGTTCATGAACTTGTCTCGTAAGGAGAAGAAGGCATTGACCCCCAGGTTTTCTCCCTTCGCTGCCATGGCAGCATCTACGCCTTCTTGAAGGGCTGTTTCATCGTAGAAGATGGCTGGTTCATTCATGTCGTTCCAGACCCCGTCGATGCCCAGGTCTGTGAGCATCTTGTACTGATCGCCAAACCAGGTGCGGGTATCTTTTTTCAAGAAGTCTGGAAAGTGTACTTTCCCAGGCCATACAGCCGCCACATAGGGCTTTCCTTCTGCATCTTTCACAAAGTGGTCTCCTTGGATCCCCTCTTCATAAATATTGTAACCTTCTTCCACCTTCACCCCTGCATCGATGATGGGAATGAGGCGAACCCCTTCTTCTTTCAGCTCCTGTGTGAGCTTCTTGAAGTTTGGAAATCTTTCCTTGGAGAGACTAAAATCCTTAAAGTCTTCCATATA